>Ga0207693_10000602_pt1 | contig 32212 bp, 34 predicted proteins | sample LARL81metaG_FD_184347 | JGI IMG/M metagenome (GOLD analysis project Ga0207693, IMG submission 184347) | Corn, switchgrass and miscanthus rhizosphere microbial communities from Kellogg Biological Station, Michigan, USA - LAR L8-1 metaG... | ecosystem: Host-associated > Plants > Roots >... | reverse complement strand
AACCTCGGCGACGAGGTGCCGTTGCATTTCACCGCGTTTCACCCCGACTACAAGATGTTGGACATCCCGCCGACGTCCCCCGAGACGCTGACCCGTGCCCGCCGAATCGGGCTGGCCGAGGGACTGCGGTTCGTCTATACCGGAAATGTTCACGATCTTGACGGTGACACCACGCGCTGTCCCGGCTGCGGCGATGCCGTCGTGGTTCGCGACTGGTATGCGATGCGGCACTACGGCTTAACCGAGTCTGGCCACTGCGAGCGATGCGGCACGCTGCTGCCCGGCGTCTTCGATGGGCCCGTCGGGACCTGGGGTGCTCGACGATTGCCCGTGCTGATTTCTCGATAGAACAGGCACGAATTCGGCGGATCACCTGTGCCGGGGTCCGGGAGAAGCTTTTTCGGGGGCGAGCGTGGTTGCCTGCGGGGGCAACGTATTCGGCGCTGCGATCGCCGTCGCCGAGCCCAGCGATCTGGCGTGGGATATCGGGGCGTACGACAACTGTATGAACAAGACGATCCGAGACACCAACCAGTGTTGCGTCGACTCCCGCGGAATGCCTTCCGACGAGCCCCTCGACGGCGGCAACCGCCGAAGCAGAGGCGTCGGGTCAGCAGACTGTTCCGCCCGGCAAGCTGCCGCCGGGCATCTTGGCGCCGATCGGCCCGGCACAGGGCAACCGATCCCGGCGTGCCGACACCGCCCCTGCCGGACGTCTCGGCGCCGATGGTCACCCTCGTTCCCACCGGTTAGGCCGACGCCCAGCGCTGTGAATTGGGTAACAAAGGCGGCGAACTGACTCAAGAGTCAGTTCGCAATACCTTACTCTAGAGTCAGTTGCGTGTTCGCGCACGTCCACCAGCAAGCGAGGCAGCTGAAATGACCAACACCCTGCCGTCCAAGAAGCGCTCCTCTCGCGAGAGCGCCGTCGGCATGCACAAGCACAAGAGGACAGCGATCGATATCGGGTTGGCGCTGATCACGCCGATCGTCGGGCAGGAGTTCCTGGACCGCTACAACCTGCGCGACCCACTCAACAGAAGCCTGAAATACGGCGTCAAACAAGCATTCTCCGCAGCCGGCGCATCGACCAGGCAGTTCAAGCGCATCCAGGGTCTCGGCAAGGCGCCGACTCGCCTGAAGGCAAGCGGAGCAGACTATTTCGACCTCACGCCCGACGACGACCAGAAGATGATCATGGAGACGGTCGAGGAGTTCGCCGAGGATATCCTGCGTCCGGCCGCCCGCGACGCCGACGCCGCCGCGAGCTATCCGCCGGACCTGATTGCCAAGGCCGCCGAGTTGGGCATCACCGCGATCAACATCCCCGAGGATTTCGACGGAATCGCCGCGCACCACTCCACGGTCACGAACGCGCTCGTCGCCGAGGCGCTGGCCTACGGCGACATGGGTCTGTCGCTGCCGATCCTGGCGCCCGGCGGCGTCGCGTCGACGCTCACCCATTGGGGCAGCGCCGACCAGCAGGCGACCTATCTGCAGGAGTTCGCGGGCGCCAACGTGCCGCAGGCATGCGTGGCCATCGTCGAACCGCATGCGCTATTCGACCCGACCGCGCTGAAGACGACAGCGGCCCGTACCCCGAGCGGATACCGGCTGAACGGCGTGAAGTCGTTGGTGCCGGCCGCCGCAGACGCCGAGCTCTTCATCGTCGGTGCTCAATTGTCCGGCAAGCCAGCCCTTTTCATCGTCGAGTCATCCACGCAGGGGGTGTCCGTCACCGCAGATCCCAGCATGGGCATTCGCGCCGCCGCACTCGGCCGAGTCGAACTCGACAGTGTGTCGGTGCCGTTGAGTGCCCGTCTCGGCGAGGAGGACGCAACCGATTCCGACTACTCCGAGGCGATTGCGCTCGCGAGGCTGGGCTGGGCCGCGCTGGCCGTGGGCACCTCCCACGCCGTGCTTGACCACGTCGTGCCCTACGTCAAGGAGCGCCAGGCGTTCGGTGAGCCGATCGCACATCGTCAGGCGGTGGCGTTCATGACCGCCAACATCGCCATCGAGCTCGACGGCCTGCGACTGATCACGTGGCGTGGGGCGTCGCGCGCCCAGCAGGGTCTGCCGTTCGCCCGCGAGGCGGCGCTGGCCAAACGGCTGGGCACGGACAAGGGCATGCAGATCGGCCTCGACGGCGTGCAGCTGCTCGGCGGCCACGGCTACACCAAGGAACATCCCGTCGAACGCTGGTACCGCGACTTGCGCGTGATCGGCGTCGCCGAGGGCATTGTTGTTATTTAGCGGAGTGATTTTACCGAGTCGTTATTCGTTATCTCGAACGAAAGACTAATCATGGCAATCAATCTTGAAATGCCCAAGAAGCTGCAGGCGGTCATCGACAAGGGCCACCAAGGCGCGGTCGAGATGTTGCGGCCGATCTCGCGCAAGTACGACCTGAAGGAACACGCGTACCCCGTCGAGCTGGACACGTTGGCCATCCTGTTCGAGGGCATCTCGGCGGCGAAGACGATCTCGTTTGCCGGTGCCGAGGCGTTCCGCGACGCCGAAGCGTCGAACGAAAATCACAACGGCGGCAACATGTCGGCGGTCCTGAATGCAACGGAGATCAGCTGGGGCGACATCGCGCTGCTGCTCTCGGTGCCGCGCCAGGGCCTGGGCAACGCCGCTATCTCCGGCGTCGCCACCGACGAACAGCTGGCGCGGCTTGGAAATGTCTGGGCCGCAATGGCAATCACCGAGCCGAGTTTCGGGTCGGACTCCGCTGCGGTATCGACGACCGCGGTGCTCGACGGCGACGAGTACGTGATCAACGGCGAGAAGATCTTCGTCACCGCCGGTTCGCGGGCCACCCACATCGTGGTGTGGGCGACGCTCGACAAGTCGCTCGGCCGCGCAGCCATCAAGTCGTTCATCGTGCCGCGTGAGCATCCCGGTGTGACGGTCGAGCGCCTCGAGCACAAGCTTGGAATCAAAGCGTCCGACACCGCGGTGATCCGCTTCGAGAACGCCCGCATCCCGAAGGATAACCTGCTCGGCGATCCGGAGATCCACGCGGAGAAGGGTTTTGCCGGCGTCATGGAGACGTTCGACAATACCCGACCGATCGTTGCGGCCATGGCCGTCGGCGTGGCCCGCGCCGCGCTCGAGGAACTACGCAAGATCCTCACCGACGCCGGCGTGGAGATCTCGTACGACAAGCCCTCACACGCGCAGAGCGCCGCGGCCGCGGAGTTCCTGCGGATGGAGGCCGACTGGGAGGCCGGCTGCCTACTGAACGTGCGGGCGGCGTGGCAGGCCGACAACAACATCCCCAACTCCAAAGAAGCGTCGATGGCGAAAGCCAAGGCCGCCCGGGTGGCAAGCGACATCACCCTCAAGGCGGTCGAAATGGCCGGTACCACAGGCTATTCCGAGGACACGCTCCTGGAGAAGTGGGCGCGCGACAGTAAGATCCTCGACATCTTCGAGGGTACTCAGCAGATTCAGCAGCTGGTGGTGGCCCGCCGCCTGCTGGGCCTGTCGTCCTCCGAGCTGAAGTAGCGTCTGCTCGCCAGCTAGAAGCCGTCTTTGACGACGACCCGGGTGCGGCCGGTGACGCCGCCGCCGACGATGGTGCGCAGCGTCTCGGGTGCTTCGAGGATCGAGACGTCGTGCGTGATGTCGTCGAGGTGACGCGGCATCAGGTCGGTCGCGATCGACTGCCACAAGTCGCGACGCTTGTCGATCCGCAACATCACCGAATCGATGCCGACCAGGCTGACGCCGCGCAGGATGAAGGGCATCACCGTTGTCGGCAGATCAGCCGACCGGGCCAGCCCTGAGATCGCCGCCATCCCACCGTAATTCAGTGTGCTCAAGGCGTACGCCAGAGTGTCGCCGCCGACGCTGTCGACGACCGCGGCATATGCTGACTTGCCCAGCGGGCGGATCTTCTCCCCCTCGGCGGGCAGCCGGCCGACCACCTCATACGCGCCGAGTCGCATTAGGTAGTCGTGCGCCTCGGTCTTGCCGGTGGACGCGATGACCTCATATCCGAGACCTGCCAAGAGGTCGATGCTGACACTGCCCACGCCACCGGTGGCGCCGGTGACCAGCACCGGGCCGTCCTGTGGGCGCACGCCATGCGCTCGAATTGCGTTGACGCTCATGGCCGCGGTGAACCCGGCGGTGCCGATGGCAGCCGCCTGGGCGGTCGTCAGCGCGTCGAGCTTGACCAGATAGTCGGCGGGATAGCGCGCGGTGTCGGCATATCCGCCGTGGCGACCCGTTCCGATGTCATATCCGTGCGCGACAACGCGATCCCCGACCGCGAAGTCGGCCGCTGCGCTGGCGGTCACCGTGCCTGCGACGTCGACACCCGGGATGAGCGGATAGGAGCGCGCCACACCACCCTTCGGCGTGACGGCCAGGGCGTCCTTGTAGTTGACGCCGGAGTACTCGACGGCGACTGTGACATCGCCCTCGGGCAGAAACGTCTCATCGACGACCTCGTGGGCGAGTGTGATCGACCCTTCTGCGTCCTGGTGTGCGACCAAAGCGTTGACTGCGACCATGGCGCCCATTCTTCACCTGGGCCCACGCGCAAGCTGGGGAACGCAAAAGCCCCCGACTGGCCCGTCGGGGGCTTTCGCATCTCGGGTTGTTGTCAGCCGAGGTACGAAATCAGATCGGGCTTCATCTGCTGAAGCTGCGCGCCCCAGTAGGCCCAGTCGTGGGTGCCGTTGGGCGGGAAGTTGAACACCGCATTTTTGCCGCCCGCGGCGATGTAGTTGTCCCGGAACGTTTCGTTGGTCTGGATCACCATGCCCTCGAGGAACTGGGCAGGAATGTTCGCACCACCGAGCTCATTGGGAGTGCCGTTGCCGGCGTACACCCATAGCCGCGTGTTGTTGGCTACGAGTGTCGGGATCTGCACCATCGGGTCGTTGCGCTTCCACGCCGGATCAGTCTCGGCCGGACCCCACATCGGGCCCGTGCTGTAGCCACCGGCGTCGCCCATCGCCATGTTGATCAACCCCGGCCATTGGCCCTCGGACGGATTGAGGAACGCCGACAACGAGCCGGCGTAGATGAACTTGTCCGGGTGAAAGGCGGCCATGATCATCGACGAGTTGCCCGACATCGACAAACCGACCGAGGCGTTTCCGGTTGAGGACACCTCCTTGTTCGAAGCGAGCCACTGCGGCAGCTCGCCGGTCAGGAACGTCTCCCACTTGTAGGTCTGGCAGCCGCTCTTGCCGCACGCCGGCTGATACCAGTCGGTGTAGAAGCTCGACTGGCCGCCCACCGGCATGACGACCGACAGCGGAGTGTCCAGGAACCACTCGAACGCCTGGGTGTTGATGTCCCAGCCATTGTAGTCGTCCTGGGCGCGTAGGCCGTCGAGCAGGTACACCGCATGCGAACCGGTGCCCTTCTGGAACTGGATCTTGATGTCTCGGCCCATCGACGGGGACGGCACCATCAGGTACTCGACCGGTAGGCCTGGCCGGGAGAAGGCGCCCGCAGTGGCCGACCCTCCAGCTAGACCGATCACGCCAGGTAGCACGGCCGCCGCTATGGCTGTCACCGCGAACCGGCGCGCCCAATGGCCACGAATCTTGTCAACGAACCTCATAGAGCAAATCCATCCATCTTCCGGTTACCGCCGTGACAATCCCCGACGATCACAAATCAACAATCCCCGACGATCACAAATCGCCACTCGACACCGCAGCACTTGCTTTACTGCGCTGTCGCGCCCGCTCGACTGAGCCCAGGTGTGGCGGAAGAGCGGACCGAGAAAATTTCAGTTGTGCGTGTGCAGTAAAACATGTGATTAGTACGCGAGCACACCCGACTGGCTTGCACTGTCATATTCCAGTGACAAGTAGAAGGCGGCGTCGGCGTCAGTTTCTAGGGGTGTTGCGGGCCGTGGGCTGCGGCTCATGGGGAGGGCGCGGGCCACCACGAACAGCAGGTTGTCGGTCGACGACTGGATCCAGGCCGGCTTCGCGATCTTGGCCGAAGAGGGCATAAAGGCGCTGAAGATCGACCGGCTGTGCCGTCGTCTGGAAGTGACCAAAGGCAGCTTTTACTGGCACTTCACCTACATCGCGGGGTACCGCGCCGTGCTCGTGCAGGCGTGGGGCGAACTGCGCGACGACGACCGCCGCCATTTCGGCGAGCTGGCCGGGCTTCCACCGCGGCAACGCCTCTCCGAGATGATGTCTTCGCTGGTGAGCGCGCGACACTGGACGCTGGAACGGGCGATGCGGGAGTGGGCCCGCACCGACGACGCCGCCGCAGCCAGCGTGCGCGCCGCCGATCATCGGGTGCTCGCGGCGGTGCGCCAGGCCTTTCTGGACTACGGGTTCGGCGCTGCATAGGCCGACCTGCGCGCGAACGCCAGTTTCGCCGCAGGCATCGGCTTCCTGCACCTCGCTGACCCGCAGCCCAGCGAACGCGCCGCCGCCGGCCGGACCGGCTTCCTGGAGATCATGCTCAAGCCCTGACGCCCTTTCGGCTTAGGCTTCCATACCATAACGTATGGTACGGTTTCATGCCTTGCCAGCCGTAACGGCCGCCGCATCGACCATCAGCCCGGAATTCGTGGCCCGACTGGCCGAGCGCGCTCTGGACGCCGGGCGGCCGCCTGCGACGATCGACGACCTCATCGCCTCGCGGTTCACCGAACTGCTCGTGCCCGCTCGCTACGGCGGCATGCAGGCCGATTTTCCGTCCATCCTCGACCCCGTTCGCCGGATGGCGCACGGGTGCGCGTCCAGTGCTTTGGACGATCGGTTTCTACGCGCTGCACAAACTGGATGCTGCTGGCGCTCTTCGGCGAGCGCGCGCAGGAGGAGGCGTTCGCGACGCGGCCCTTCCTCGCGCCCGCTCCCCTGGCGCCGACGGGCCGGGGCGTGCCGACAGGCGAGGGCATCCGGCTGACGGGCCGGTGGTCGTGGGCCACCGGGGTGATGCACGGCAACTGGATCATCGTCGGTGCGCTATGCGGACGGGATGACGGCATCTACCCCGCCCTCGCGTTGGTGCCCGCCGGCGACATCCAGATCGACGACATCTGGCACACCGACGGCATGCGCGCCACCGGTTCCACCGACGTCGTCATCACCGACGTGCTCGTCCCCGGGCATCGGCTGGTGCGGATGTCCGACATCTATACGGGGACGGCGCCGGGTATACGGGGACGGCGCCGGGCTTCACGACGCCGACACCTGCCGCTGGCCGATGGTGCCCGCCCTTTCCTTGCTGGCGGCCATGCCTGCGCTCGGCGGCGCCGAACGCGCCGCTGACGTCTACGCCGAGCGACTGTCCCAGCGAATGCTGGCGTACGAGGGCGTCATCAAAAGGACAAGCCGATCGCGCAGGCCCACCTCGCCGAGGCCCGTGTCCGGCTGCGTGCGCTGCGCGGGCTGCTCGCCGACACCGTCGGCGAGATCGAAACCGTCGTTGCTGCAGGCGATCCCGTGCCACGGTTGGTGCGAGCCGAGGCCCGGCTGGCGGCGGCACACATCGTGCACGAGTCGGCGGCGGTGATCGGCGACCTTCTCGAGGCGTCCGGCGCCAGCGCGAACTTCCTCGACAACCCGTTGCAGCGGATCAAGCGCGACGTCGACGTGATCTGCGGACACGTAGTGTTCGACTACGACACCAGCCGCGAACTCGCCGAAGCGCTCACACTGGGTATGAAGGTGCCACGGACCGCAATGGTGTGAAAGGACCCCCATGGCCGACGAATTACGTGACCGCATCACCAACACCTTTCAGAGACGGATCGCCAACCCGCTGATGCGGCGGCTTCCCATTCAGACGCTGCTCGAGACGACGGGGCGGAAGTCGGGTGAACCTCGGCGCACCCCTTTGGGCGGCAGCCGGGTCGGCGACCAGTTCTGGTTCGTCTCGGAGTTCGGTGAGAAGTCGCAGTATGTGAAGAACATCCAAGCGAACCCCAATGTCCGGGTGCGCCTGCATGGCCGCTGGCATAACGGCGTCGCACATCTGGTGCCCGACGACGACCCCCACGCGCGGCTGCGGGAGTTGCCAAAGTTCAACAGCTTCGGCGTGCGCACCTTCGGCACGAACTTGATGACGATCCGCGTCGATTTCACCGACTGACGCAGAGATCCAAGTAAAACTAACATCACTTTTACTTTGATCCGGTTACTTCGAAATCCGCCGTCACCGTCGATGGAGCGACCCATGGAATCCTTCGTTCACCTGCGAAAAGGCCGTACCCCCAAGCGTCTGCACGCCGATCTGGACGGCCTGAAGGACGACGAACTCGGGCGCGGCGGATTCACCGGCCGCACCGCGAACATCTACCGCCGAAACGACCCCACCGCGTACCGCAGCGTTGGCCCGCTGCGCCCCCTCGACGTGCTGTCCAGTGAGCTCAAGCCCAGCGACGCCACCGACGCGCGCGGCGGACCTCTACTGCTGTTCTCGAACGCGGATTGCCTGGTCTCGCTGTCGCGGCGCGCCGAGCCGATGCCGTTCTTCGTCCGCTACGTCGACGGCGACCTGCTGAGCTTCGTGCACAAGGGCTCCGGCCTGCTGGAGACCGAGTTCGGCCCGCTGCGCTACCGCGAGGGCGACTGGGTGTACATCCCGAAGGCCTGCACGTTCCGCCAGGTGCCCGATGAGCAGTCGACGCTTCTGATGATCCAGGCGACCGACGAGTTCCGGGTGCCGCCACCGGGACAGCTCGGCCGCCACTTCCCCTTTGACCCGTCTCAGGCCACGATTCCCGAGCCGGCGCCCATCGACAATGGTGTCGGCCCGCATATCAATGGAGAGTACGAGGTCCGGCTGATCCATGACGGCGGCCCGACATCGCTTTACTACCAACACAATCCCATCGACGTCGAGGGGTGGCGGGGCGACAATTTCGCGTTCACATTCAATATCGCCGATTACAACGTGGTCACCTCCGACAGCGTGCACCTGCCGCCGACAGTGCATCTGTTCATGCAGGCAACCGGTGTCTACGTGATGAACTTTCTGCCCAAGCCCGCCGAATCCGTGCCCGGCACCGAACGCACGCCCTGGTACCACCGCAACGTCGACTACGACGAGATCGCGTTCTTCCACGGCGGTTCCCTCTACGGTATCCCGATGCCGCCGGGCCTCATTTCGCATGCGCCGCAGGGCGTGCACCACGGCGCGCCCGAGAAGGCGCGGGAACGGGCGCGTCGCAAGTTCGACGAGTACGACAAAGTCGACTGGTCGGTGATCGCCATTGACACTCGCCGCAGGCTCACGCCGTCCGCCGAAGTGCTGGCCAGCGATTTGGGACAACACTGATGACGACCGCCGGATCCATCGCGGCGCCGCCGCGCCACGAGTACGACCGCATTCCGTATCTGGTTGCTTACCAAAATAATTCGGCGGTCCGCGACGTGTACGGTGGCGTCGCCGAGCTGGTGGTGCTGGAGAGCTACCTGCTCAAGCCGAAGAGCAGGCCGTCAGACACCGTGCTGGTGTTCATGCACCCCATCGGCGGCGGCGCCTACCTTCCGATGATCACCGCACTGGCCCGTGCTGGCCATCACGTCATCTACTGCAACAGCCGTTTCCGCGGCACCGACTCCGCGTTGCTGATGGAGAAGGTCGTCGAGGACCTCGGCGAGTGCATCAAGGACGCCAGGAACCGGCTCGGCTACGAAAAGGTGGTGTTGGCGGGGTGGAGCGGCGGCGGTTCGCTGTCGGTCTTCTACCAACAGCAGGCGCAGCACCCGACCCTCACCGCGAGCCCGTCCGGGGACGGACCCGACCTGACGAAGCTCGGCCTGATTCCCGCCGACGGCATCATGCTGCTCGCCGCCCACATCAGCCGACACGGCACGATGACCGAGTGGCTGGACGCGTCGATCCTCGATGAGTCCGACCCGTCCAATCGCGACCCCGAATTGGACCTGTACAACCCGAACAACCCCAACCAGCCGCCATACACGGCCGAGTTCCTGGACCGCTACCGCGAGGCGCAGATCGCGCGCAACCGGCGAATCACCAAGTGGGTCAAGGAAAAACTGGCGAAGCTCTCCGAAGCGGGCCGGCCCGACGACGAATTCGGATTCGTCGTACACGGCACCATGGCCGATCCGCGCTGGCTGGACCCCACCGTCGATCCCAACGAACGCACCCCGGGGACCTGCTATCTGGGTGATCCTCGAGTCGTGAACATGAGTCCCGTCGGCCTGGCGCGGTTCTGCACGCTGCGCAGCTGGCTGTCCCAGTGGAGCTACGACGACGCCAACGGGGACGGGGTGCACTGCGGACCCGATATCGCGGTGCCTGCGCTGGTGATCGGCAACCTCGCCGATGACGCCTGCACACCCAGCCACACCCGGCGGCTGTTCGAGGCGATCGGGCATCCCGATAAGGAGATGCACGAGATCCCAGGCGCCAACCACTATTACTCCGGGCCGGCGCAGCGCGACACGCTGCGCAAGGCCGTCGGCATCTGCACGGACTGGCTGCATCGGCACGGGCTCTCATCGGAGGGCAGCGCTGGGCTCACGCCCGACGGGCAGGGGACGACCGGGGAATCGACACTGTGACTGTCACCGGCCCGCTGGACGGCATTCGGGTCATCGAGGTCGGCACGCTGATCTCCGGGCCGTTCGCCGGCCGGCTGCTCGGCGATATGGGGGCCGAGGTCATCAAGATCGAGCCACCAGGGGCGCCCGACCCATTGCGGACATGGGGGCAGGCCGAACTCGACGGGCACCACTTCTTCTGGACGATCCACGCGCGCAACAAGAAAGCCGTGACGCTGAACCTGCGCGAGGAAGCCGGCCGGGAGCTGTTCCTCGACCTGGTGGAGAAATCCGACATCATCGTGGAGAACTTCCGGCCCGGAACGTTGGAGAAGTGGCACCTCGGCTACGACGTGCTGCGCAAACGCAATCGCGGGATCATCCTGGTCCGCGTCTCCGGCTACGGTCAGACGGGACCCGAGGCGCACAAGGCCGGCTACGCGTCGGTCGCCGAGGCGGCCAGCGGGTTACGCCACATGAACGGCTTTCCCGGCGGACCCCCGCCCCGGCTCGCCCTGTCACTCGGCGACAGCCTGGCGGGCATGTTCGCCGCCCAGGGTGCGCTTGCCGCACTGTACCGCCGCACGGTCACCGGCGAAGGCCAGGTGGTCGACGCCGCGCTGACCGAATCCTGTTTGGCCGTCCAAGAATCCACGATCCCCGACTACGACGTCGGCGGCGTCGTGCGCGGCCCGTCGGGCACCCGGCTGGAGGGTATTGCCCCGTCGAACATCTATCCGACAGCCGACGGCAGCTGGTTGGTGATCGCCGCCAATCAGGACACGGTGTTCCGCAGGCTGTGCGGCGCGATGGGCCAGCTAGAGCTCGCCAACGACGACCGGTTCGCCAATCACGTTGCCCGGGGCCGTAATCAGGACGAGCTGGACAAGATCATCGGCGCATGGGCCGCCGAGCGGAAACCTGCTGACATCATCGCCACGCTGTCCGATGCCGGGGTGATCAGCGGACCGATCAACACCGTCGCCGAGGTGGTGGCCGATCCCCAGCTGCGATCCCGCGGCATGATCGCTGACCACTGGGACGAACGCATCAAGCGGAACATCAAGGGCCCCGGCGTCGTGCCAGTGCTGTCGGACACACCGGGAACCATCCGGAATGCCGGTCCGGCCCGCCCCGGCCAGCACAACGACGAGATCTATCGCGGGTTGCTCGGCCGCAGCGAGGCCGAGCTCGATGGGCTGCGGGCGGAGGGCGTGATATGACCGAGTTACCCGCACATGTCGCCATTCGCGACGTCTCGCTGCGCGACGGGTTGCAGATCGAAGAGCCAATTCCGTTGTCCGCCAAGCTCGAACTCCTCGCAGCCGTGGCCGCCACGGGCGTGCGGGAAATGGAGGCGACCGCCTTCGTCTCACCGTCGAAGGTGCCCGCGCTGGCCGACGCCCCCGAACTCGCCGCCGAACTGCATCAGTACCGGGACTCTCATGACATCGAGTTCTCCGCGCTGGTGGCCAGCCCGAACGGCGCAAAGAGGGCGATCGCGGCCGGCCTTGACTCGATCGAATACGTGGTGTCGGCGGCCGACGGACACAGCCGTTCGAATGTCGGTCGCTCCACCGCGGAGGCGACCGCACTGATTGCGGAGATCGTCGGCATCGCGCACGACAGCAGCGCCTCGGTGGAGGTCATCATCGCCACGGCGTGGGACTGCCCGTTCGACGGCCCGACACCGCCCCAGCGGGTCATCGACGTCGTCAATGCGGCCTGCGAGGCCGACGTCGACCGGCTGGCGATCGCCGATACCATCGGCACGACCACCCCACGGCGCGTCGGCGATCTGATCGCGCGCGTACGCCCACTGATCGGCGACATCCCACTCGGCGCGCACTTCCACAACACCCGCGGAGCCGGCCTGGCCAGCGCCTACGCGGCCGTGAACTGGGGTGTCACCCGACTTGACGCATCGGTCGGCGGGCTCGGCGGCTGCCCGTTTGCGCCGGGTGCGAGCGGCAACATCGCCACCGAGGATCTCGTCTATTTGTTGCGGGACAGTGGAATCCACGTCGATGTCGACCTGCAGGCTGCGATCGCCGCGGCAGAAGTGGCACAGCGCGTCGTCAGCCACGAGCTGCCGAGCTCATTGCTGCGCGCCGGCGACCGCATCCTCGGCCAGTAACCCCATGCCCGTCGAGACGCTCAGCGCCAAGGGCAGGCAGACCCGAGAGGCCATCGAGCAGGCTGCCCGGAAGCTGTTCGCCGAGAGCGGGTTTCACGGCACCACGCTGGCCGACATCACCTCCGCGGCAGGCAAGTCGCCCGCGGTGTTCTACCGCTACTTCGCCGACAAGGAGGACCTGCTCGCCGCGCTGGCCGAGTCGTTTCTGCATGACATCGTCGCGCCGTCCGGGGTGAACATTCACCTTCCGGACTCACCGGATGACGACGCGTTCTTCTCCGCCGTCGTGACCGGCTACTGGAACATGTTCAAGCAGAACATCGGCATCATGATCGCCGTTGCGCAGCTGGCCGCCACCCAGCCACGATTCGCCCTCGTACAGAATGAGTTTCGGCGCTTCGGCATGGACATAGTCGCCGCATCGGTCCGTCGCGCACAGGAGCAGGGATACGGCGACGAGCTCGATCCCGAACACATCGCAGCGGCGATCGCGCTGCTATTCGAGAACTTCACCACGGTCTTCGTCGGCACATCCGGGCTGGGGCTCGAGATCAGCGACGAAGACGCCATCGCCACACTATCGAGGATTTGGAAGAAGACGCTGTACGGGTTCTGACACCAGAGGAGAGTCACCGTGGATTTCACCCTCCCAGAGCATCTTCCGGGGCTGCTCGCCGAGATGGACGCGTTCATCGAGGCCGAGATCAAACCGCTGGAACGCGAAAACCCGCAGTATTTCGACCAACGTCGTGAGAACGCCCGCACCGACTGGGACAACGGCGGGATTCCGAGGCGGGAGTGGGAGAACCTGCTCGGTGAGATGCGCCAGCGTGCCGACAAGGCCGGCTGGTTGCGCTATGGCCTGCCGTCACAGTTCGGTGGCCGCGACGGCACCAACATCGACATGGCGGTGATCCGGGAACATCTGGCACACAAGGGCCTCGGATTGCACAATGACCTACAGGACGAGTCGTCGATCGTCGGCAACTTCCCGCAGGTCATCATGATGGACCGGTTCGGGACGGACGCACAGAAAGCCGAGTGGACCGAGGCGCTGATCACCGGCGAGCGGTCGATGGCGTTCGGCCTCACAGAGCCGGGCCACGGATCCGACGCGACGTGGCTCGAGACGCGCGCCGAGCTCGACGGCGACGGCTGGGTCATCAACGGCGCCAAGCGGTTCAACACCGGCGTGCACCGGGCCACCCACGACCTGATCTTCGCCCGCACCTCTGGAGAGCCGGGCCAGGCCCGTGGCATCTCGGCGTTCTTGGTGCCCACTGACACCCGGGGCTTCACGGTGCCGTACTACTGGTGGACGTTCAACATGCCCACCGACCACGGGGAGGTCGAGCTCAAGGACGTCCGCGTGCCCGGTGACGCCGTGCTCGGCGAGGTGGATCACGGCCTCGATGTCGGCCAGACCTTCCTGCACGAGAACAGGATTCGCCAGGCGGCGAGCAGCCTGGGCGCCGCCCAGTACTGCATCGACCGCGCGGTCGCCTACGCGAACGAACGCACGGTGTTCGGAAAGCCGCTCGCGGTCAACCAGGCGGTGCAGTGGCCGTTGGTTGAGCTGCAGACCGAGGCCCAGATGGTGCGGCTGCTGGTTTACTACGCGGCGAACCAGCTCGACGGCAACCACCACATGGAGGTCTCCGACAAGGTGTCGATGGCCAACTACCGCGCCAATCGGCTGGTGTGCGATGCCGCCGACCGTGCCATGCAGGTGTTCGGCGGTGTCGGCTACAGCCGTCACGAGCCCTTCGAGCACATCTATCGCCACCACCGCCGGTACCGCATCACCGAGGGCGCGGAGGAGATCCAGATCCGGCGAGTCGCACAGCGGCTGTTCGGATTCGGGCGGAAGTGAAGGAGCAGATAGCTGCGGTGCTCCTGCCGGTCCTCGGCGAAGTGAGCGTCGAGAACCTGCACGCTTTGACCGGAGGAGCGAGCCGAACCACGTGGGCGTTCGACGCCCGCCTCCAGGCGGAATCGGCTTCAGGCGGCGATTCGGTCAGATCACTGATCCTGCGCACCGGTCCGCCCGACGACGTGCATGCCGGAATGGAACTGGAGGCCGAGGTTCAGCAGCGCGCGGCCGCTGCGGGTGCACCCGTCCCGCACATTCTTGCGGCGGACAATTCCCCTGCCGCACTGGGCAATCCGTACCTCGTTTGCGACGCCATCGGCGGCGAAACGATCGTCAGGAAGATCCAGCGCGCCCTTGACGAGCCTGGCCGCGAACGGCTGCTGCAGCAGTGCGCGCAGGCGCTGGCAGCCATCCATCGCTCCGACCCCGATGGGCTGGGCCTGACCGACGTCGACCAGCTCACCGAATGGCGACAACGGCTCGACGACATGGGCGACACCACGGCCACATTCGAGTGGGCGTTTCGCTGGCTGGACGCGCACCGGCCCGCGCCGTCGCAGGCACGCCTGGTGCACGGGGATTTCCGGATGGGAAACCTGATCGTCGACGGTTCCGGTCTGGCTGCCGTGCTGGATTGGGAACTCGTGCACATCGGCGAGCCGTACGAGGACCTGGCATGGTTCTGTATCCGGGCATGGCGCTTCGGCGCGCCCGAACATCTTGGGGCGGGCGGCCTGGGCAGTGTCGAGAGCTTCCTGTCGGCCTATGAAGCCGCCGCGGGTGCACCCGTCGACCGCGAGACGTTTCGGTGGTGGCTCACACTGGCCACGTTGCGGTGGGGCGTCATCTGCCGCTTCCAGGCCGAGCGGCATCTGTCCGGCCCCACACCGTCGGTCGAACTGGCCGCGATCGGCCGTCGAGTCAGCGAAACCGAATGGGATGTGCTGGATCTGCTGAGCGGAGGTGGCCCGAAGTGAGCTGGCTGTACGGACGGCCGACCGCAGCCGAACTCGTCGCTGCGGTCGCCGACTTTCTCGACAACGATGTGCGGTCTTCAACGGAGGGCCAGGTCAACTTCCACGCCCGTGTCGCCGCGAATGTGCTGCGGATCGTCGAGCGAGAGCTGATTGACGACTCGGCCGCGGATGTCACAGGCCTTCTGGCCGAACTCGGCTTCGCCGACGAAGCGCAACTGGCGGCGGCGATCCGCGCCGGGACGCTGGACGATCGCGCGGACGACGTGCTGCCGACCCTGCGCACGCTGGTCCGCCATCGGCTTGCGGTTGCCCACCCTGGTTATGCCGAACCCAGACCCGACAACTCCTGAAGCACCCGAAGGAACACGGCGCGGTCGGTGGCCGAAAGTGTTCCGAGCCAACGCTCCTCACCGCGCTGGATCTCCGCCTGCACAGCGTCCTTCACCCGCCGCCCCTCTTTGGTGATCGCCAATAGCCGCGCCCGCCGATCCTCGGGGTCTGCCAGGCGTTCGATCAACCCGTTCTGCTGCAGCTCGTCGAGGATGGCGATGATGCGTGTCTTGTCCGCGCCGATCGCCTCCGCGAGGGCCGCCTGTGTGCGAATCGCCGACCGATCGAGGGCGACCAGCACGCTGTAGCCCCACATCGACAACCCATGAGCCTCCAGCACCGGAAGCTCGGCGGCGATCATGGCGCGAATCAGCGGCGCGAGCATGGCGGCGAGGTCGGGCCGCTTGCGCCGTGGGGTCACACCGGGATACTAAACATTGACCAATAGTAAGCATACGCATATGATCAATGGATGCTTACTAATTACGACTTCCGCTCCTTTCATCGCGCCGCGGTGTTGGCGTCGGTCGACATCGTCGACAACGTCACCCCGAACGATCTGCATCGCCCGACGCCGTGTGCAGGCTGGGACCTGTCCCAGCTGCTGGCGCACATGACGGTGCAGCACCGTGGATTCGCCGCGGCGGCCTCCGGAGACGGCGCCGACCCCGCCCGCTGGGACACCGCCACAGTGGCCGATGGCGTGGCGATCGATCCCGCAGGTGCGTATGCCGCGGCGGCGGCCGAGGTCCTCGAGGCCTTCGCCGACGACGGCGTGCTCGCCGCGTCCTTCGCACTCCCCGACTTCGGCCCGGGCGCCGCATTCCCTGGCTCGCAGGCAATCGGCTTCCACTTCGTCGACTACGTCGTCCACGGGTGGGACGTCGCACGGACCATCGATGCACCGTTCACGCTGCCCGCCGATGTGATCAGCGCGGTCCTGCCGCTGGTTTTCGCTGTTCCCGACGGAGATTTCCGAACCGCACCGGGCTCACCCTTCGCGCCTGCCATGGACGCCGGCGACGGAGTCAGCGACCTCGATCGAGCACTGCTCCACCTCGGCCGTACGCCCGGGTGGACGCCGCCGCGCTGACTGAGCGCGGCTACACGCGCCGGGCGCGTGCCAGCCACGCGGGCTCGTCCACGCGAGTACCGGCCTGCAGACCGATCGCGTCGGCCTGCGCCTCCTGCACCACACCGCGGTAGGTCGTGGTGTCCAGCGCGTCGAGCGCCCAGCCGTCGTCGAAGGCCTCCCGGATATCGGTTTCGCTGACCTGCGGACCGAACCCGCGACCCGCGTCGGACAGCGCGAGCACATGCACCAGCCCGCCCGGCCGGACCGCGGCATGCAGGCTGTTCACGTATTGCGCGCGGTCGGCCCCGTCGAAGATGTGGAACAGCGCACTGTCGACAATCGTCTGGTAGCCGGGCTCGGCACCGAGGTTCATCGCGTCGGCCACCTCGAAGCGCGCGTCGACGCCCTTTTCCGCTGCATTGGCCCTGGCCTGCTCGACCGCGTGCGGTGCGAAGTCGATGCCGAGCACGTCGTAACCCAATCGGGTGAGCAGGATCGTGTGTTCGCCGGTCCCACAACCGACGTCCAGCACCTTGCTGTGAATCCAGCCGGCCCGTTGCAGCTCGACGATCGCGGGCTGTGGTTCGCCGATCACCCATGGCGCAGAGCGGGAGCGGTAGGCCTCGTCGAACCGGTCTAGCGGTGGTGTGGTCTCCATGTAGTGCAGTGTTGCACCTGAACCCGACTTGAGGTCAACCCCGGACCCAGCCGCGATGACGGCCTGGTACGCACATCGATATGAGGAGGGAGGCGTTGATGTCTGTGACCGACGCCGAGGCCATCGCCGACGTGGCCGACCGTCTGTTCGAGGCGATCGAGCAGAGCGACATCGGGATGGTCGAACAGCTGTGGAACTCCGACGTGGTCGTCTGGAAGGTTGCTGACCGCGACCGCGACAGGGAGCGTGCGCTGCGGGTCATCGCCTGGTTCGTCAACACGACCACCGACCGCCGGTACGAGATCCTCGACCGCCAGTTTTTCGACGGCGGTTTCGTACAGCAACACATCCTGCACGCCAACGGCCGCAACGGCGGATCGATCTCGCTGCGGGTCTGCATCGTTGTCAAGTTAGGGGCCAACGGTCTGATCAGTCGTATCGACGAGTACTTCGATCCGGTCGAGATCGCCCCACTGCTGGAGTGACCGATTCATTCGGAGGTGACATGGCAAGGACACAAGAGCTTCTCAGCAATCCGGTATCCGTCGGCGTCTGGAACATCGATCCGCACCGGTCGACGATCGGGTTCAAGGCCAAGTCGATGTGGGGCCTCGCGCCGGTCAAGGGCCGTTTCACAGAGTTCAGCGGTGATGGCCAAATCATGGACACCCAAACGATTTTCGGCCGCATCGATATCCACGCCGCATCGGTGGACACCAAGATACGCAAGCGCGACGACCACTTGCGCTCCGCGGACTTCCTCGAAGCAGAGAAGTTTCCCGATATCAGCGTGGTGGTCACCGGTGCCGAGGCCATCGACAGCGACACCGTGGACCTGCGAGCACAACTCACCGTCAAAGGCACGACTGCACCGTTGCCGCTGCGGACCAAGGTCACAGTCCTCGACGATGGCGCGGTGCGCCTGCGCGCTCAGGCCGCCATCGACCGCAAGGACTTCGGCGTCGACGGCAACATGATTGGGATGGTGTCCGACAAGGCGACGATTTCCGCCGACGTCGTGTTCCGGCGCGGATAGCATCTGGCACATGACCCAGCCGTCCTCCTCGCTCCGCATCCTCGTCTACAGCGACAACCCGAGGACCCGCGAGCAGGTAAAGCTGGCGCTGGGCAAGCGGGTGCACCCCGACCTTCCCGAGCTGACCTATGTCGAGGTGGCAACGCCGCCGATGGTGATCAGGCAGATGGATGACGGCGGCTTCGATCTGGTCATCCTGGATGGGGAGGCCACCCCCGCCGGCGGCCTGGGGATCGCCAAACAGCTCAAGGACGAGATTGCCGACTGCCCGCCCATCCTGGTGCTGACCGGACGCGCCGACGACAAATGGCTGGCCAGCTGGTCACGCGCCGACGCCGCGGTTCCCCACCCGATCGACCCGATCCGTTTGGGTGATGCGGTGGTGTCGCTACTGCGCGCACCCGTGCAGTAGTCGCGACGCGAATTACCCTGCCAGGCTTGCCTTTTCGGGGCACGCCAACATCGCCGCGTGCAGCTACTAGTGACTCTAACCAAAATGCGTGGCACCCGTCAGGAAGCTCGCTAGGGTGTGGGTAAGCTCACATCGACAGCCCACGAGGGAGCGCGTTTTCGGCATGAACCTGTACACCCCAATCCTGGTTCTCGGCGCGATCGCGGCTGCGTTTGCCGTGGGTTCGGTCGGCATTGCTCTGCTGACCGGGCCACGCCGTTACAACCGATCGAAGTTGGAAGCCTACGAATGCGGCATTGAACCGGTGCCGGAGCTGGCCTCCGCCCACTCGGCAGGCCAGCGGTTTCCGATCAAGTACTACCTGACCGCGATGTTGTTCATCGTGTTCGACATCGAGATCGTGTTTCTCTATCCATGGGCGGTGGCGTTCGACAGCCTGGGGGTGTTCGCGCTGGTAGAGATGCTTCTTTTCATGGTTGTGGTGTTCGTCGCCTACGCCTACGTGTGGCGTCGAGGAGGCCTGAATTGGGACTAGAAGAACGGCTGCCGGGCGGAATCCTGCTGTCCACCGTGGAGAAGGTGGCCGGCTATGTCCGTAAGGGCTCGCTGTGGCCTGCGACGTTTGGCCTGGCCTGCTGTGCCATCGAGATGATGGCCACGGCCGGACCGCGTTTTGATATCGCCCGGTTCGGGATGGAGCGGTTCTCCGCGACGCCGCGGCAGGCCGACCTGATGATCGTCGCCGGGCGTGTCAGCCAGAAGATGGCGCCGGTGCTGCGGCAGGTCTATGACCAGATGGCAGAGCCCAAGTGGGTGCTGGCGATGGGCGTGTGTGCCTCGTCGGGTGGCATGTTCAATAACTACGCCGTCGTGCAAGGCGTCGATCACGTCGTCCCGGTCGACATCTATTTGCCCGGCTGTCCGCCGCGGCCGGAGATGCTGCTGCACGCGATCCTCAAGCTGCACGCCAAGATTCAGGAGATGCCGCTTGGCGTCAACCGCGAGGAAGCGATCCGTGAAGCCGAACAGGCGGCGCTGTCGATCACCCCGACGATAGAGCTCAAAGGGTTGCTGCGGTGATGAGCCACTCGGGCGAGGAACAGACAGCAGTGGGCGAGAGCAGCAACGGAAGCAACGGCAGCGATGCCCCCGAGGTGATTGGCGTGCGCCGCGGCATGTTCGGGGCCAAGGGCAGCGGCGACACGTCGGGCTACGGCCGTCTGGTGCGTCCGGTCGCGATGCCGGGCAGTTCACCGAGGCCGTACGGCGGCTACTTTGACGAGGTCGTAGATACCCTCGCCGACGCGCTCGGCGAGGAGTCGTTTGCCGCGGCGATCGAACGCGTGGTGGTCTTCCGTGACGAACTGACGCTCGAGGTGCGGCGTGAGCACCTGCCCGCGGTAGCGCAGGCGGTTCGCGACCATCCGGGGCTACGGTTCGAGCTGTGCCTGGGCGTGTCCGGGGTGCACTATCCCGACGACACCGGCCGCGAGCTGCACGCCGTCTACCCGCTCATGTCCATCACCCACAACCGCCGCATCCGGTTGGAGGTCGCGGCGCCGGACGCCGATGCGCACATCCCGTCGCTGTTCGGCGTCTACCCCACGACCGACTGGCACGAGCGCGAGACCTACGACTTCTTCGGCATCGTCTTCGACGGCCATCCCGCGCTCACCCGCATCGAAATGCCCGATGACTGGGAGGGGCATCCGCAACGCAAGGACTACCCGTTGGGCGGCATACCCGTGGAGTACCACGGCGCCGAGATTCCACCGCCCGATGAGCGGAGGGCCTACAACTGATGAGTACACCCACAACTCCGCCTGAGAACGGCGGCACCTCCCCCGCGGGCACCGACACGGTGGTGATGGTCGGTGGCCAGGACTGGGAGCAGGTCGCCGCTGCCGCCGCCGAGGCCCAGCCGGGTGAGCGCATTGTGGTCAACATGGGTCCGCAGCACCCGTCCACCCATGGCGTGCTGCGGCTGATCCTGGAGATCGAGGGCGAGACCATCACCGAGGCCCGCTGCGGGATCGGCTACCTGCACACCGGCATCGAGAAGAACCTCGAATACCGCAACTGGACCCAGGGCGTCACGTTCGTGACCCGAATGGATTACCTGTCACCGTTTTTCAACGAAACCGCGTACTGCCTCGGCGTCGAAAAACTGCTCGGGGTCACCGACGACATCCCCGAGCGCGCCACCGTCATCCGCGTGATGATGATGGAACTCAACCGGATCTCGTCACATTTGGTCGCGCTGGCGACCGGCGGGATGGAACTCGGCGCGATGTCGGCCATGTTCTACGGGTTCCGCGAACGCGAACAGATCCTCTCCGTGTTCGAGACGGTCACCGGGCTGCGAATGAACAGCGCCTACGTCCGCCCCGGCGGGCTGGCCGCCGACCTGCCCGACGAAGCGATCCCCCAGATCCGCGACCTACTTCAGTTGCTGCCCAAGCGGTTACAGGATCTTGAGGACCTGCTCAACGAGAATTACATCTGGAAGGCCCGCACGGTTGGTGTCGGCTACCTCGATTTGGCCGGCTGCATGGCGCTGGGCATCACCGGACCGGTACTGCGCTCTACCGGGTTGCCGCACGACCTGCGCAGGGCCCAGCCGTACTGCGGCTACGAGACATACGACTTCGACGTCATCACCGACGACGGCTGCGATTCCTACGGCCGCTACATCATTCGGGTCAAGGAGATGCGTGAGTCGATCAAGATCGTCGAGCAGTGCGTAGACAGGCTGGCCCGGTTGTCCTCACAACCCGTGATGATTCAGGACAAGAAGCTGGCCTGGCCAGCCGATCTGAAGGTCGGCCCCGACGGCCTTGGGAACTCACCGGAACACATCGCCAAGATCATGGGTCACTCCATGGAGGGTCTGATCCACCACTTCAAGCTTGTCACCGAGGGCATTCGTGTGCCTGCCGGTCAGGTCTACGTCGCGGTCGAGTCGCCGCGCGGCGAGCTCGGCGTGCACATGGTGTCCGACGGCGGCACCAGACCGTATCGCGTGCATTACCGCGACCCCTCGTTCACCAACCTGCAAGCCGTGGCGGCGATGTGCGAAGGCGGCATGGTAGCCGACGCGATCGCCGCGGTGGCGTCGATCGACCCGGTGATGGGCGGGGTGGACCGCTGATGAGCGCTCGCGCGAAGAAGAGAGGGCGCTGATGAGCGCTCGCGCGAAGAAGAGACAGTCATGAGTGTGTTCCTCGAACTCGGGCAGCGGCCCGACGAGCCAGGCCCGCCGATCCACGGGAGGGGATCATATCTGGCCGATGTGGCGGCACGTCTGGATGCCGACGCCAAGGAAATTATCGCCCGCTACCCGAGCGGGCGATCCGCGCTGTTGCCGCTGCTGCATCTGGTCCAGTCCGAGGACAGCTGCCTCACCCCGGCGGGAATTGCGTTCTGCGCCGCCCAACTCGGGCTGACCGACGCCGAGGTCACCGCGGTGGCTACGTTCTATTCCATGTATCGGCGCACGCCGACCGGCGAGTATCTGGTCGGGGTATGCACGAACACGCTGTGCGCGATCATGGGCGGCGACGCGATTCTCGAAGCGCTGCAAGACCAACTGGGCATCCACGCCGGGCAGACCACTGACGACGGTCGGGTCACCCTTGAGCACGTCGAATGCAACGCCGCGTGCGACTATGCACCGGTCGTGATGGTCAACTGGGAGTTCTTCGACAACCAGACACCATCATCGGCCCGCGACCTCGTCGACGGGCTGCGCGCAGGCGAACCCCCCGTGCCGACCCGCGGCGCGCCGCTGTGCACATTCCAGGAGACGGCCAGAACCCTTGCAGGGCTGCCCGATTCGCGAGGGTCTGGTAGCGACGTCGGAGGTGCCACCCTCGCAGGACTGCGGGTGGCCCAGGCACTGGGCATGACGGCACCGGACGCGGCTGAGGCAACGGACTCGCACGCCACACCCGACGACACAAAGGCGGCAGCGGAGGCGACGAAGGACCAACCAGCACCTGGCCCGTCGACAACCGTGCCACCCAAACGGTCGACGCCCGAAACTGAGCCGAAAGCAACGGATTCCGACAAATGACCCAGTTGACACCCGTGTTGAGCAGGTTCTGGGATGAGCCGGAACCGTGGTCCCTTGACACCTACCGCCGCCACGACGGCTACCGCGCACTGGAGCGGGCGTTGGGCATGGATCCGGACGGTGTCATTGCACTGGTGAAGGATTCGGGCCTGCGCGGTCGCGGCGGCGCAGGGTTCCCGACCGGGACGAAGTGGTCGTTCATCCCGCAGGGCGACACTGGCGCTGGCGCGAAGCCGCATTACCTGGTCATCAACGCCGACGAATCCGAACCCGGTACCTGCAAAGACATCCCGCTGATGCTGACGACGCCGCATTTCCTCGTGGAGGGGGCGATCATCGCGGCGTATGCGATCCGGGCACATCACGCGTTTATCTATGTGCGGGGCGAGGTCGTTCCTGTGTTGCGCCGGCTGCAGACCGCGGTCGCCGAAGCCTACGACGCGGGATATCTCGGTAAGGATATTCGCGGCACCGGTTTCGATCTGGAGTTGATCGTGCACGCAGGTGCGGGCGCCTACATCTGCGGCGAGGAGACCGCGCTGCTGGACTCGCTCGAGGGCCGCCGCGGCCAGCCAAGGCTGAGACCGCCGTTCCCCGCGGTGGCCGGTCTGTATGCCTGCCCGACCGTGGTCAACAACGTGGAATCCATTGCCAGCGTGCCTCCGATCTTGCTCAACGGCGTCGACTGGTTCCGGGCGATGGGCTCCGAGAAATCGCCCGGCTTCACGCTGTATTCGCTATCCGGACACGTCACCACGCCAGGACAGTACGAAGCACCGCTCGGCATCACCCTGCGCGAACTGTTGGAGTATGCGGGCGGGGTGCGGGCCGGACACTCACTGAAATTCTGGACACCAGGCGGTTCGTCGACCCCGCTGCTGACTGACGAACACCTTGATGTGCCACTGGATTACGAAGGCATGGCCGGCGTGGGATCGATGCTGGGCACCAAGGCGCTGCAGATCTTCGACGAAACCACCTGCGTGGTGCGCGCGGTGCGCCGCTGGACTGAGTTCTACGCGCACGAGTCCTGCGGGAAATGCACGCCCTGCCGCGAGGGCACGTACTGGCTCGCGCAGATCTACGAACGCCTGGAGACCGGCGCGGGCACCGAGGAAGACATCCAGAAGCTGCTGGACATCTCCGACACCATATTCGGAAAGTCGTTCTGCGCGTTGGGCGACGGCGCGGCCAGCCCGATCCTGTCGTCGATCAAGTTCTTCCGAGACGAGTATGTCGCGCACCTCGACGGAGGCTGTCCGTTCGATCCGCACGCCTCGACGCTGATGGCCACCGAAGGAGTTGGTGCCTAGTGACGCAGACCGCTGACACCGGCACCGCCGCCACACCGGTCGAAATGGTCAACCTGACCATCGACGACGTGGAAGTCAATGTGCCCAAAGGCACTTTGGTGATTCGCGCCGCCGAGTTGATCGGCGTCCAGATCCCGCGGTTCTGCGATCACCCGCTGCTGGATCCGGTGGGTGCCTGCAGGCAGTGCCTGGTCGAGGTGGAGGGGCAGCGCAAGCCGATGGCGTCCTGCACCACGACGGTCACACCTGACATGGTGGTGCGTACGCAGTACACCTCGGAGGCGGCGGACAAGGCGCAGCACGGGGTGATGGAACTCCTGCTGATCAACCATCCGCTGGACTGCCCGGTCTGCGACAAGGGCGGAGAGTGCCCGCTGCAGAACCAGGCGATGTCCAATGGTCGGGTCGAAACACGGTTCGAGGACGTCAAACGAACCTTCCCTAAGCCGATCAACATCTCGTCGCAGGTACTGCTTGACCGGGAACGCTGTGTGCTGTGCGCGCGCTGCACCCGGTTCTCCGATCAGATCGCAGGCGATCCGTTCATCGAGTTGCTGGAACGCGGTGCGCTGCAACAGGTCGGCATCGCCCCGGGCCAACCGTTCCAGTCGTACTTCTCCGGCAATACCGTGCAGATCTGTCCGGTCGGCGCGCTCACCGGCGCCGCATACCGGTTCCGCGCCCGGCCGTTCGATCTGGTGTCCAGTCCCAGCGCGTGTGAGCACTGCGCGTCGGGGTGCGCCCAGCGCACCGACCACCGGCGGGGAAAAGTACTGCGCCGCTTGGCCGGTGATGACCCGCAGGTGAATGAGGAATGGAACTGCGACAAGGGTCGCTGGGCGTTCACCTACACGACGGTCGGTGACCGCATCACCACCCCGCTCGTTCGCGACGAGGACGGCAAGCTTCGGCCCGCGTCCTGGTCGGAAGCGCTCGGCGTCGCGGGGGCCGGGCTGGCCGCCGCGAACGGCAGCGCCGGCGTGCTCGTCGGTGGGCGGGCCACCGCAGAGGACGCCTACGCCTACTCGAAGTTTGCGCGAATAGTGCTGGGCACCAACGACATCGATTTCCGCGCACGACAGCACAGCGACGAGGAGACCGCGTTCCTCGCGGCGCACGTGGCCGGCCAGCCGATGGCCGTGACCTATGCGGATCTGGACAACGCCCCTGCCGTTCTGCTGGTGGGCTTCGAGCCAGAAGAGGAATCGCCGATCGTGTACCTGCGGCTGCGCAAGGCGGCCCGCAAGAACGCGCTGCAGGTTACCTCGATCGCGCCGTTCGCGACGCGCGGGCTGACGAAGATGAAGGGCACGCTGATCGGGTGCGCGCCGGGCGCCGAGGCGACCGCGCTCGACGACCTCGCCGCCGACGACGCAAAGCTGAAGCTTCCCGGCGCGGTCATCCTGGTCGGCGAGCGACTCGCCGGCTCCCCTGGTGCGTTCTCGGCCGCAAGCAGATTGGCGGCCGCGACCGGTGCCCGGTTGGCATGGGTGCCGCGGCGCGCCGGCGAACGCGGTGCCCTGGAAGCCGGTGCGCTGCCCGGCCTCTTGCCCGGCGGCCGCCCCATGGGAGACGCGTCGGCCCGCGCGCAGACCGCTGCCGCCTGGAACGTAGACGAGCTGCCGACCGCCGAAGGCCGTGACACCACAGCGATTCTGACCGCTGCCCGCGCCGGCGAACTGGGCGCGCTGCTGATCGGTGGCGTCGAGCTCGCCGACCTGCCCGACCCCGATGCCGCCCTTGCGGCCGTCGACGCAGCGCCGTTCGTGGTCAGCCTGGAATTGCGGGAGAGCGCGGTGACTGCCCTCGCTGATGTGGTGTTCCCTGTCGCGCCGGTGGTGGAGAAGGCGGGTTCATTCGTCAACTGGGAAGGCCGGATTCGGCCGTTCGAGCCGTCCTTGCAGACCAATGCCTACCCCGACCTGCGGGTGCTGAGCTTCCTTGCCGACGAGATCGGCGTCGACCTCGCCGTGCCGAACGCGGTGGCCGCCGGGGAGGAAATGGCGCGCCTCGGGCTCTGGGTCGGCCAACGGCCCGGCGCGCCGCAGGTGTCACCAGGTCGGCTGTCGCCCCCCGGCGCAGGTCAGGCGGTACTCGCGAGCTGGCGGATGCTGCTCGACGCGGGGCGGCTGCAGGACGGCGAACCCTACCTCGCCGGAACCGCCCGCCTGCCGGTCGCGCGGCTGTCGACGGCCACCGCAAGCGAGATCGGGGCCGCTGAAGGCGATCTGGTCACCGTCAGCTCCGAGCGCGGTGAGATCACCCTGCCGCTGGCGGTTACCGAGATGCCGGACCGCGTGGTCTGGCTTCCACTGAACTCCGTCGGCTCTGCTGTCAACGTTCAACTGGGCGTGACGGCGGGTGGCGTGGTGTCGATCGGGCGGGCAGAGCAGTGAGGTACCCCGATCCGACGCTGTTCGGCCATGACCCGTGGTGGTTGATCCTCGCCAAGGCGCTCGGGATCTTCGTATTCCTGGTGCTGACGGTGCTGGTAGCGATCCTGCTCGAGCGCAAGATCCTCGGACGGATGCAGATGCGCCCCGGCCCCAACCGGGTCGGCCCGTGGGGCCTGCTGCAGTCGCTGGCCGACGGCATCAAACTGGCGCTCAAGGAACCCATCATTCCTGCCGGGGTCGACAAGTTCGTCTACCTTGTGGCTCCGGTCATTTCCGTCATTCCCGCATTCCTGGCGTTCGCCGTTATTCCGATGGGTGGTGAGGTGTCGGTGTTCGGGCATCGAACCGCGTTGCAGTTGACCGACATGCCCGTAGCGGTGCTCTACATCCTTGCGGTCACATCGATCGGCGTGTACGGCATCGTGCTTGCCGGCTGGGCGTCCGGGTCCACCTATCCCCTGCTGGGCGGGCTGCGCTCGAGCGCACAGGTGATCTCCTACGAGATCGCGATGGCGCTCTCGTTCGCCACGGTGTTCATCTACGCCGGCACCATGTCGACCTCCGGCATCGTCGCCGCGCAGGAGGGCAGGTGGTACGTCTTCCTGCTGCTGCCGTCCTTCCTGGTGTACGTGACGGCGATGGTCGGCGAAACCAACCGGGCGCCTTTCGATCTGCCCGAGGCCGAGGGAGAGCTCGTCGGCGGATTCCACACCGAGTACTCGTCGCTGAAGTTCGCGATGTTCATGCTCGCCGAGTACATCAACATGACCACGGTATCGGCGCTTGCCTCCACGCTGTTTCTCGGTGGCTGGCACGCCCCATGGCCGATCAACATGTGGGACGGCGCAAACACCGGCTGGTGGGCGCTGGTGTGGTTCATCGCCAAGGTGTGGGCGTTCCTGTTCTTCTTCATGTGGCTGCGCGCGACGCTGCCCCGGCTGCGCTACGACCAGTTCATGGCATTGGGCTGGAAGGTCCTCATCCCGGTGTCGCTGGTCTGGATCATGATCGTCGCGATCACACACAGCCTGCGCACCCACGGCTACGCCGCGGCGGCCACGGGATTGATCACCGTGGGCATCGTGGTGGCCTTGATCCTGCTGTTCGCACTCTGGCGAGTATTGCGGGCCAGGGCCATTCGGAACATTCCGCAACCACCTGTCGGTGAGGGCGGTTTCCCAGTGCCGCCCCTCCCCAGCCATGGGACAGCAGCCACGAAGGAGCGAGCAGATGCCTAAGTTCCTCGACGCGATCAAGGGATTCGCAGTCACGTTCGGCACCATGTTCAAAAAGACGATCACCGAACAGTATCCGGAGAAGCCGGGCCCGGTCGCAAAGCGCTATCACGGCCGCCACCAACTCAATCGGTATCCCGACGGGCTGGAGAAATGCATCGGCTGCGAGTTGTGCGCCTGGGCCTGCCCGGCCGACGCCATCTACGTCGAGGGCGCCGACAACAACGCCGAGGAGCGGTATTCGCCAGGCGAGCGTTACGGGCGGGTCTACCAGATCAACTATCTGCGCTGTATCGGCTGCGGCTTGTGCATCGAAGCCTGTCCCACCCGCGCGCTGACCATGACCAATGAGTACGAAATGGCAGACGACAACCGCGCCGACCTGATCTGGGGCAAGGACAAGCTGCTGGCGCCATTGCAATCCGGAATGCTGGCTCCGCCACACGAGATGGCGCCGGGCAGCACCGACGACGACTACTACCTCGGAAAGATCAAGCCCCTTTCGCGCACGCGAGGAGCACAAGAAGTTACCGAGGATGCGCGGTGACGATTCACTACCTCGCGGCGCTCACCGCGGAGACCGCCGGGCACACCACGACAGCCGAGGCCGTGCTGTTCTGGGTGCTCGCCGTTGTGGCGCTGGTCGGCGCGATCGGTGTGGTGGCCGCGCCGAAGGCGGTTTACTCGGCAATGTTTCTGGCCAGCACGATGATCGCGCTGGCGGTGCTCTACATCGCGCAGGACGCGCTGTTCCTCGGCATCGTGCAGGTGGTGGTTTACACCGGCGCGGTGATGATGCTGTTCCTGTTCGTGGTGATGCTGATCGGCGTCGACCTATCCGAGTCGCTGGTGGAAACCATTCGCGGGCAACGCATCGCGGCGATCGTGATCGGTGTTGGTTTCGGGATTCTCCTCATCGCTGGAATCGGAAACGTCTCGGTCGCCGGGTTCACCGGCCTCGCGCAGGCCAACGCGAACGGCAACGTTCAGGGGCTGGCTGCGCTGATCTTCACCAAGTACTTGTGGGCGTTCGAACTCACCGGGCCGCTGCTCATCACGGCCGCCCTCGGCGCTATGGTGCTGGCCCACCGCGAACGCTGGGAACGGCGTAAGACGCAACGTGAGCTCGCCACGGAGCGGTTCCGGCCCGGCGGGCACGCCACCACAATGCCCAATCCCGGTGTGTACGCCCGGCACAACGCCGTCAACGTGCCCGCGCGTCTGCCCGACGGAACGGGATCGGCGCTGTCAGTCAGCACCGTCCTGCACAACCAACCCGTCCAGATGCCGACCAACGGCAGGAACGGTGAAGATGAATCCTGACAATTATCTCTACCTGTCGGCGTTGTTGTTCACGGTCGGCGCAGCCGGCGTGCTGCTTCGCCGCAACGCGATTGTCATGTTCATGTGTGTGGAGTTGATGCTCAACGCGGCGAACCTGGCATTCGTCGCGTTCTCCCGCATGCACGGCCATCTGGACGGCCAGGTGGTGGCGTTCTTCACCATGGTGGTCGCCGCATGTGAGGTGGTGGTCGGCCTCGCGATCATCATGACCGTCTTCCGCACCCGCCGTTCGGCTTCGGTCGACGAAGCCAGTCTGCTGAAACACTGAGGCTGTTATGACAACTCTGGTGTGGCTGGTGATCGCCCTCCCGCTGGCGGGTGCGGCCATCCTGCTGCTCGCGGGCAGACGATCCGACACCTGGGGTCACCTGCTGGGCTGCCTGGCAGCCCTCGCATCGTTCGCCGCAGGCGTCGTGCTGTTCGTCGACATGCTCGGCCGCCACGCAGAAGACCGGGTGGTTCATGAGACGCTGTTCTCGTGGGTTCCGGTGGGCGGCCTGCACGTGGACTTCGGCCTGCAGCTGGATGCGCTGTCGATGTGTTTCGTGCTGCTGATCACCGGGGTCGGCTCGCTGATCCACATCTATTCGATCGGCTACATGGCCGAAGATCCCGAGCGCAGGCGGTTTTTCGCCTACCTCAACCTCTTTCTCGCCGCGATGCTGCTGCTGGTGCTGGCCGACAACTACCTCGGCCTTTATGTCGGGTGGGAAGGCGTGGGCCTGGCGTCGTACCTGTTGATCGGGTTCTGGTCGTACAAGCCGTCAGCGGCCACCGCGGCCAAGAAGGCGTTCGTGGTCAACCGCGTCGGCGACATGGGCCTGGCGATCGCGCTGATGGTGATGTTCGCTTACATCGGCTCGATCTCGTTCGCGGGTGTCTTTTCGGCCGCACCCCGGCTCGGTGAAGGCACACTGACCGCGATCGGGCTGCTGCTGTTGCTTGCCGCATGCGGCAAGTCGGCGCAGGTGCCGCTGCAGTCCTGGCTCGGCGACGCGATGGAGGGCCCCACCCCCGTCTCGGCGTTGATTCACGCCGCAACCATGGTCACCGCCGGCGTGTACCTGATCGTGCGGTCCGGTCCGGTGTTCAATCTTGCGCCCAACGCACAGTTGGGTGTGGTCATCGTCGGCGCGGTGACGCTGCTGTTCGGGGCGATCGTCGGCTGCGCCAAGGACGACATCAAGAAAGCGCTTGCGGCAAGCACAATGAGCCAGATCGGCTACATGGTGCTGGCCGCCGGGCTGGGCCCGGCCGGATATGCGTTCGCGATCATGCACCTACTCACCCACGGCTTCTTCAAGGCCGGACTGTTCCTAGGCGCCGGGTCGGTCATGCACGCCATGAACGACGAGGTGAACATGCGCCGCTACGGCGGGCTGCGCAAGGCGCTGCCGATCACGTTCGCGACCTTCGGGCTCGGCTACCTCGCGATCATCGGTGTGCCGCCGCTGGCCGGGTTCTTCTCCAAGGACGGCATCATCGAGGCCGCCCTCGGCTCCGGCGGCGTCAAAGGTCCGATCCTGGGCGGCGCTGCGATCCTCGGCGCAGGCATCACCGCGTTCTACATGACCCGCGTGATGCTGATGACCTTCTTCGGCGAAAAGCGCTGGGCTTCCCCGGCGAGCGACGCGACGGGACACTCGGAGGCCGCTCATCCCCACGAGTCACCCGCCGTAATGACCTGGCCGATGATCCTGCTGGCCGTCGGCTCGGTGGCGTCGGGCGGATTCCTCGCCATCGGCGGCACCCTGCAACACTGGCTCGAACCCGTCGTCGGCGCACACGAAGAGGCACACGCGACGCCGGTGTGGGTGGCCACCACGGTGATCCTCGTCGTAGTCGCCGCGGGAATCGCGATCGCCTACCGCATGTACGGCACCCGCGCCGTGCCTGAAGAGGTGCCCGCCGGGTCCGCACTCACCGTGGCGGCGCGTCAGGATCTCTACGGCGACGCATTCAACGAGCGGGTGTTCATGCGGCCGGGGCAGCTCCTCACCAAGGGTCTCGTCGAGATCGACGACGACGCGGTGGACGGGGCTGCGAACGGGCTGGCCGCTCTGGTCGGCCGGGTCTCGGATGGATTCCGGCAATTGCAAACCGGTTTCGCCCGCTCGTATGCCCTTTCGATGTTGGCCGGTGCGGCCCTCGTGGTCGCCGCGATCCTGGCGGCGCAGCTGTGGTGACCACCTTCCCCTGGCTCACCGTCCTGTGGGCGATCCCGATGGTCGGCGCGGCACTCGTCATGCTGTTGCCCGCCTCGCAACGCACCGTCGCCAAATGGCTCGCGCTGCTGATCTCGATTGCCGTCCTCGGGGTGACGCTGGTGGTCGCGGTCGGATTCAAACCGGGTGGCGACCAGTACCAGTTCGTCGAATCCCACCCGTGGATACCATCGTTCGGCACCGGGTACATCCTCGGCGTCGACGGCATCGCCCTCGCGCTGGTGGTCCTGACCGCCGTGCTGGTGCCACTGCTGATCATCGCGGGCTGGAACGATGCCCGCGACCAGATCAGCTGGGGCGGCCGGTCCGTGCACACCTACTTCGCACTGACGCTGGCGGTCGAGGGCATGGTGCTGATGTCGCTCGTCTCGCTCGACGTGCTGCTGTTCTATGTGTTCTTCGAGGCGATGCTCATCCCGATGTACTTCCTGATCGGCGGGTTCGGCGGGGAGAATCGCTCGAAGGCGGCGGTGAAGTTTCTGCTGTACAACCTCTTTGGCGGCCTGATCATGCTCGCCGCGGTGATCGGCCTGTATGTGGTGACCGCGCAGAGCGACGCGTTCGCGGCCGGCACGTTCGATTTCCGCGCGATCGTCGCCGCGGTGTCCA
>Ga0207693_10000601_pt1 | contig 32247 bp, 27 predicted proteins | sample LARL81metaG_FD_184347 | JGI IMG/M metagenome (GOLD analysis project Ga0207693, IMG submission 184347) | Corn, switchgrass and miscanthus rhizosphere microbial communities from Kellogg Biological Station, Michigan, USA - LAR L8-1 metaG... | ecosystem: Host-associated > Plants > Roots >... | reverse complement strand
GGCGCGCACATGGACGGATACGCCTACGACGTCCACCCGTACGTGTTGATGAACTACAACGACGACTACGAATCGGTCACCACGGTCGCGCACGAGTGGGGCCACGCGATGCACTCGTTCCTCGCCAACAAGGCGCAGCCGTTCGTGACGTCGAATTACGCGATATTCATCGCCGAAATCGCGTCGACGTTCAACGAGGAGCTTTTGCTGCAGCGCGTGCTGAGGACGGCGAAAAGCGACGATGAGCGCGTCTACTACCTGGGTTACGCACTCGAGCAATTGCGGGGAACGTTCTTCCGCCAGGCGATGTTCGCGGAGTTCGAGCGCAACATCCATGCGCGGGTCGACAAGGGCGAGCCGCTGACCGGCGAGGCGCTGACCAAGACCTACTGCGAGATCCTGAAACGCTATCACGGCGCCAGCCAAGGCGTGGTCGACATCGACGACGCCTATTGCGTCGAGTGGGCTTACATCCCGCACTTCTACAACAGTTTCTATGTCTATCAGTACGCGACGTCGATCGCCGCCAGCGCGCTGTTCGCGCAGCGTGTCGGCGCGAGCGAACCCGGAGCGCTTCCGCGCTATCTAGACTTGCTCAAGGCCGGCGGCTCCGGCTATCCGTACGAGCTGGTGAAGAAAGCGGGGGTGGATCTCGCCACGCCGGCGCCGTATCAGGCCCTGGCCGCGCGGATGAACTCGATCATGGACGAGATCGAGGCGATTCTCGCCAAGCAGAAGAAATAGCGGCGCAAGGTTCGCGCGCAACGGCCGATGTCGCGGCCGCTGCAACGCATTTAATCCAGCGGAGGCAGCCGCCCGGTGAATACTTGCGAGCCTGCCAGCTGATGGTCGTTGGCAAGCGCTGCGCGCTTTGCCCGGACCAGCGCTTGCGCTTCGAGGCACCAATGCTTCTTGATGCTGAACCACACGTCGGCCGCCCACAGTATGTTGAGCCCTCGCACATCGGACGGGACCTTGGGCTCTTCGTCGGTTCCCGGAACATAGGCGTTGATCCAGGCGCGAGCATTCGGATCCGCCGCCAGCGCGTGGGTGATCGGGACCGTGATGTGGTTATAAGTCACCGGCAACACGACGTTGCGCACGGTGGCAGCTCCGCCCCGCCGGTACTGGCTGACGGCTGTTGTGGCGGGAAACGTCCAGGCGATCATGTCCCCCTGAATCGCAAATCCGGTAAAGTCATCGACGGTATCGGGAATAGTTCGCAGCCGAAGGAGCATGTCCCATTGGTTGGGCAACATGAAAGCCGCGCCGCCTGCGCCGACGGCGGTGGCATAAGTCACTGAGAGTCCCACCACCGGACGCTTGCTGCCATCCAGCGGATCAACGATGGTGAAGCGATCTTCGGCTGCGTCGGTCGCGGCATTCCACACGGCGACCTTGGGCTCGAAGGCCCCGGCCAAGGTGTAAAGGACCTTGATCGCCTGCATCCCTCCCTGGCTGTGACCGACGATCATCGGCCTCACGCCGTCATGCTCGTAATACCAGGCGATTTCGCCGGCGAGCCGCTCGCTGCTGCCATAAGGACTCTGCGAATACGCGCCATTGGCGGGATCGCGAATCTTTTCGCCGGGGTAGCCCATGCCCTCGAGAAACGTCGCAAACGAGCTCATGATCAGATAGACCGGATAGATACTGGCATGTACCAATATGATCCGAGGTGCGGGCCCGGCAGCCAGCGTCGATCTCACGTCGTAATCGGAGATATGGTCCGAGTCGAGCGCGAGTATTCGATCTTCCAGTGCGGGGCCGAGATTGAGCGAGCGCAGAACTTTTCCCCGCTCGACTGCGTCGTATCCGGTCCGTTCGACCGTCGCACAACCGAGGACGCTTAGTGCCATGCACGCCGCAAGCATTCCTCGGACCGCGCGGGCTCGGCTTCCGGCATCGTGGTCTATGGTCATGCGTTCGCTCATCAGTCTTTCACATTCGATAGGATGCTTCGCATGAGGCTCGCCAGGCCGGCAGCGCGCATTGGCCACGCATGGGCCGGTAGTATGCCTGACATGGCGCTGCCGATATACTGAACGTTGAATTGTGCCGCCGTCTTGGCGTCCCGCGACGACTCCGTGCCAGCCGTATCGCTGTCAACTGACTGACTACCGATCGAACCGACATGCGGGCCTCTGCCCCGGTAATTGCCATCGTCAGCGCCATGGTGCTCGCCAGCGCAGCGGGTGCCGACAGCGGCGCCGCACGCGACGATCCGTTTGTCTGGCTCGAGCAGGTCGACGGTGAACGCGCGATGGCGTGGGTCCGGGCCGAGGATGCGAAGACTGCCGCCGTGCTCGAGCAGGATGCCCGCTACGCCGGTCTTTTCAAGGATGCCCTCGAGATCGCCGAGGCGAAGGACAGAATCCCGGACCCGCAGCTGATAGGTGGCCGGATTCTCAATCGCTGGCAAGACGCCGATCACGTTCGCGGAATCTGGCGGCGGACAAGCCTCGCCGACTATCGAAAGTCCGCACCCGCCTGGACGACCATACTGGACCTCGATGCGCTGGCGGCCGCGGAGAAGGCCAACTGGTTCTGGAGCGGCGCCGATTGCGAAGAGCCTGCGAAGCGCCGCTGCATGATCGGCTTGTCGGACGGCGGCGAGGACGCGGTTGCGCTGCGGGAGTTCGATTTGCGCTCGGCGCGATTCGTCGATGGCGGCTTTTCGCTTCCCCGCGGCAAGCAGCACGCGGCCTGGCAGGACGCCGATACGCTGCTGGTCGCGCGGGAATGGTCGCCCGGCGAGCTCACTCGCTCCGGCTACCCGTTCGTCGTCAAGCGCATCAAGCGCGGGCAGCCGCTTTCGTCCGCCGTCGAGGTGTTTCGCGGAACGGCCAGCGACGTCGGCGTCAGTCCGTCGGCCTTGAACGACGGCGCCGGGCACCGGGCACTCGTCATCCGCCGCTCGGTATCGTTCTTCGAAGCCGAATATCAACTGGTCCGCTCGACTGGAACGAGCAAGCTGGCGTTGCCGTCGAAGGCCGACATCGTTGCGCTCGTCGGCGGCCGCCTGGTCGTCAACCTCCGCGAAGACTGGACGACCGACGCCGGAACATTCCCGCAGGGATCGCTGGTGTCGATCGATCTCGCCGCGGCGAGCGCAACGCCCGAACGACCGCGGCCGACGCTGATATACGCTCCGGGTCCACGCGAAGCCTTCCAGCAGGCAGCCGCCACGCGAGGCCATTTGCTGGTCAGCGTGCTCGACAACGTCAAGGGACGCGCCTACGTCTACAAGCCCGAGCCCGCGGGCAAGTGGTCGCGACGCAGGATCGCGCTGCCCGACAACGTTTCGATTCACATCGTCGACGCGGACCTGCACAGCGATCACGCATTCTTGAGCGTCACCGGCTTTTTGACGCCGACCAGCCTTTGGCTCGCGGACGTGGCGACCGGCGCGCTTGCCACCGTGAAGACGCTGCCGCCGCGGTTCGACGCTTCACATCACGTGGTCGAGCAGTTCGAGGCCGCGTCGAGCGATGGGACGCGCGTCCCGTATTTTGTCGTTCACCGCATCGACATGAAGCTCGACGGCAGCACGCCGACGATACTCACCGCCTACGGCGGTTTCCTGGTTTCCCAGACACCGTACTATGCGCCGCAAACCGGCAAACTTTGGCTGGAACGCGGCGGCGCGCTGGTGCTGGCCAACATTCGCGGCGGAGGCGAATTCGGGCCCGCATGGCACGACGCCGGTCTCAAGACGAACCGACAGCGCATCTTCGACGACTTCACGGCCGTCGCGCGCGATTTGATCGCGAAGGGCATCACCAGTCCGGCCCACCTCGGCATCGAGGGCGGCTCCAACGGCGGCCTGTTGATGGGAGTGCAGTTCATTCAGCATCCCGAGCTGTGGGGCGCCGTCGACATGCAGGTCCCGCTGCTCGACATGCTGGGCTACGAGCACATTGCGGCAGGCAGCTCCTGGGTCGGCGAGTACGGCAGCGTCTCGAATCCCGATGAAAGGGCGTTCCTGGCGTCGATATCGCCGTACGACAATCTGAAGCCGGGCGTTCGATATCCGGAAGCGCTGATCTGGACGACGACCAAGGATGATCGGGTCGGTCCGCAGCACGCGCGCAAATTCGCAGCCCGGCTGGCGGCGATGGGCGTGCCCTATCTCTTCTACGAGGTCGTCCAGGGAGGGCACGCCTCGGGGGCGACCCTGGCCGAGAGAGCGGCGATGACCGCACGCGAATTCACCTATTTCTGGCGCAAGCTTGCGCCGTCGGAAAATCCCCGCTGAGCGCAACCCGGATAATCGACGCAACCAGCTGACGTTGCGCTGACGCTCCGGCGCACACGCGCCGCGATCGGTCCTCCGCAAGGACCTGCCCGCTTGACACGGCGATCGGTTTCGCTAATACTTAACCTATTGGTTAACCGATTGTCATCTCCCATCTACCATGGTGATAACCATCCAAGGAGGCAGGCATGAAGCTGTACGGATTTCCCCCATCGCCCAATACGCGCAAGGTCCAGGCCGTCGCCGCGCATCTGAACATGCCGCTGGAGTTCGAGTTCGTCGATATCACTCAAGGCAAGTCGCATACGCCGGAGTTCCTGAAGATGAACCCCACCGGGCGGACGCCGGTGTTTACTCACGGTGATTTCACGCTATGGGAATCGAACGCGATCATGCAGTACCTGGCCAGCCAGCGAAAAAATGACCTGTGGCCCGACGACGCGCGCACGCGCGCCGATATCAGCCGATGGCAGCTCTGGCAGGTTGCCCACTGGCACGAGGGCTGCGGCGGATTCCTGTGGGAGAACCTGGTCAAGAAGGCTCTCGGCATGGGCGACGGAGACCCCGCCGCGTTGAAAAAGTCGGAAGAGGCGTTTCATCGCGACGCCGCGATGCTCGATGCCCACCTCGGCAAGCATCCTTACCTGGTAAACGGCGCGGTGACCCTTGCCGATTTCGCCGTCGCGTCCTACCTGCACTACGCCGTCGCTGCCAAGTTGCCATGGGAGCGGTACAAGAACATCCGGGCCTGGTACGCGCGCATCGAGGCCTTGCCGGCATGGCAGCAGACCACGCCGCCGATGTAAACGCGGGCGATCAGCGCACAGGTTCCGCGGGATGCGATGATCCCGCGCGATCGCTATCGCCGAACCGGAAGAGGCGCTGCGAATCGAGCTCGGACAGCTGCGAAATCCCCAGCATCGCCATATCGCGCTGAATCTCGTCGTACAACAGACCTATGGCGCGATTGACGCCGGCGGCGCCGCCGACGGCCGCGGCGTAGCCGAACGGGCGGCCGACGAAGACGAACTTCGCTCCGAGCGCCAGCGCCTTGAGCACATCGGTGCCGCGGCGCAACCCGCTGTCCATCATCACCGGAATATCAGGGCAGGCCGCGACGACGGACGGCAGCATCCGCAACGGCGACACCGCGCCGTCGAGCTGACGGCCGCCGTGGTTGGAAACGATGATGCCGTCGGCGCCCGCTTCCCTCGCCATGCGCGCGTCGTCCGGATCGAGTATGCCCTTGACGACCAGCGTTCCCTTCCAGAGACGGCGTATCAACGCAAAGTGGGTCCAGTCCAGCTGTCCGCGCTCCGACCATTCGCGGACGACGCTCGGCGACAGGATCGGCGCGCCTCGGGTGGCGAAGTTGTTCTCGAAGTGCGGCATGCCGTGACGAACCAGCGTGCGCAGGAACGTGCCGAACAGCCATCGGGGACGGGTGATGCCGTCCCAGGCGAGACGAAGCGTCGGACGAAGCGGCGCGGAGAAGCCGGCCCGCAAATAGTTCTCGCGGTTGGGCGCGACCTGCGAATCGACGGTGACGACCAGGGTTCCGAACCCGGCTAGCGCCACGCGCTCGACCAGCGCGGTGATTTCTCGGACGTCGCCCGGAAGATAGGCCTGAAACCAGGTTTCGCCGCACTCGCGTGCCACGTCCTCCAGGCGAATCAGCGACGAGCCGCTCATTATCATCGGGATCCCAGCCGCCGCCGCCGCGCGCGCCAGCACCAGATCGCCGCGGTAGGCATACAGCGCAGTGATGCCCATCGGCGCAATCCCGAATGGCGCAGCGTAGGTTCGGCCGAAAAGCGATGTCTGCTGCGAGCCTTTGGAAATATCGATCAGCACGCGCGGAACGAATCCGAATTCGCCGAAGGCGCGGCGATTGTCGGACAACGACGCATTGGTTTCGGCGGCGCCGGCGACATAGCCGAATACCGGCCGGGGCAGATGCTTTCGCGCGGCTGATTCGAAATCGTCGAGGCAAAAAATGCGTTTGAAGTGTCGGGTCATGAGTATCGTTTGCCCGCCAGGCGCGCCGGCTCGTTTGGGAAGCCGGTATAATGAGCCCGCATCAGAAGTTCGTACAACAGTCATTCCCCTTTCGCTTTTTCGCATTCGCCGCTCGCCAGTGTAGCGTCTGGTTTAGATACCTCGTCCTTCGGCGATAAACTGTCGCCTTCGATGGCCAGAACCGGTTTCGCGCACCTCCCTCTGCATGGCGGCAAGGCGCCGCGCTATCTGTTCGAGCGGATGGTCCCGCTGTCTCGCGAGATCATCATTTTCGTCGCGCGCGAATTCGGCCGCGAAGACGTATTGCGGCGTCTGTCCGATCCCTATTGGTTCCAGGCATTCGGTTGCGTACTGGGCTTCGACTGGCATTCGAGCGGGCTCACCACAACCGTCTGCGGCGCGCTCAAGGAAGGCTTGCGCGACGTTGGCGCCGAGCTCGGCCTATTCGTTGCCGGCGGCAAGGGGGCGACCTCGCGCAAGACCCCTGCGGAAATCACCGCCGCGTGCGAGCAACTCGGCCGCGATCCCGCACCGCTGGTTTACGCCAGCCGCATTTCGGCCAAGGTCGACAATTCGGCGGTGCAGGACGGCTATCAGCTCTACCATCATTCGTTCGTCTTCACCGAAAAGGGTCAATGGTGCATCGTGCAGCAGGGGATGAGCGACGAAACCTCGATGGCTCGCCGTTACCACTGGCTGTCCGACAACGTCCGGGACTACGTCAACGAGCCGCACGCGGCGATTTGCTGCGACACGGTCGCGCCGACATTGAACCTCGTCGCCGCCGAAAGCGCCGACGTGCGCGCCGCGTCGGCACTGCTCGCCGGACAGAAGCCCGAGCTGACGCTCGATGCGCTCGGTCATCTGCCGTCGCTCGACATGCCGCGACGGCACGAAGTAGGCGCCAGCGACATCAATCCGAAATACCTCGCGAAGGTGCTGTTACGGACGTACGAGAGGGCGCCCGTCGACTTCGAGTCCCTGCTGTCGATCGAGGGTGTCGGGGCCAAGACGCTGCGCGCGCTCGCGCTCACGTCGGAACTGATTTACGGCACGCGCGCGAGCCAGAGCGATCCGGCGCGCTTTTCCTTCGCGCACGGCGGGAAGGATGGCACGCCCTACCCGGTCGACCGCCAGACCTACGACAAAACGATCGACGTCATGCATAAGGCGCTCAACGGCGCCAGGATCGATCGCAACGAAAAAATTCGCGCGTTTCGCCGACTGGCTGCGTGGAGCGGCTAAGGTGGCCGCGCCGCCGGCTGGCGCACGAATTACAAAGTCGGGAGGGAACGAATTACAGCGACCCCGTCTCCTAGCCGGTGCTCTACTGCTAACCCGTTGGCCCGAATGCAAGCTGACGCTTGGCACGGCCATTGCTCGATCCGATGTCGGTTGCGACTCGTCGATTCCTCGTCCGCTGACCGGCTGCGGTATCCCGCGACGTCGCCGCCAGGGATAAGGCTGAGCCAAAACCGAGAGGTCGATCATGGCGCCTCGAACCCGCAAGGAGCCGACGTGGCAAGCTCACCGAATCCGCTGAACGCGGATCCGCTGGATCCTTCGATCGAGGAGGCAGGCGGCGATATGATCGACGATCTGGATACCCCGATCGAGGAAGACGCCAAGGGTGAGATCGGCGGCGAGTTGCGGCATCGAATGATCAGCGAGGCGGCGTACCAATTCTACGCGGAGCGCGGGTACGTCGACAGGCTCGTCGATGATTGGCTGCAGGCGGAAGCCGAGGTCGATCGCAGTCTTGGCGGCCAGCGCGCAACGCACTGAGAATCCAAACAGAAGACGCTGCTTTAGCCCGAAGGAGCAACTCTGATGGAACGAAAAAAGGCCAGCGATTTTCCTCCTGCAGTACTGAAACTCTTCGACGGTTACATCCACGGCATGATCAGCCGCCGTGATTTCCTTGACCGCGCGGCGAGATACGCGGTCGGCGGCTTCACCGCCGCGGCGATGCTGGAAAGCCTCACGCCCAATTATGCGCTGGCGCAGCAAGTGTCCAAGGACGACGCTCGGATCAAGGCGGAATATCTGACTTACGATTCGCCCCAGGGCTCGGGCAAGATGCGCGGATATTTCGTGCGACCGTCGAGCGCAACCGGGAAGTTGCCGGGCGTGGTCGTCTATCACGAGAATCGCGGGCTCAATCCCTACATCGAGGACGTCGCGCGGCGGCTCGCGGTGGAGAATTTCGTCGCGTTCGCGCCCGACGCGCTGGCGCCGGTCGGCGGCTATCCCGGAGACGAGGAAAAAGCGGCGCAGCTATTCCGTCAGCTCGACGCCAAGAAACGGACCGAGGACCTGATCGCCGCCGCCGAGTTTTTGAAATCGCGTCCGGAATGCACGGGAAAGATCGGCGCGGTCGGATTTTGCTACGGCGGAGACATCGTCAACATCCTGGCGACGCGGATGCCGGATCTGGGGGCGGCGGTGCCGTTTTACGGACTCCAGCCGAGTGCCGCCGACACCGCCAAAATCAAGGCGCCTCTGCTTATTCATTACGCAGAACTCGACCAGCGCATCGATGCCGGCTGGCCGGCGTTCGAGGCGGCGCTGAAGGCGAACGGCGTCAAATATCAAATGTTCATGTACGCAGGCGCCAACCACGGCTTCCATAACGATACGACACCGCGTTACGACGAGGCCGCCGCCAAGCTGGCCTGGTCACGCACGACTGCATTCCTCAAGGAAAACCTGAAAGCCTGAAGGAGTACGCGTCAAACGACGCGTGCTCCCGGCGCAGCGTATCGGCGTGCTCGAGGCCGAGGACGCTGCGGTGCGCGATGGCGGGCATCAAGGCAACGCCTGTCCGTACGGACGTCGGTTGCGCAACGTCCGTCGCAACCGATCGTCCGCTCCCACCACGACTATTCCCCCTTCGCCCCGCGAACCGGCGGCAGGTGCCGGTTGATCTTGCTGACGGTGTAGCGCGTCACTTGCGCGGCCCACTGCGAATCGACCGTCGGCAGACCGAAGACCTTTTCCAGGTCGAGCACCAGATTGGTCACCAGTACCGACTCGCCGCTGAACACCAGGCTGGCGGGAAACAGCAAGCCTCGCGCCGCGCCCTTGGGGTCGACGCCGTCGAAATCGCCGAGCTTGGCGATCGCCTTGCCGGTCGGATCGAGAACGACGATCTCGTCGGACTGGTTGGCGACGACCCAGATGTTGTCGCTGGCGTCGACGGCTACGCCATCGGCGCCGTTGATGCTGTACGCAAGCACCGAAGCCACTCCCGCCGCACCGCCCGACACCGGAATTTTCACCACCGAGTCGCTTCCGGTATTGGCGACGTAAAGCAGCGTGCCGCTGTTGTTGAAGGCGAGTCCGTTGGCGCCGAACGGAGGCACGCCGGTGGTCGCCAGCAGCGGATCGGTCGCCCAGGCGACCGCCGCGCCGCCCAGGGGCCCGGTTCGCCAGACGATGCCCTGGAACGAGTCCGAGATATAGACGTTACCGGCACTGTCGAACGTCAGGGCGTTCAACCCGGACGCCGGGCCGATGTCGGTAAACACTTGCGACGCGCCCGACAGCGGATCGACGCTCAGCACCTTCCCGGCGCCGAAATCGGCGACCAGCAGTGCCTGCGTCGACGGATGGACGCCGAGCCCGAGCAGATGCGGACTCGCGCCGGTGACGATAAGCTGACGCAGCAGCTTGCCGTGCGAATTGAACACGACGATCCGTCCGGGATCGGTGGACACCGCGGGGGGCTCGGGAAACCCGAACGTCGAGACGTAGACGTTACCGCTCGCATCGACCGCGATCCCCTCAGGCGGCGTGGCATCCGCCGGCAGAGTCGCAAAGGTCGTGGCAGGGCTGCGGATCCACGCGATCGAAGGCAGCGAAACAAGCGCGAGCGCCAACAGCACGGATAAGGCAAACAGGCGTTTCATCGATGGTCTCCTCCAGAGAGGCCGCGCCGTATGCTCGCGCATCCCGGCGGGCGAGTCGGCGATGCCGACCCTATGACGACAGTCAGCTTGGGCGGCCGAAAGTTCATCGGCCGATATCGCCATGAACGCAAATACAGCCGGCAGGCAACTCAAATCATCGGCGGATTCGGCCATGCCGGCGAGACCGTCGCGGGAGGGGCCGCTATAGGTGGAGCGGACCGCCGGGGAAGACCGCGAGCCCGACGATGGCGGCAACGGCGACGATCACCGGCTCGGGCAGTTTTTTCACTTTCCAGACCAGTCCGACGGTGACCAGCGCAATCGCCGCGGTTGTCAGGTCGACGACCGATCGGCCCGCCAGGACGATGACCGCTCCGGTGATCGCGCCGATCGCTGCCGCGGTAACCCCCGCGACAAACGCCAACAACGCCGGACGCTTGCCGTACTTCTTGAAATACGGCGCCGGCAGGATCGTGAACAAATAGCACGGCAGGAAAGTACCGAGCGCGGCGACCACCGCACCGCTTAAGCCCGCGATCAGATAACCGATGAAACCCACGGTGATGACCACCGGCCCGGGCGTGATCATCGCAACGGCGACGGCATCGACGAACTGGCGCTCGGTCAGCCACGGGTGGTCGTGCACGACGCCGGCGTAGAGAAAGGGAACGATCGCCAATCCGCTGCCGAACACGAATGCCCCGGCCTTCGCAAAGAACGCGCCGAGCTGGGCAAGCAGCGTCCAGTCGACGCCGGTAGCCAGTGCGCACGATGAAGTTCCCTGCGGACCGAGCGACAGCAGGGCCGGCGCGATATTGCCCCCGGTCCAGCGTTTCGGAGGCGCCCTGACGAGCCACACCAGAACGCCGGCGCCGAGGAACAGCCAGATGCTCTCCGACTGCGTCCAGACGGTGACAGCGGCCGCAACTAGATAGATCGCCCACAGCAGCTTGTCGGTGCCGACATTTCTGACGGTCAGCTTGTACGCGCTGATCGCGATAATGCCGATCACGGCCGCGCCGACGCCGTAGAACGCGGCTTGCATCCACGGCAGGCCGCCGAAGCGCAAATACGCCCAGCCGATCGCCACCACCATCAGAAACGAAGGCAGCACAAAAGCGAAACCCGCCACGGTGGCGCCGACGACGCGGTAATGCACATAGCCGAGATACATCCCGAGCTGCGCGGCCAGCGGCCCGGGCATCAGCTGCGCCAGCGTGAGCCCTTCGCGGTAGTCTTCGTCGGCGATCCAGCGCCGCGTCTCGACAAGATCGCGGTGCATGTAACCGACCAGCGCGACCGGCCCGCCGAAGCCGATGCTGCCCAGCTTCAGGAAATACATCGCAAGCTGGGAGAGCGAGTATGGCGCGCCTGCCGTCATCGAGATCTCCGCTTGCCGACCTTTCGATCCGGCAGGAAATGTGTTGGGTCGAAGCAAAAAGCCTAGACCGCTGCGCGCGTCGTCGTCAAGCCAGCAGCCCGAAGGCAGTCTCGCGCGCTGGATTCACCGGGCGCGCACGAACAGCGGTCGACTGCCAAGCGCCGCTTTCATTTGGCAGCTGCGGCGCGGAAGTCACTGTTCGGTATCATACAAACTTGACATCGTACGATGCGGCGCAGATAAGCTTGACGCTCGTCTGGATCAACCGCACTAACTCAACCGACTATGTCGACCGTCAGCGAGAACTTCGTCCCCTACGCCCACGCCGAAAAAGAGCTTTGCGATATCGTCGGGCCGTTGCTTGCCGACGTGATCAAGGAGGTCGAGCAGCGTAACGGGATCAAGATCAGGGAATTGCGGGTGACGGTCGAGCCGCCGGCGCCCAATGCGCTGTGGACCGGCGCAAGCTGCGTGATCGTGCGCTAGGGTCCTGTCGCTAGCCCAGCATCCGGTCGTAGACGTTCTTGTTGATCCGGTAGCACGTACATGAAGCGGCCTCCAGGCCGCGCCGGTTGAGCACCGTCACCACGCCGCGCTTGTAGCTGATCAGTTGTTTGCGATGCAGCGCGCTCGCCGCCGCCGTGACGCCGACCCGGCGCACCCCCAGCATCCATGCCAGGAATTCATGCGTGACGCTGAACGTGTCCGCGTGCGCCCGATCCTGGGTCATCAGCAGCCAGCGGGCAAGCCGCGCCTCGATCAGGTGATAGCGGGTGCAAGCCGCCGACTGCGCAAGTTGACTCATCAGCACGTAAAGGTAGCGGTTCAGCGCGCGATGCAATGCCGGACGCGCCGCACATTCACGGCGGAAAGCGCTTGCGCTCATGCGAAACGCCGACCCGGCGCCCTGCACCAGCGCATGCAGCGGGGACACATCGATTCCCAGCACCAGTGAAACGCCATGCATGCCTTCGTCGCCGACCAGGCCGACTTCAAGGCTCGCTTCGCCGGCCGCCTTGGTAACCAGCGAAACGTAGCCGTCGATCGGGAAGTAGACGTGGCCGATACGGTCGCCCGGCTCGTCGAGTACCTGGCCGAAGCTGAGCTTGACTTCGTCGCAACGCGCGATCAGCGGCTTGCGGTCCTTCGCGGGCAATGCCGCGAGCAGACGATTAGCCGCGTCGCCGCGGGCGGTGAGCACCATTGTGTTCTCCTCCGATGTTGGGTCGAACCCAACACGCGGCACAAGGCGCCCTGGTCAGCGATTCCCGATGACGTATGTTGTTTTGCTAGTTAGCCGATCCAGAGCCTCGATTTTACGCCTTCAAGGCGCGCGCAATTGAATCCGAGACAGGCTTTTTCGTCTCGCCTTGGTGATCAAAGGGTCACGCGGCGCGACTCAGCCGGGAAAACGGATTGCGCCGATGCAGCGAAGCCGGAGTTCAGTCGGCCGAGTAGGCGCTCTTGATGCAGGTCGGGAACTCGGCGGCCGAGAGGCTGCGACACAGCTTGTCCATTTCAGCATACTTGGTGGCGAGCTGCGCGCGGCACGCCTCCTGCCCGGTGCCCTGGCGGCGATCACAGGCAGCGCGGTCTTCGCGGTACGCCTGCACTTCGGTCGGCGGCAGGCGCTGCGGTTCCTCGGCGACCCTGCTGGAAGCCGATGCGTTGCTCTCCGGAGGAACGGCCACGATGAAGCCCTGCGCCGGCTCGGTCGAACCGTTTACCGCCGGCCCTGCGGTGACGTCAGCGCGGACTGCGACCGACGCCACTGCCAGCGCAACCAACATCAGGCTTCGGGTCGATGTGCGATTCATGACATCTCCTCAGCGGTGGTTGAAAACATGCTACATCGTGGGCCGAAAGCGCTGCCATGGCCATCGGCGCCGGTCTGGTTCGTGCCGCTGAGTATGTCGCGGTCTGCCTAGGCGCATGTCCTACGAATCCCGGAACGGGCATCCTCCGCTCCTACGTGCGAATCAGAAGCGGTCCGATATTGATCGGCGGGATTTTGGCGGATAGTTAGTCGGGCGGTTCGTTGTCAGGAACCGGCGTCAGATCGGCGCAAAAAGCCAACCTTCGAAGGAGAACCCGATGACCACTCACCCTTACCGAATCCTGCTGGGCGCGAGCCTCGCACTGCTCGTCGGCGCAGCCGGCGCGCAAAACGCGCCGGACAACAACTCGCGCATGCCAGCGGCAAAAGGCGCGATCACCACGATGCCGGCACAGCCGTCGGAGCAGCCGACCGACAAGATGGCAGCAGATCCGAACGCCACCTCACAAGGCACGGCGGCGCCGAAGTCGGACGCCACACAGCCCGCCCCTGCGCATCGCGTGCAAAAGTCAGCTCCTCGTCAGCAAGAAGCCGTGTCTTCCGAGGAGAAAAGCTACCGTGAGGCATTGCGCCAATGCGCGCAGGAGCGCAACGAGTCGCAGCGCGACGCCTGTATTGATAACGCGATCGGCCAGCACCAGCCGAACGGCTGACGCACAAGAGTTCGCAAAAAACCCCGCCCAGGCGGGGTTTTTTTTGACCTGCGCTATTATCGAGGCGCGCCCAGCTGCCGACGATGCCCACCGACGATACCGGGAGTTCCCGCTCCGCGCTGCGCTCGCTCGACCGCCTGCTCCAGCAGACGACGACCGGCGCTTCGATACTCGTGCTGCCGGTTTCGTTGCTTCTGTTTCTGCAGTGGCCGTTGCGCGATCTGGGAATCGGATACTCGCGCGAGGCGAACGATCTCGCGCAGACGCTGTTCGCGCTGTACGTCGCCGTGGCGATCACCGACGCGACGCGCCGTAACAGTCATCTTGCCGCCGACGCCTTTGCGCTGCGCTATCCGCCGCGGCTGCGCCGCCTGCTGATGCGTATCGCCTCCGTCGTCGTGCTTGCGCCATGGGCGCTCTTCATCGTCTACGCGTCCTGGCCGATGGTAGTGCAGTCGGTTCGGCAGCTCGAATCCTTTCCCGAAACGTACGACCCCGGCTATTTCATCGTCAAGATCGCATTGCTGCTTCTCGCGCTGCTGATCCTTCTGCAGGTGATCCTCGATGCGATTCGCGACGGCCAGGCGACGACGCAATGAGCGGAAGCGAAGGTCTTTGGATGCTCGGCACGGTCCCGGCCGCGCTGGTCGCGACCGGACTGCCCGCCTGGATCGTGCTGATCGGCGTGACGCTCGGCTTTGCCGCCGGTGGCGTCGTAACGGACGCGCTGCAAATGTCGCTGCTGACCGCGATGCCCGCGCGGATTCTCGGCCTGCTCGAGCACGATTTGCTGCAGGCGCTGCCGCTGTATGTGCTGATGGGAGCGCTGCTCAACCACCTGCCGCTCGCGCAGACGCTGTTTCGCGCCGGCAGCCGCGCGCTCGCGCCGATCGGCGCGAATGCCTCTCTGGCAGGGCTGCGGCTGGGCGTGCTGCTGGCGCCGATGAATGGTTCGGTCGGCGCCAGCGCGGCGATGCTTTCCCGCACCGTGCAGCCGCGGCTGGATCAGAGCGGCATGACGCCGGCGAAAAGCGCGGCGCTGGTCTGCGTGGCCAGCACGATGGGCGTCGTCATTCCGCCCTCGCTGGTGCTGATCCTTTTGGGCGATGCGATGATGCGTGCACACACCGAAGCGGTGAACATCACCGGCGCGGCGATCCGCATCATCAACACGCAGGATGTCTTCGCGGGTGCGCTTGTGCCGGCCGGAATCCTGCTCGCGTTCTGCATCGCGATCACGTGGTGGGATGCGCGGAATGCCACGCCGGCGCCGACGTCGGCGGTCACGGCACGCGATTGGCTGGTGGCGGCCATCACCGCGGCGTTCATCGCGAGCCTGCTGGCCGGAGTCACATTGGGTTATCTCTACGCGGTGGAAGCGGCGGCGGCCGGCGGCGTCGCGCTGTTCTTCTACGGGGTGGTAACACGATCGTTGACCTTCGACGTGCTGCGCGCCGTGCTGCGCGATACCATGGCGGTCACCGGTGCTCTGTTCGCATTGCTGGTCGCGGCAACGATGTTCACGCTGATCGTGCGCGCTTTCGGCACCGATCGGTGGGTCGCGGCGATGCTGCAGCAACTCCCGGGCGGCGGCATCGCGGCGGTCTTCGTCGTCCTGCCGATTCTCGCGCTGTGCGCGCTGGTGCTCGACGCATTCGAATTGATCTTCGTCGTCGTGCCCGTCGTGATGCCGCCGCTGCTGACCGTGGTGCCTGCCGCAACCTGGGTCGCGGTGCTCACGCTGCTGATCCTGCAGGCGAGCTTCCTGTTGCCGCCATTCGGCTATGCGGTTCTGGTGGTGCGCAGCCGATCGCCTCGACCCGTTCCGATGCGCGCGCTGACGCGCGCACTATCGCCCTACCTGGTCGCGCAATTTGCCGTCCTGACGTTGATCCTGGCGGCGCCGGGACTCGTGTGGCAGCGCAATCCGACGACGCTGTCGTCGCCCGCGGCGAGCGAGCCCGCAAGCGGCGACATCGGCGATTCAGCCCCCGACCCGCAATTCGACCTGCCGCCGGACGACGCGGCGGAAAAGCCCGCGAGCAAGGAATGAGCGACTCGAGCGGCTGCTTTAAGCGCTGGCCGCCGCCGTATCGGTCAGCTTGCCGCTCTGGTAATCGCGCACCGCCTGCTCGATTTCCTCGCGCGTATTCATCACGAACGGTCCGTACTGCACGATCGGCTCGAGCAGCGGCCGGCCCGCGAGCAGGATGACTCTGCCGCCATCGGGTCCACCCGAGAATTCGACCTCGTCACCGTCCGATAGAATCCCCGCATGGTGTGTCGCGAGAATCTTCTGCGCGCCCTCCGCGCCGACAGCGACCGATCCCTCGAACGGGTAGATGAAGGCATGATGGCCGGGTGGCAGCGCGTGGCGAAACCTCGCACCTGACGGAAGCTCGACGTCGAAGTACAGCGGATCGGTCGACAGTCCCTGGATGGGCCCGGGCGTGCGCCTGCCTTCGCTGTCCAGCGTTCCGGCGATGACCTTGACCCTTCCGCCGCTGGCCAGCTCGACCACCGGAATTTCGTTCGACTGGATGTCGCGGTAGGCGGCGGCCTTCATTTTTTCCTTGGACGGGAGATTGATCCAGAGCTGAAAACCGCGCATGCGGCCGGCTTCCTGCTGTGGCATTTCGGAATGGATGATGCCGCGGCCCGCGCTCATCCACTGCACGCCGCCCGCTTTTAGGTCGCCGGTATTTCCGAGGTGATCCTGGTGTCGCATGTGCCCGTCGAGCATATAGGTCACCGTCTCGAAGCCGCGATGCGGATGCGCGGGAAAGCCGGCGATATAGTCGTCGGGATTTTCGGTCGAGAAATGATCGAGCATAAGGAAAGGATCGAGGCGGGCCCAGTTCGATTGGCCGAGGCTGCGCTGAAGCTTGACGCCGGCGCCGTCCGAGGTGGGAATGGCTTCGATGACGCGCTGCAGGGTGCGGGTAGGCATGGTCGTAGTCTCCTGAACCGCAGATATGGGGGCAGCAACGCCGACGTCAAGTGCCACACCGCGCCGCCGCCCGCCTTCACGGTACCATTGGGTGATGACTCGATCGACCGTGTGGCGGCTGGTACCGGCGCTGGGGCTTACACAGATCGTCTCATGGGGCACGCTCTACTACTCGATCGCCGTACTCGGCGCCAGCATGCGCGAGGAGCTGGGCATTTCGGCAGCGATGCTTTTTGGAGCCTATTCGCTGGCGCTGCTGATCTCCGCACTGACCGCTCCTTTCGTGGGCCGGGCCATCGATCGACATGGTGGCCGCGTCGTGATGAGCGCCGGATCGGTCGCGGCGGCGCTCGCGCTGTTCCTGATCGCCCACGTGCACTCGACGATCGCGCTCTTTCTCGCCTGGTCGGTCGCCGGCGTCGCGATGGCGATGACGATGTACGACGCCGCCTTCGCCACGCTGTCGCAGCATTCGGGCCCCCGCTATCGCAAGGCGCTGACCGCGCTGACCTTGATGGGCGGCCTGGCCAGCACCGCGTTCTGGCCGGCATCGCTCAAAGGGCTGGAGTGGTTCGGCTGGCGCGATACGCTGCTGATTTTCGCGGCGCTCGAAATCGCTCTCTGCCTGCCGCTGCATCTTCTCTTCATTCCGCCGAGCACTGGGGCGGCCGATCACGGCAAAGCAGGCGCGGCGGAAGGACGCGGCGCCCTCCCCTCGGCCAAGCGCCGCGCCGCTTTCGTCTGGCTGGCGACCGCGTTTGCGTTCAACGGCTTTATCGTTTCGGTATTGACCGTGCATCTGATCACCATCCTGCAGGGCAAGGGCCTGACCCTTGCCACGGCGGTGTGGGTCGGCACGTTCTTCGGTCCGATGCAGGTCGCCGGGCGCTTGCTCGAATTTGCGATCGGCCGGCGCTTCGCCTCGCGTTCGATCGGCATGGTCGCGCTGTCGCTGTTGGTCGTCGCGGTCGTCGTGTTGCTTGCACTGAACGGACAGGTCGCGCTGGCGCTGCTGTTCGCCGTTCTGTTCGGCGGCAGCAACGGCGTGGTCACGATCGTCCGCGGCACCGTGCCGGCGGAATTGTTCGGCCGCGCCGGGTATGGAGGGACGCTAGGCAATCTGGCCGCGCCGGCGCTGTTCGCGCGGGCGATCGCCCCGTTCGCCTTCGCGCCGCTCGCCGTCGCGGAATCGGCGATGGTCGCGGGCTTGCTCGTGCTGCTTGCGATGGCGGTGCTGTCGGTCGCGAGTTTCGGCTTTGCCGTGAAGCGGGCCTAGGAACGTCGGTCGCCGCTCGGGCTTGAACACGATCGATGATGACGGCAGACTTGGCGCGCCGCGCTCGGCTATGATCCGAATGTCCAGCGAATTTCCCGCATAAAGGCGCGACCGCATGATCGCGAAAGACCTTCCGTATCTTCCGCTGACCGAACTGTCGCGCCGCCTGAGCGCCGGGGAAACGTCGTCGCACGACATCGTCACCGCCTGCATCGAGCGCATTGCGGCGCTCGATGGACACGCGCATGCATTCATCGAGGTCTATCGCCAAGCCGCGCTCGACGGCGCGGCCGCAGCCGACCTGCAGCGCAAGGCCGGACTGGGCCGCGGTCCGCTGCACGGACTGCCGATCGCGCTGAAGGATCTGCTGCACGTCAAGGACCGGGTGACGACCGCGGGCTCGAAGAGCTGGCGCGGACGGGTGGCGACCGAAACTGCCACCGCGGTCGAGAGGCTCCTCGCCGCAGGGATGATTCCGCTCGGCAAGACGCACATGGTCGAATTCGCTTTCGGCGGGTGGGGGCGCAACGAGCCAATGGGCGCGCCGTGGAATCCGTGGGACACGCGCGTGCACCGCGTCGCCGGTGGCTCGAGCAGCGGGTCCGCGGTCGCGGTCGCCGCGGGCCTGGCACCCGCCGCGATCGGCTCGGACACCGGCGGATCGATACGCATCCCCGCAGCACTCTGCGGGTTGACCGGGCTGAAGCCGACTTACGGCACGATCAGCCTCGCCGGCGTCGTGCCGCTGGCGACGACGCTCGACTCGCTCGGGCCGCTGGCGCGCACCGTCGAGGACGCCGCGCTGCTGACCGCGGCAATGGCCGGCCCGGATCCGCGCGACGCGGCCACGCAGAACCTGCCGCGGCTCGATTTCGACGCAGTGCTCGCCGGCGCGCCCGATGTGCGCCGCCTGCGCATCACGGCGCTGCCGGCCGAGCAGCTGCCACCCGATACGCTGCCGGATGTGGCGCGCGCCTTGCAGCAGGCAATCGCTGTGCTGCGCGAGCTCGGCGCGCTGGTCGACGAAGTCACCGTGCCGATCGACTTCGAGGACCTGATGGTGCGTAACGGCAGGATCATCGCCGCTGAGGCGTGGGCGCTGCACCGCGACTACATCGAAGACCCCAAGCTGCCGATCGATCCGTGGGTGCGCAAGCGCACGATCGGCGGCAAGGCGATCAGCGCTGCGGACTATATCGAGGAGCTTGCCCGGCGCAAGCGCGCCGCCGCCGCGTTCGCTGAATGGATGCGCGGCCGCGACGTCCTGCTAACGCCGACTCTACCGATCACCGCCACGGCGGTCGACGAAGTCGACGAGGTGGCCACACCGCTCGCCACGTTCACACGGGTCGCCAATTACCTCGGAATCTGCGCGTTGTCGCTGCCGGCCGGCATCTCTGCCGATGGGCTCCCGGTCGCGGTGCAACTGCTTGGCGCGCCATTCGCCGAAGCGACGCTGATCCGCGCCGGCCGCGCATTCCAGCAGGCCACCGACTGGCATCTGCAGCGTGCGGATGTCTCCGCGTGGGAAACCGCGCTGCCGCGCGACCGCCACTAGTTTCGAGAAGCTCGGCGCACAAGCGTGGTGCCCCGAACACCCCCGTTGCATGGCAACAGTGCAGGGGCGAGACCTTTCCAGCGACGATGATCGCGGTAAGTCTCTGTTATTTGGCATATTCGTCGATCGGCCCCGCCTGGCATGGCGCTTGCGACCAAAAAACGCATGAAGATGCGCGGCTGGCCGGGAGCGCGATGATCGCCGATCGACTCGAGCGTTCGATCCGGCTCGCCGCCGCGGACGCATTGCTCGCATTTTTCGCGCGTCGCCGCCGCAAATCACCGCTCGAGTCGCAGATCGACCGCACGGCGCGTCCGGGCCCGCATTGCGACGAGGAGTCGCGCCAGGGCTCCGGGACTCATCGCCGGCGTCAGCCTTGGGCCGATCTGCTCTGGTCGTCCGTCATTTTGCTTTTGCTGAGCATCGTCGTTTACACCGCATTCCACGGGGCCGACGTCCTCGTCGAGCTGGACGATCTCGGTCTGGTTCCCTGCGCGTACTAGCCGCGCAGGCAAACGACTTTTAGAGCGCCAGCGCGATCCGCGTCCCCTGATCGATCGCGCGCTTGGCGTCGAGCTCCACGGCCACGTCCGCGCCGCCAATCAACCTGGGGCGGATGCCCGCCGCTTCGAGCGCGGCGACCAGATCGCGGCGCGGCTCTTGTCCGGCGCAAACGACGATCGTGTCCACATCGAGCGATTGCGGCTCGCCGTCGACGCGGAAATGCAGCCCGGCATCGTCGATCCTGTCGTACTCGACGCCGGCGATCATCACTACCCCGCGGCGCTTGAGCAGCGTGCGCCGGATCCAGCCGGTCGTCTTGGCCAGGCCCGCACCGACTTTGCTTTGCTTGCGCTGCAGCAGCCACACCTGCCGCGGCGGCGGCGGCTCGTGCGCAGGCTTGAGGCCGCCGCGCGCACCGTAGCCGGCATCGATGCCCCATTCGTCGCGAAATGCGGCGATCGCCGGATCGTCGGCGCCTCCGTCGCTCAAATGGCCGTCGGCCGGCTCGCCGGCGGTGAGGAGCTCGGCGACGTCGAAGCCGATGCCGCCCGCACCGATGATGGCCACGCGACGTCCCGGCTCGCGTCGTCCCTCGACGACGTCGACATAGCTTGCGACCTTGGCGTGCGCGATGCCGGGAATCGCCGGCGTTCTCGGCAGGACGCCGGAAGCCAGGATCACTTCGTCATAGCCTTGCAGGTCTGGCGCGACGGCGCGATGACCGAGCCTCAGCTTGACGCCTGCTTTCGCCAACCGCACGCGAAAATACCGCAGCGTCTCGGCGAATTCCTCCTTGCCCGGAATGCGGCGCGCGAGATTGAATTGGCCGCCGATCTCCGCCGCAGCATCGAACAGGCTCACGTCGTGGCCCCGCTCGGCGGCGGTCAACGCGCAGGCCATGCCGGCCGGACCGGCGCCGACTACGGCGACCTTGCGCCGGGTCGCGGCCGGCGTGAAGACCAGCTCGGTCTCGCGACACGCGTAAGGATTGACCAGGCAGGTCGCCGTCTGCCGCTCGAATATCTGGTCGAGACACGCCTGGTTGCATCCGATGCAGGTGTTGATTTCGTCGGCGCGTCCGTGCGCCGCCTTGGCGACGAAGTCGGCGTCGGCGAGGAATGGACGCGCCATCGAGACCATGTCGGCGTCACCGCGCGCGAGGATCGCTTCGGCGGTGGCGGGATCGTTGATGCGGTTGGTCGTGATCAGCGGAATTTTCACCGCGCCCTTGAGCCGCCGCGTCACCCAGGCGAATGCGGCGCGCGGCACCATCGTCGCGATCGTCGGGATCCGCGCCTCGTGCCAGCCGATGCCGGTGTTGATGATCGTCGCGCCGGCGGCTTCGACCGCCTGCGCCAGCGCGACAACCTCGTCCCAGGAGCTGCCACCTTCGACCAGATCCAGCATCGACAGGCGATAGATGATGATGAAGTCCGGGCCGACCGCTTCGCGCGTGCGGCGCACGACGGCGACCGGAAAGCGGATGCGGTTGAGAAACGATCCGCCCCACTCGTCGTCGCGCAGATTCGTCTGCGGCGCGACGAACTGATTGATCAGATAGCCCTCCGAGCCCATGATCTCGACGCCGTCGTAGCCGGCGCGCTGCGCGAGCGCGGCGCAGCGGACGTACGCGGCGATCGTCCGGCGCACGCCCCAGCCCGTCAGCGCGCGGGGCCGAAACGGCGTGATCGGCGACTTCAGTGCCGACGGCGCAACGGCGAGCGGGTGATAGGAATAGCGGCCGCCGTGCAGGATCTGCATCGCGATCCTGCCGCCGGCAGCGTGCACGGCGTCGGTGACCATGCGGTGCTTCGCGACCTGCCAGGCGAACGAAAGCTGCGAATGGTGCGGATCGATCCGTCCGCTGAAATTCGGCGCGATGCCTCCGGTGACGATCAGCCCGACGCCGCCCCGGGCGCGCGCAGCGTAGAAAGCGGCAAGCTTGTCAAAGCCGTTCGGCGCCTCTTCGAGCCCGGTATGCATCGAGCCCATCAGCACGCGGTTCTTCAGCGTGGTGAACCCGAGCGGGAGCGGAGCCAGCAGATGCGGGTAGGGAGCCATGGATGCCGGTCACGACGCACGGTGCGCGCCGTCAAGGCCGACAGCGTAAACGATTAAGGCCTGTTCACGCTAAATGCGTCAACAGCCCTGGCCGCTGCTTGCGAAAATCATCGCTGCGGGCGGGTCGCCCACAACCTCGGCTTCAGACGACGCGACGCAGCAGCCCCGGGTCGCGCGCGGCGCGTGTCCAGACCGACGAGCGCATCCACGAGACCATGTCCGCCGCAGCGAGCGGGCGACTGAGCAGATAGCCCTGGACCATGTCACAGCTCAGGCCGCGCAGCCGCTCGACCGTCGCTTCGTCCTCGACACCTTCGGCAACGACGACCAGGCCCATGTGGTGCGCAAGGTCGATCGTCGAGCGGACGATCACCGCGTCGCTGGTGTCGCGTGCCATGCCCAGGATGAACGTCTTGTCGATCTTGAGCTCGTGCACCGGCAGCCGCCTCAGGTACGCGAGCGACGAGTAGCCGGTGCCGTAGTCGTCGATCGCCAGCCGGCAGCCCAGTGAGTGCAGCCGCCGCAGGTTGTCGATCGCATGATCCGGATCGTCGAGGATCGCGCTTTCGGTGATTTCCAGCGTGATCCACTGCGCCGCGCAGCCGTGCTTGTGCAGCAGCGCCTCGACGCGGTCCGGCAGCTCGAGGTCGACCAGGTCGCGCGCCGAAATATTGATCGACACGTTCATCGGCAGGTCTTCGCCGCGCCAGGCGGCGCATTGCGCGATCGCGTGTGCCATCACCCACTGCGTGATCGCGCGTATGTAGCCGGTCTGCTCGGCAAAGGCGATGAACTCGACCGGCGAGACCAGCCCGCGCGTCGGATGCTGCCAGCGCACCAGCGCCTCGGCGTGCAGTTCGCTGCCGCCGCGCAGCGCGACCTTGGGCTGGTAGAAAAGCACGAGCTCGTCTTCGTCGACGGCCTTGCGCAAGCCGCTCATCAACGACAGTCGCTCCCTGCTGTGCAGGTCATAACGCTCGTCCCACAGCGCGATGCCGAGATTCCTGCGCTTGGCCGCGTACATCGCGGCATCGGCGTGCCGCAACAGGGTCGAGCGTTCGCTGCCATGCTCGGGATAGACGGCGATGCCGATGCTCGCGCGCACGTCGACGACGTGACCTTCGGGCGTCATCGGCATGTCCAGCGCATGCAGCAGGGCCTTGGCGACGCGTTCGGCCTTGGCCGCATCGTCGCCGGGCAGCAGTATCGCGAACTCGTCGCCGCCCAAGCGCGCGACGGTATCGGTCGGCCGCTTGAGCACGAGCTCGAGTCGGGACGAAACCGCGCACAGGATCAGGTCTCCGATCGGATGGCCGAGCGAGTCGTTGACGTCCTTGAAGTGATCGAGGTCCATCAGCAGCACCGCGACCGGCGCGCCGAGGGCCGCGGCGGTGGCCAGCGCCTCGTCGAGGCGGTCGTTGTACAGCGCCCGGTTCGGCAACTGCGTCAGGCCATCACGGTACGCCAGGTCCATGATGCGGGATTCCCGGCTCGCGATGTCCTGCTGCATGTTGCGGAAGGCGTTGGCGAGATCGCCGATCTCATCGGTGCGCGATACCGGCGGCGCGGTCGAATAGTCGCCGGCGGCAATGCGCAAGGCGATGCCCGCGAGATCGTGCACCGGTCGCGCGATGCCGCGGGCGATGAAAATGCTGGCGAATACCGAGATGATCACACCCAGCAGCGCGATCAGCGTCATCTGACCCTGCAGGCGGCGGAACGGCTCGAGGGCTGGATACAACGGATCCTGCAACACGGCGACGACACTCGCCTCCGCCTGCGTCGGCAGCTGCAGCACACGGGTGATCGCCGTGTCGCCGTAAACCGCATTGCCATCGGCGTCGGTTTCGGCAAACCGGTCGGACGCCATGTCGGCGCGCAAGCCGGGGCGATCGGCGGCCGGCAGCGTGCTTGCCTGAAGCTTCCAGGCGTCGTTGGCGCGCCGGCTGAAAAAACTGATGTCGAGCCCGGTCAGCCGCTGCAGCTCCTTGGTCAATGCATCGTTGACCCGCAGTCCGACCACCGCCCACGCGATCGGCACCGGAGCGAGCACCGGCACGACGACCAGCTGGTAGAGCTCACCGCGCAACACGACCATCGCCGATGCCTGCTCCAGGGCTTCTGCCTGATCGAGCAGACGCGGCAGCACGAACGGTTTGCCGGTGCTGCCCCCGATCGTGTCACCCAGAACTTTCTGGTCGAGCCCGACGATCATCACCAGCGGCGCATCGATGCGCTTGCCGTAATTGACCAGCACCGAGCCGATCGTCTCGCGATCGCCGGTGGCGATCACCTCGCGGAACGCGTAGTCGGCGGCCATCAGGCGCGCGCCCTGGACCAGTCGCTGCGCATCCTGCTCGAGCAGGCGATCGAACACGCGCGCGCCGGCGGCGACTTCGGCGCCGACCGTGCTGCGCGCGGAATTACCTCCTACCATGTTGATCAGCACGAGGCTGACGACCTGGACGACAAAGATCAGCAGCAGGAACAGCGCAAGTATGCGGTGCTGCAGGTTGCGCATCGGCAACGCGCGCAGCCGCTCGAGCGTCGGCGTCATCGCGCGCTCCCACCAGTGCCCGCCGGGCGGGCGGAGCCGATCGATGGGACCCTCGCAGGACTGCCGCGCGTCGGCACATCGGCGACCAAGTCGGTCGTTGCGCCTGCGCAAGAAATGGACAGCGCCGGGTCTTTCGACCCGGCCCGTCTTGGAACCGGGCTATTTATAATCATATTATTCAATAGGTTACAAATATCGCCCGCTTCGTTCAGCCCCCCGGCTTTCTGCTCGCATCAAAAATGCTTGTGCACCACGCGTTGCGAGCCCACGACTAAGCAAGTTCCCTGCCGCCCAAAGCGATGAATGTCCAGCCGATACTGCGCCCCGCATGTCGCCCGCGCGACGCGGCCGGCGCTCGGGCGGCGGCCTGGGTGCTGCTGCCGATGCTGCTATGCGCCGCACGTCCCGCGTACGCCGAATGGTTCTACGATGCGCACGCCGGCGGCCTGTACGACGACAATCTGACCCGGGCACAGCAGGCAGCGGATGTGCGCGGTGACGGCGCCGCAACGCTTGCCGCCAGCGCGGGCTGGTTCCACGCCCCGTCCGGCACCGACGGCATCACCCTGTCGCTCGACGTCAACAGCGAAGCGTACGCGCGCTTTCATGGCCTCAACCTGATCTCGGTCGGCGGCAGTGCCGGCTATCGTCACAAATTCGGTCTCGGCCGCGACGTGCCCTGGGCATCGATCACCGTCAGCGCCGCGCATGACGACTTTCGCGGCGATATCCGCACCGGCGATCGCCTCGAAGCGAGCCTCGAAGTCGGCAAGCGCCTGAGCGAAAATTTCGACGCCTCGGTCGGCATTGCGACCGACCGGCGATTTGCCAGCAACGACCAGCCCGTCGTGCCCGGGATCTCAGGCAAGCCATTCGATTTACGCGGGCACAGCGTATTCGCGCGCGCCGCGTACGGCCTCACCGAGCGGCTGCAGGTCGGCGCGCGCGTGTCGGTGCGCCGCGGCGACGTCGTGTCGACGACGCGACAGAATCTCGACATCTTTCTGGCGTCCGACGCAATTGCCGCCGATCCGACATTCGGCAGCGACTTCTACGCTTACCGGCTGCGCGGCACGACCACCGAAGCCCACGCGACTCTGAGCTGGGCGTTATCGGATCGCTCCTCGCTGAATCTCAGCTACGGGGTGGCTCGAACGGCCGCCTACGACGACCTCAATTACTTGAGCCGGCTCGGCACGATCCTGCTGGCCTTTCGCTACTGATGCTTTTCTCGCCACGACGGAGACTTTCCAATGCGGACCCTTCTTGCCCTCGCCCTTAGCGCCCTGACCGGGCACGCGGCGCTGGCGCAGCACGAGATCGCGGCCGCCGTCGTCGACGACAAGGGCAAGCCGGTAGCCGATGCCGTTGTCGTTGCCGTGCCGGCCGATGGCGGTCTCCGCCTGCCGACGCGGCGCGACGCGGTCATCGACCAGGTCGACAAGGAGTTCACGCCGAAGGTCAACGCGATCCTCGTCGGCACGCCGGTGATTTTCCCCAACCACGACAACGTGCGCCACCACGTTTATTCGTTCTCGCCGGCCAAGCGCTTCGAGCTTCCGCTCTACGCCGGCGTGCCGGCGCAGCCGGTGGTGTTCGATACGCCGGGCGTCGTCGTCCTCGGGTGCAATATCCACGACTGGATGGTCGGCTACATTTACGTATCCGAATCTCCGTATTTCGCCAAGACCCGCGCCGACGGCAAGGCAGTGATCGCCGACCTGCCCCCCAGGAACTACGTCGTGAGGGTATGGCACCCGCAGCTCGAAGGCGGCGAAGCTGCGACCAAGAGGAGTGTCGATGTCACCGGCAAGCGTCGTGTCGACGTCGAATGGACGTTGAAGCTCAAGCCCGAATTGCGCGTGCGCCGGTCGCCCGTCGGCGAGCACAGCGGTCACTATTGACATGCTTGCACCCAGCTACCAAACTCGCGCCCCGATGAAATGCAGTCACAGGAAAGGCTGACGATGGACCGCAGGCTGGATTGGATCGCCTCGAACGGAGTGTTCGCCGCAGGTTTGTATTTTGCGATCGTCGCGCAGGTCGGCTGGGCGCAGTACGCGATCACTGCGTTCACCTGGTGGACGCTGGCTAACTGCGCGACCGCGCTGATCGGCGGCCCGGGCTCCCGTCCGGTCAGCCTGCCGACCGCTCCGCCGCTGCAGGCGATGGTCTTCGACCTCGGCGTCCTGGCCGTGATGTTCGTCGCGCATTGGTATTGGACAGCGTTCGCCTATGCAATGATGAGCGGGTGCGCAATGCTGATCAGGGAGCGCACTCCGAGCAAGCGCTGACGCGGCTGGCCTGGCCGCAACCCGATCGCGCGCACCGGCATTGACGGGATCGGCGCCAGGGGAAACAATCGACGGCAACGGACTCGCTCTGCCGATCCGATCCCGAGGAATCCCGATGTCGCCGATCTCAGCGGCTGCCCGCCGCGATCAGTCGTTCCATCTGCATCCATCGACCAACCTGCGCGCGGTTTTGAACGACGGGCCGCTGGTCATCACGCGCGGCGACGGCGTCTACGTCTACGATGATCAGGGACGGCGGTATCTCGAAGGCATGGCCGGGCTGTGGTGCGCATCGCTCGGATTCTCCGAGCGACGGCTCGCCGACGCCGCCTACCGGCAGATGTGCGAGCTGCCGTTCTACCACAGCTTCGGAGGCAAGGTTCCGGCGATCAGCACCGAGCTCGCCGAGCGGTTGATAGGCATCGCGCCGGCTGGGATGGGCAAGGTGCTGTTCGCCAACTCGGGCTCCGAGGCGAACGACACGGCGATAAAACTGGCGTGGTACATCAACAATGCGCTCGGCCGCCCGGGGAAGAAAAAGATCATCTCGCGAAAGCGTGCCTATCACGGCGTGACGATCGCGAGCGGGAGCCTGACCGGGCTTGCATTCGCGCACGATGATTTCGATCTGCCGATCGCGCGCATTCTGCACACCGACGCGCCGTACTATTATCGCGGCGCGCGTGCGGGCGAGAGCGAAGAAGCGTTCGCGGAACGGCTGGCCGCCAATCTCGAGGCGTTGATTGTTCACGAGGATCCCGACACGGTGGCGGCGTTTTTCGCCGAGCCGGTGATGGGCGCGGGCGGCGTCATCGTTCCGCCGGCGACCTACTTCGACCGCATCCAGCCGATCCTGAAGAAATACGACATTCTGTTCGTCGTCGACGAAGTCATCTGCGGATTCGGCCGCACCGGAAACCTGTTTGGCTCGCAGACGTTCAATCTCGAGCCCGACATGATCACCGTCGCCAAGGCGCTTTCGGCCGGCTACCTGCCGATCTCGGCCACGATGGTGTCGAATGCGTTATACGACATTCTCCTCGCGCAAAGCGACAAGCTCGGCATCTTCGGCCATGGTTACACTTATTCGTCGCATCCGGTTCCGGCTGCCGTCGCGCTCGAGACGCTCAAGATCTATGCCGAGCGCGACATCGTCGGCGCGGTACGTCGCCTCGGTCCCCGGCTGCAGGCGGCGATCCGGAGCTACGCCGCGCATCCGCTGATCGGTGACGCGCGCGGCATCGGTTTGATCGGCGCCGTCGAGCTGGTGCGTGACAAGGCGACCCGCGAGAGCTTCGCGCCGAAGGCAGGCGTCGCCGCGCATCTGGTCCGTCGCGCCCAGCACCACGGCGCGATCTTTCGCAACATGCCCGGCGACATCGTGGCATTCAGCCCGCCGCTGATCATCAGCGAAGCGGAGGTCGACGACATGATGGCGTGCTTCGGCAAGGCGCTCGACGATACCTGGGCGATGGTGAAGGAAAAGGGTCTCGCCTGACGACGCTGCCGGCCTACCGGCCCGCGTTGACCGGATGGCCGGCAAGGGACGATGATTGCCCCCTCACTGCCACGCGCATGAACCCGTCCGAACCCATCGTCCGCTTCGTCGGCGTCGAAAAAAGCTACGATGGCATCACCCGCGTCGTCGACGATCTCGATCTGGATATCGAACGAGGCGAGTTCCTGACTTTGCTAGGCCCGTCGGGCTCGGGCAAGACGACGACGCTGATGCTGCTCGCAGGTTTCGAGACGCCCACCGGAGGGCAGATCCTGCTCGAAGGCAAGTCGCTGTCCCATATGCCGCCGCACCAGCGCAATATCGGCATGGTGTTCCAGAACTATGCGCTGTTTCCGCATATGAGCGTCGCGGACAACATCGGCTTTCCGTTGTCGGTTCGCGGCGTGCCGGTCGCGGAGATCGGAGCGCGGGTCGACCGGGCGCTGGACATGGTTCAGCTGTCAGGTTTCGGCAGCCGGCGGCCGGCGCAGCTTTCCGGCGGCCAGCAGCAGCGCGTCGCGGTCGCCCGCGCGCTGGTGTTCGAGCCCAAGCTGATTCTGATGGACGAGCCGTTGGGCGCGCTCGACAAGCAGCTGCGCGAGCAGATGCAGCTCGAGATCCGGCGGCTGCACCAGCGCCTGGGCGTCACGATGGTCTACGTAACCCATGATCAGTCCGAGGCGCTGACGATGTCGGACCGGATCGCGGTGTTCCACCGCGGCCGGATCCAGCAGCTGGACACGCCCAAAGAGATGTACGAATACCCGCAAAACGCCTTCGTCGCCCGCTTCATCGGCGAGAACAACCGTCTCGACGGCAGGACCGAGGCGACCGCCGATGGCCGCTGCATGATCCGGATCAAGGACAGCGACGCCCGGATCGAAGGCACGCTGGTCGAGCCTGTGCAGGACGGCGGCGCCGTCACTGTTTCGCTGCGCCCGGAGCGGGTGCAAATCCATCTGGCCGGGCATACAATCGACCAGCCGCGCGGCTGCAGCCTTGCCGGCACGCTGCGCGAGATCGTCTATCTCGGCGACCACGTCCGTGCGCGCGTGGCGCTGAGTGGGAGCGAGGAGTTCACGGTAAAGCGTCCGATCAGCGAGGCGCACGCGATACCCGATATCGGCGCGGCGGTGGAAATGTTCTGGGAACCCGAACACTGCCGCGTCTTTGCGCAGGAAAACTAGGTTGAGGAGAGCACCATGTTCAGCAACAAGGTAACTGCCGTTGCGTTCGCCGCGATTGCATCGATGCTGTCGGCGACGGCCTTTGCGCGCGACCTGGCTGTCGTGTCGTGGGGCGGCGCCTATCAGGATGCGCAGCGCGAGGTCTATTTCAAGCCGTTCATGGAAAAAACCAAGGTCAACATGACCGAGGAAAACTGGGATGGCGGCGTCGGTACGCTGCGCGCCAAGATCCAGGGCGGCAACAATAACTGGGATGTCGTCCAGGTCGAGTCCGAGGAGCTGCTGCTCGGCTGCGAGGAAGGCCTGTATGAAAAGATCGACTGGGCCAAGCTCGGCGGCAAGGACAAGTACCTGCCCGACGCGGTCAACGATTGCGGCGTCGGCGCGATCGTCTACAGCTTCATCCTTGCCTACGACGGCGACAAGATCAAAGGCGACGTGCCGAAATCCTGGGCCGATTTCTGGAACGTGAAGAAATGGCCGGGCAAGCGGGCGCTGCGCAAGGGCGCGAAAACGACGCTCGAGATCGCGCTGATGGCTGACGGCGTCGCGCCGAAGGACGTGTACAAGACGCTCGGCACGCCGGCCGGCGTCGATCGCGCGTTCAAGAAGCTCGACGAGATCAAGCCGAACATGGTCTGGTGGGAAAAGGGCTCGCAGCCGCCGCAATTGCTCGCGTCCGGCGAAGTGGCGATGACCGACGCCTACAACGGCCGGATCGCCGCGGCGAACGACAAGGACAAGAAGAACTTCAAGATCGTCTGGACCAACAACCTTTACACAATCGACTCGTGGGTGATCATGAAAGGTTCGCCGAATAAGGCGCAGGCCGAGACTTTCCTGCAGTTCGTCAACGATCCGCAGAACCAGAAGAACCTGCCGCCGAAGATTCCGTACGGCCCGACGACCAAGGCATCGACCGCGCTGATCGACAAGAACGTGCTGCCGGAGCTCGCCACCGCGCCGCAGAACATGGCGTCTGCGCTGCCGATCAACGACAAGTTCTGGCTGGAGAACCTGGACAAGCTGTCACAGCGGTTCAACGCCTGGGTCGCCAAGTAGTCGGTTCCATCGGTAACTAAAGGCGAGAAACCGATGCTGCGCGGCGCGGCGGGTGCCGTCCACGCCGCGCTGGCAAGCGTCGAGCGCGATCCGGCGAATCTGCGCCGGGCGCTGCGCCGAAGCCGCCGTCGCGAGCAATGGCGCGCGGCGGCACTCGTGCTGCCACTGTTCGTCTTTCTCGCGGCGTGCTTCGTCGTGCCGATCGCTGCGATGCTCGCGCGAGGCATCATCGATACCGATGTGGCGCGCATTCTGCCGGCGGTAACGAGCGCGCTCAAAAGCTGGGACGGCGGCGGGCTTCCGTCGGAGTCGGCGTACGCGGCGCTTGTGGCCGACATTCGCGCGGCGCGCGCCGCAGGCACCCTGGCGAGCGCCGCCACGCGCCTGAATTACGATGAGCCGGGCTTTCGCAGCTTGCTGTTCACCACCGGCAGGCAGTTGCCCGACGAGCTGTCGGCGCCGGCGAAAGAAACGCTGATCGGCATCGATCCGAAGTGGGGCGAGCGCGAAACCTGGGCCGCGATACGCCGCGCCGGAGGTCCGGTCACCGACTTCTACCTGCTCGCGGCGCTCGACCTGCAGCGCGACGCCGACGGTTCGATCACCGGTGGCCCGGTAGAGCAGCGCGTGTTTCGCGACGTTCTCGGACGCACGCTGTGGATCTCGGCGATGGTGACGCTGATCTGCCTGGTACTCGGCTACCCGGTCGCTTATGTGATCGCCGCGCAACCGCCGGGACGCGCGGGCATGCTGCTGTTCCTGGTGCTGCTTCCGTTCTGGACCTCGCTCTTGGTGCGCACCGTCGCCTGGGTCGTGTTGCTGCAGAAGGAAGGCGTGCTGAACAGCCTGTTCATGTCGCTCGGGCTGGTGCACGAGCCGCTGAAGATGATCTACAACCGCTTCGCCGTCTACGTGGCGATGGTGCACGTGCTCTTGCCGTTCATGATCCTGCCGCTGTACAGCGTGATGCGCGGCATTCCGCCTTCGTACGTGCGTGCCGCATCCTCGCTCGGCGCCAGGCCGTTCACTGCGTTCCGGCGCGTGTTCGTCCCGCAGACGCTGGCGGGCATCGGCGCCGGCTGCCTGATGGTTTTCATCCAGGCGCTGGGCTACTACATCACGCCGGCGCTGGTCGGCGGCGCCGAAGACCAGATGATCAGCTACTTCATCGCCTTCTACGCCAGCAAGACCGTCAACTGGGGCATGGCTGCGGCGCTGTCGATCATGCTGCTTACCGCGAC
>Ga0207693_10000599_pt1 | contig 32296 bp, 34 predicted proteins | sample LARL81metaG_FD_184347 | JGI IMG/M metagenome (GOLD analysis project Ga0207693, IMG submission 184347) | Corn, switchgrass and miscanthus rhizosphere microbial communities from Kellogg Biological Station, Michigan, USA - LAR L8-1 metaG... | ecosystem: Host-associated > Plants > Roots >... | reverse complement strand
TCGCTGAACGGCTCACTCGTTCGGCCGCACGACATTCGCGTCGGCCGTAATCCCGAGATGGCGATAGCCGGTGATGATGACTCAGTGCGGGCCACCGGAGTTGTGCGCTCGACAATCGATCGAATTGTCGTGTTGGGTTTCCAGGTTCGCGTGGAACTGACCAACGCGGCCGACCATTCGCCGTTCACCGCGCAGATCACCCGCGGTGACGCCGAAGCCCTTGGGCTGAAGGAAGGCGACACGGTGTACGTGCGTGCCACCCGGGTGCCCCCGCTGCCGGGCGGCGCGGAAATCCCGCGTGCCGACAAGGCTGACCAAAATGAGGCGCTGACGAAGGCCTGAGTTTCTCCGCTTGCGCAGATCACGCCGCAGAGCGTTCGGCGACCGCCTGATCGAAGCGATCCAGCACAGTGTCCGCCACCAAACGGTGCGGGCCAAGAGGGGCGGCCATCAGAATCCGTTGTGCGCGTGCATATTCGGCAATACGGTCGGTGATCCGACCGTGGGCGAGGAACCACGGCGCGATGACCAACCGGGTGGCGCCGCGCTCGCGCAGAATGCCTGCAGCCTCGGCCAGCGTCGGGTGCGGCCCGGTGGCGAAGGCGGTGGTGGCTGTCCACTTCGTGTGCTGGACGAGATAGTCGGCGACCGATGTGGTGCGCGCATTGGCTTGTGGGCGTGAGGAGCCCACCGCTGTGACGAGGACGCCCACGTAGGGGTCGAGCGGGGACACTCCGGCGTGCGTCAGGCGTTGTCGAAGCACCGCAATGAGCCGGTCGTCCTCGCCGAGGACGTCGGCCTGTCGGGCGTCCGTCCCGGATTGTCCGATAAGAGCCGGGATGTCGACGCGCGCGTGATAGGCATCGGCGAGCAACAGTGGCACGACGACGGCATGGCGTCCAGCCGCGGGTAGCACGTCCCTGAGATTGGGGGAGTTCTGCTCGCAGAACGCCACCCGAACGTCGACATCGCGTCGCATCATGCGGATGGTGTGCGCGACCTCGTGTGCCGATGCCGCCGATCGCGGATCGGCGCTACCGTGCGCTGCGAGAATCAGAGACGTCACGAGGCGTGCAAACCGCATTCCGTCTTCGACAGACCCGCCCAGCGGCCGCTTCGCGAATCGGCTCCCTCGGCGGGCTTCGCCGTGCACGGTGCGCAGCCGATCGACGGATAGCCTTCGAGCACAAGGGGATTGACCAATACATCGTTGGTGTCGATGTAGTTCTGCATGTCCTCGTCGGTCCACGCCGCGAGCGGATTGATCTTCACCAACCCAAAAGCCTTGTCCCAGCTGATCAGCGGCGCATTGGCCCGTGTCGGTGCCTCGACTCGCCGCAGACCGGTCACCCACGCGGAGTAACCGCGAAGAGCCTTGCCCAGCGGCTCGACCTTGCGCATGCGGCAGCATTCGTTCGGCTCGCGGGCGAACAAGTCCTTGCCGAACAGCTCGTCCTGCTTGGCAACCGAGTTCTCGGGCGTGACGTTGAGCACGTTGATGTCGTACACGGCTTCGACCGCGTCACGGGTGCCGATGGTCTCGACGAAGTGGTATCCGGTGTCCAGGAAGAGGACGTCCACGCCGGGGCGCACCTTCGCGGCGAGATCGACGAGCACCGCGTCCTGCATGTTGGACGCGACGACGTAATTGCCGCCGAAGTTCTCGTCGGTCCAGCGCAGCAGGTCGTTGGCGCTCGCCCCCGCCAACTCCGCAGCGCCGCGCTCGGCCAGCTCCTGTAGGTCGCCTTCCGAAATCAAATCCGTCACCTTAAATCCGCCTCGTCCGCTCGCAGGGCCCAAGTTGCGAAACGCTCACCCTGCTCGCGTTGTTTCACGAAATTGCGAACAACCCTGTCGATGTAGTCACCCAACTCGGTCGACAGCACCTTGTGCTGGCGCAACTTACGGCCGAAACCGCTGTCCAAGCCCAGGCTGCCGCCAAGGTGCACTTGGAAGCCCTCGACCGGCCCGTCGCCGTCGTCGACCATCTGACCCTTGAACCCGATATCGGCGACCTGGATGCGGGCGCACGAGTTCGGGCAGCCGTTGATGTTGATCGTGATCGGCACATCAAGCTGCGCGTTGATGTCCTCCAGCCGCTTCTCCAGCTCCGGCACCAGCACCTGCGAGCGCTTGCGGGTCTCGGCGAACGACAGCTTGCAGAACTCGATGCCCGTGCACGCCATCAGGTTGCGGCGCCAGTGCGACGGCGTCGAAGGAAGCCCCAGTGCATCAAGACCCGCCCGCAGTTCGTCGACCTTGTTGTCGGGCACGTCGAGGATGATCAGCTTCTGGTAGGGGGTGAACCGGACGCGGTCCGAGCCGACCGCCTCGGCCAGGTCCGCCACTTTGGACAGGATGGTGCCGGACACCCGGCCCGCGATCGGCGCGACGCCGACGGCGTTGAGGCCGTTCTTGAGCTTCTGCACGCCGACGTGGTCGATCTGATGGACCAGGGGCTCGGGCGCTGGGCCGTCAATCAGCTTGCGTCCCAGGTATTCGTCCTCGAGAACTTCCCGGAATTTTTCAATGCCCCAGTCCTTGATCAGGAACTTCAGCCGCGCCTTCGCCCGCAGCCGCCGGTAGCCGTAGTCGCGGAACACCGCCACCACGGCTTCCCACACGTCGGGCACCTCGTCCAGCGGCACCCATGCGCCGACCCGCTGGCCCAGCATTGGGTTGGTGGACAGGCCGCCACCCACCCACAGGTCAAGGCCGGGACCGTGCTCTGGATGGTTGACACCAATGAACGCGACGTCGTTGACCTCGTGGCAGACGTCCTGCAGCCCCGAGATCGCGGTCTTGAACTTGCGCGGCAGGTTGGAGTACTCGGGCTTGCCGATGTAGCGGCTGACGATTTCGTCGATCGCAGGCGTCGCGTCGATTACCTCGTCGAGCGACTCGCCTGCCAGCGGCGAGCCCAGCACCACGCGGGGACAGTCGCCGCAAGCCTCGGTGGTCTGCAACCCGACCGCGTCGAGGCGCCCCCAGATCTCCGGGACCTTCTCGATCTCGATCCAGTGGTACTGCACGTTCTCGCGGTCGCTGATGTCGGCGGTGTCGCGGGCGAACTCCGTCGAGATCTCGCCGAGCGTGCGCAGCGCGGCCGTCGACAGCGCCCCGCCGTCGCAGCGCACCCGCATCATGAAGTACTTCGCCTCGAGCACGTCGATGTTCTCGTCGCCGGTCCAGGTGCCGTCGTAGCCCTGTTCCCGCTGGGTGTAGAGACCCCACCAGCGCAACCGGCCGCGGAGGTCCTGCTTGTCGATGCTGTCGAAGCCGCGCAGGGCATAGATGTTCTCGACGCGCGCTCGCACGTTGAGCGGGTTGTCGTCCTTCTTGACCTGCTCATTGGGGTTGAGCGGTTCGCGGTAACCGAGTTTCCACTGGCCCTCGCCCTTGCGCTTGGCTGGGCGGGACTTGGTCGGCTGGGTCATTTGGTCGGGCTCCTTCTCGGAGCCGGCGTTCGGACGCGCTGTTCACCGGTTGGGCTGTCCGGCGGCGCAGATCCGGCGGCCAGCTGAAAGTAATGGGTGGGCTGGGTCCTAGATCAACGCATCAAGGCAGACAACAACAGGTACAAACCCGCTTGAAGTCGACATGCCGCCGCGCCACCAACGCAACACGGTGCTGGAAGCTGCGGGCGGCGGTCACGCTGCCAATTGTGCCACGGCCACCCGCACCAGCCCTAACCGGGGGAGATTTGCGCTCACGGTGAGCAAAAGTCGCGTCTGGGAAACTGGCTGTATGACGGTCCGAACGGCTCCCGTGGAGCTTCCCGCCCTGGCTACCGTGCCAGGCCGGCCGTTCGGCATCTATATCCATGTGCCGTTCTGTGCGACGCGCTGCGGCTACTGCGACTTCAACACCTACACGCCCGCCGAGTTGGGCGGGGCCAACCCCGAGGGATGGCTCGAGGCCCTGCGCGCCGAACTCGGTATGGCGGCGTTGCGGCTCAGCGCGCCCAGCCCTGATGTCGCCGGCCGAGCGGCTCCACCGTCGGTCGACACCGTGTTCGTCGGAGGCGGGACGCCCTCGCTGCTCGGCGGTGACGGGCTGGCCGCAGTGCTGGATGCGCTGCGCGCGCATTTCACGCTGGCGGTCGACGCGGAGGTGACGACGGAGGCGAATCCGGAGTCCACATCGCCGCAGTTGTTCGAGCAATTGCGGACGGCGGGCTTCACCCGGGTGTCGCTCGGCATGCAGTCCGTCGCCCCGCATGTGCTGGCGGTGCTGGACCGGGCGCACTCACCGGGTAGGGCGCTCGACGCGGCGCGCGAAGCCCGCGGCGCTGGCTTCGGCCACCTCAATCTCGACCTCATCTATGGCACGCCGGGGGAGTCCGACGACGACCTGCGCCGCTCCGTGGACGCGGCAATCGACGCCGGCGTCGACCATGTGTCTGGCTACGCGCTGGTTGTTGAGGACGGGACGGCGTTGGCGCGCCGGGTGCGGCGCGGCGAGATCGCGCCTCCCGACAACGACGTGCTCGCCCAGCGCTACGAGTTGCTCGACGCGCGGCTGTCGGCGGCAGGCTTCGACTGGTACGAGGTCTCCAATTGGAGCAGGCCCGGCGGTGAGTGCAGGCACAACATCGGCTACTGGAACGGTGGCGAATGGTGGGGCGCCGGACCGGGAGCGCATGGTTATGTCAGCGCAACTCGTTGGTGGAATGTCAAGCACCCCAACGCTTATGCGCAGTCGTTGGCCGACGGGCTATTGCCTGTCGCCGATTTCGAGCAGCTTGACTTCGCGACGCTGCACACCGAGGAGGTGATGCTGCGGCTGCGACTGCGCGACGGCCTGCCGTTGGCCGCGCTGAGCGATCGCGAACGGGCCCGCGCCGAAGCTGTGATCGATGAGGGTCTCGTTGCGCTGGACGCCGACCGGCTGGTGCTGACCGACCGCGGCCGTTTGTTGGCCGATGCGGTAGTACGCACACTGCTCGATTAGCTGATCATCCTGACGGTTTTCGTCGTCTGCGTGAGTACCGGTTGCGGGACTTCGTGGTTGTCGGTGCCTCCGAGGATGTTGTCGGGGCTGGAGTCGGCTTGACGACCTGGCTGGTGGGTGTGGCAGGTATAGGAGCGAACGAAGGAGGTGTCCGCGTGCCATGCTCGGCACCTCGGCCTTGTGGCCCGGGGCGGGTCACCCTGGGTGACCGCTCACACCGGTATGAGCTCGCAACCCGTGCCGAGGGGACTCTTTTCGGTCAGGATGCCACGGTGACGTCGACGGACAGGAATTCGCCGAGGTCACGGGCTGCGGGCCAATCGCCCGCGTGCACAGCGCGTGCAAGGTCGTCGACGAGTGGGCTGCGCGCGCCCAGCTCGGCCAACCACGCGGATACCGTCGTCGCGATCTCATGCGCGGCTACGTGGGCCGACCGCTCTGCATGCAGGCGATCGCTGACCAGATAGGTGATTCTGGCTCGCGCCGCGCGTCGGTTCATGCCCGTTATTCGGAGGCGAGTCGCCGTTGGATGCCTTCTCCGTCGTCCGCGCCCTGCTCGATTAGCGCCAATCCGCGAAAATCGCTTTGAACGATTCGCCGGCGTTGCATCGTTGTCCTCAACGAAGGCCGACCGAGAGCAAGGGATGCGCGGGTGAACGAGTCGTGACTGACGATTCCGAGCAGGCGGCGCTGTTGCGGGCCGTGCACGACGAGCACAGCCATACGCTGCTGCGTTTCGTGCTGAGACTGACCAGGGGTGACATGCCGTTCGCCGAAGACGTGGTGCAGGAATCGATGTTGCGACTCTGGCGCAAGCCGGAGGTGCTGCAGCAGCCGACGGAGAACGTGCGCGCCTGGCTGTTCACCGTCGCGCGCAATCTGGTGATCGACGACCGGCGCAGCGCGCGATACACCCGCGAACTGCAGACCGAATACCTGCCCGAACGGCCGTCACCCGACGCGATCGGCCCGGCGTTCGACAAGTGGATCCTGTCCGACGCGCTCCTGTCGCTCAGCGAGGACCATCGCACCGCGATCGTGCGCGCTTACTATCTCGGCCAGACAGTTGCGGATATCGCGCAGCAAGAGGGAATCCCAGAGGGAACCGTTAAGTCCAGGCTTCATTACGCGCTTCGCGCGTTGCGCATCGCGTTGCAGGAAAGGGGGGTGGTCCGGTGACGAACTTCAAGCCCGATGACGACCTTGCTGAGTGGGACGCCGCCTATGTTCTGGGCGCGCTGAGCCTGGAGGATCGGCGTAGCTACGAAAGCTATCTCGCGGCCAACCCGGCGCGTGCTACCGAGCTCACGGACCTTGCGGGGATGCCTGGCATCCTCAACGCGCTGAGCCGGGATGAAGCCGTTGCGCTTACCGACCTTGCGGGCGCGCCGCCGGCTGAGAGTCGGCCCGACAACGTTGCCTCGCTCGCCCAAGCGGCGGCCAAGCGGCAGCAGCGATCGCGGCGCACCTGGCTGGCGGCGGCGGTTGCGTCGGCGGCCGCGCTGTTGATCGCGGGCGGCGTCGTCGGCGCGACGGTGTTTCCAAACACGTCCAAGCCGGCGCAGACGGTGGCGATGCAGGCGATGCAGCCGACCGCGCGCGAGGGCCTGACCGCCGAGCTCGCTGTCACCGAAAAGAAGTGGGGCACAGAGCTCAACTGGGCCTGCCAGTACACCAAGGACTGGTCGAGGAACGTCGACAGCTACGACATCGTGGTGACGACGCACGACGGAGTGCAGCGACCGGTGGGCTCATGGAAGCCCGCCGGAGATGAGGCGAGGGGACTCTCGGCAGCGACGAGCATCCCGACCTCGCAGATTCGCACCGTCGACATTCGGGTGAGCGGCAGCAACGAGCCGCTGGCGATCACCACGCTGCGGTAGCTCCCACGGTGCGCGAGCGCCGTCACCGCGTCGGGCATTCCAAGGCGCCGAATGTCGACGCCACCCTGCGGTTCGACGAACGCTCGAGCGGACTGTATTCCGGTGCGGTGGTGATGTTCTCGGCCGTCCACACTGGATCACGAGTTCGAGGAGACGTGGGAGAAGCTGACGCTGCCGACCTATCTGGTGCCTCGAGTGGTCCAACCATGACGGACTAGGACTGCGGTGTGCCGGCTGGGCTACGCTGTCACCCTCACTTAGCGGGGTGGTTGGCCATCGAGCGGTTCCCTATCGGGCGCAGCGCGACCCAGGCCGAGCTGGAGGCGGACCCGCACCCGCTGCTGGCTCGGTTGCGGGTGACCGAGCCGGTGTCTTGGCTCGCTGCGCTGGGCGGGTGGATGGTCACCCGGTACGACCTCGCAGTACGGGTCATGCGCGATCCCAGCAGCTTCACCGTTGACGATCCTCGGTTCTCCACATCACGAGTGGTGGGCCCCAGCATGCTCTCGCTCGACGGTGCGGCCCACACGCGACACCGCGAACCCTTCGCGCACCCATTTCGTCCGACAAGGGTGCGCGACCGCTTCGCCGGGTTCGTCGAGGCGGAGACCGATCGGTTGATCTCCGAATTTCAATCGGACGGTGGCGCCGACCTGCGACGCCAGTTTGCCGGTCCACTCGCAGTCGGCGTGGTGACCGAGGCGCTCGGACTGCGCGACGTCAACGCCGACAGGGTGCTGTCCTGGTACGCGGCGATCGTGGCCGCAGTGTCGGAAGTCACTGCGGGGCGGCCGGTTACCGCGGCCGGCGCCCACGCATTCGACGAGCTGCGTGATGCGTTGTTGCGGACCATCAGCCGCACTGACGAGTCTTCGTTGCTCTCCGAGACGGCGCGTACGCCAGAAGCGCTCGGCCAGGAAGAGGTCGTGTCGAACGCGGCGGTCCTGATGTTCGGCGGTATCGACACCACCGAGGGCATGATCGTCAACGCGGTCCGGCACGTGCTCGGCAACCCTGAGGTGCTCGAGCTCATCCGTGGCAGCGCGGATTTATTGCAGAGTGCGATCGAGGAATCGACGCGACTGGAGCCGGCGGCCGCGGTCGTCGACCGCTATGCCACTTGCGATGTCGAGCTCGGGGGCGCCCAGATTCGGAAGGGGGATTTGGTCACCGTGTCGATCGCCGGTGCGAACCGGGATCCGGCCGTGTTCACCGAGCCCGACCGATTCAACATCCGTCGCGAAAACGCGAGGCTGAACCTCGCCTTCGCGCAGGGACCACACTTCTGTCTCGGAGCGAATCTCGCGAGGACCGAGACCGCGATCGCGATCCGCCGACTAGTGGACCGTCTGCCTGGGTTACGGCTGGACCCCGACCACCCAAACGCGCCGCGGGGCTTGGTATTCCGCAAACCGATGGCTCTGCGTGTGCGGTGGATGACGTAGCTGTGACGACTTGTGGTGTGGGGAAGAGCCAATAGCACAGCGCGTTTGACGCTATGTCAACGCGGCAGCCAGGCGGCGCCACTGCTCGCGCGGGAATTCGCGCGGATCGGCAGTCAGTACCTGAACGCAGACATGGTCCGCCCCGGCCTGTTTGTGCTCGTCGACCCGCCGAACGATGGCGTCCTCGTCCCCCCACGCGATGATCGCGTCGAACAGTCGGTTGCTGACCGAGGCCAGATCGTCCTGAGTGAAGCCGCAGCGAAGCAGATTGTTGGCGTAGTTCGGCAGTGCCAGATAGGCACGCAGCCAGTCGGTTCCGATGGCGCGTGCCTCATCGTGGTCGTCGGTGAGGAGCACCGTCTGCTCGGGAAGCAACAACGGGCCTGCGCCGAGCACCGTCCTGGCCTGGCGCGTGTGATTGGGTGTGACGAGGTAGGGATGGGCACCGCCGGCACGCGTTGCCGATAGCTCCAGCATCTTGGGGCCGAGCGCAGCGAGTACCCGGTTCTCGGCGGGCACTGGCTGCTCGGTCGCGTCGAGGGCATCGAGGAAGGCGCGTGTGGCGGCCAGCGGCCTGCGGTAGCGGCCGGGCTCCTTGGAGTCGATGAGCGCAGCGTGGCTGCAACCGATACCCAAGAGGAACCGCGCGCCGTGCGTGTTGGTCAAGGACGCGTACGAGGCCGCGACGTCAGATGGCTTATGCATCCAGAGGTTGAGGATGCCGGTGGCGATGACCGTGCGGTTGGTCGACGCCAGGAGGTGTTCGACCGAATCGAGTACAGGACCGCCGACGTCGGGAATCCAGAGTGCTGTGAAGCCCAGCTCCTCCAATTCGGCGGCGGCGTTGGCTGCCTCGTCGGCATTGCCGTACCCCAGCTGGGAACTCCATATGCCGACGCCCGACAGGTCCATGCGGTCATCCTTTCCACTCATAAACAGCCTCACGTTACCGTTGGCACATGGCATTCGACCCCGGCGCCGTTGGCCGTGCGTTCTCCGAGCATCGGTTCGACGAGGCGCTGCCACACATTGCCAAGGACGTGCGCTGGACGGTCGTGGGTTACATGGTTCTTGAAGGCGCCGATGCGGTTCGTCAGACCTGCCGCGAAACCGTGGGAAGCCTGGAAGACACCACGACGACCTACGACCGCTGTGTGATCGCGGTCGACGATCGGGTTGTCGCCGTCGACACCCTGGCTCGGTATGCCGGCCCGAATGGCACCACCGCCGTCGCCAGCTGCGACATCTACGAATTCAGCGGTGAAGAGATCACGGCGATCACGTCATAGGCGGTCGAGATCGACCCGGACGACGCCGGCTCGCGGCCGCCACCGCGCGTCAACGGTTGAATCCGCCACGGTCGATGACGGTGGCGGATCGTTGGTTTCAGCTACAGGAGCGGGATTCGGGGGTTGGTCCCATTCTTGACCTCAGAGCTGAGTAGGCGACTGCCGCTGGTGACATCGGTTTGGTTTGTATTTGGACATGGTTGTACTGCGCGTATTTGTTGTGGTGAGTCGGTGTCGGATGTTTGTGGTCGCCTGCGTCATGTAAGGCGCACGCCCACAACGTGTTTAGACGAAGCGACGAGATTCGCCGCCTCCGGTCGAGCCGACTTGGGGCCGGCTCGCCGGGGAACGGTGATCGCTAGGCGACCGGTTGACCTGCGGCGAGAGCCTTGACGTCAGCGGTGTGCAACGGCGTTCCGCCGATGCCCCAGTCCCCGCTGGCGACCTCTTCGACCACCACCCACGTGACGGGACGCATGTTATCGCCCTCGATCTCGACCATGGCGTCGGTCACCTTTCGCACGATGTCTTGCTTCTGGGTCGCGGAGAACACTCCTTCAATGACCTTTACGTTGACGAACGGCATCTTTCACTCTTTCTCTCGTTTTCTCATGACCGGCCAACGGAATTGGTGGCCGGTACAACCAATCGCGAAGTCCCCGTGTTGTTCTCCTTTACGGAGGCAGTGGTACGGCGGTCCGCCCAGCCGCTATGATTTTTGTAGCGCAGCTGTGGATGAGACGTTACACACAAGTGCTACAAAAAGTAAAGCACCCCGGTCTAGGCTTTCCGCACACTCCAGCGGTTGTGCCCGTTGATGCAGACGCGAATCGACTTTGCCGTCCGAAGGTGGCTAGATATCCACCTGTCGCGCCCAGGCGTCCGCCCAGGCCTGCAGTGGTTCGAAGGCAGCCATCAGTGACCGCCCATGCTTGGTTAAGTGGTAGCCGTCGCCGGAGTGGTCGATGATCTCCAGCTCGCGCAATTCCTTGATGCGCTTGTTGAGCGAGGCGGGATTCATTTCGGATGCCGCCTGAAGAGCACGGAAGGTCAAGGTGGCGTCCCGCAGCTCCCAGAGCACGCGCAGCGCGCCGCGGCGACCCAGAATGTCGAGGGCAACCATGATCGGCCGCCCCGAGGTCGATCCCCGTACCGGTGAGCCGACCCGCGTCGGTGTCATGCTTTACATTTTGAAGCAACTCGGCACGGAGCGCCAGTCTCGAACCGCCACCGCTTAGTCATCAGGGTTCAGTTGCTTGACGATCGCCTTGTTATCGACCTTGCCACCGCCGTCGTGGGCAGCGCCACATCGGCACCAGCACGTCCGGGCGAGCATGGCCAGCGACGCCACGTTCGTCGAGGTAGGCGTTCGACTCGGACAGCGTAACCAGCGATTTGCTGAAAACGACTGCAGCGCAGATCTTTTCGCTGAGATACTTGTCCGGGTCCGGGACGGCTGCCGCCGCCCAGATCGACGGGTGGGTGAGCAGATGCCGGGAGGCGCCCGTCGCAGTTTTCGTCGACCACTCTCAGCTCGTCGTGCGCCGACAGTCAAAGGCCATTACAGCTACACCCACCACGATCCTGGCGTGGCAGGTGTTCAGCGCCGTCGTCTTGCTGAGCGGGGCGGACCGCAGCGACGGCTAGGCCTGGTGCGCGAGCGGCATGTCCATATCGAACACGCGCGCGTGCAGCACCGTTCTGTTCCGCAACGCGGCCCGCACCGCGCGGTGCAAACCGTCCTCCAGGTAAATGATGCCCTTCCACCTCACCGCGTGCGGGAAGAGGTCGCCATAGAACGTGGAGTCCTCCGATAGCAACCGGTCCAGCGCCAGCACCGTCGTGGTGGTGACCAACTCGTCGAGACGGATCTGCCGGGGCGGGATCTGCGCCCATTGCCGATGGGAGAGGCCGTGGTCGGGGTAGGGCCTGCCCTCGCGGACTCCCTTGAAGATCATCGCGGTGATCTCTGAGGCGTCGGCATCACATCGCACAGCCTAAAGCGTGTCAGTGAGTCGTGGGTCGCTGTGGCAGCTATACCCGGGGCACACCACGTTCCGCTTTGCCTCGACCCCTTGGCCGAGCAACGCGGGATGCCGGCACGGCCCGCGGTTCGCATTCAACCAATGCGTGCGGATGGTGACAGCCACGCTAAGTCAACGCAAACCCAATCCCAGCCCGAACGTGCCATGGACCGGATTTGATCTGGACATGCCGCGGACCGCGACTGCAACGCGGCGGTGAACCTCGCCCGCTGGGGCGAAAAGCATCACCTCGATGATCCCCGGACCCCCAAACAACGGGGCCGAGCCACCAACGCCCGCCGACGCGACAGCGCCGACCAGCACCCCATGCGTGCTGGTGAAACCAGCCCGGAGGAAGCGGGAACTGACGCTCATACCGCACCAGCGGCCTGACCAGATGACGCCCGAGAGGGGCGGTGCCGACCACTTATCGGAGTTGCTCGACACGCTTTGGTCGTAGACCACCTGTCCGTCCGCCACGCAAACAACCGCTCGCGCGGTATTGCTCCTGTTTATGCCCGTAAAATGGGCGCTGACTCGTGCGAAGGGTAGGTGAACAATTGGGTAGCGCCGACGACCGTCGCTTCGAGGTGCTGCGTGCCATCGTCGCCGACTTCGTTTCGACCAAGGAGCCGATCGGTTCGAAAACGCTCGTCGAGCGGCACAACCTCGGCGTCTCCAGTGCGACCGTGCGCAATGACATGGCCGTCCTTGAGGCCGAGGGCTACATCACGCAGCCGCACACCAGCTCGGGGCGGGTGCCCACCGAGAAGGGCTACCGCGAGTTCGTGGACCGGTTGGACGAGGTCAAGCCGCTTTCGTCCTCGGAGCGACGAGCGATCTTGTCCTTCCTCGAGTCCGGGGTCGACCTCGACGACGTGCTACGCCGCGCCGTCCGGCTGCTGGCCCAGCTCACCCGCCAGGTCGCGGTCGTGCAGTACCCGACGTTGTCCACGTCGAGCGTGCGGCACCTCGAGGTGGTGGCCCTGACCCCGGCCCGCCTCCTGCTGGTGGTGATCACCGACTCGGGGCGCGTCGACCAGCGCATCGTCGAACTCGGGGACGCCATTGACGAGCATGGGCTGACTCAACTGCGTGACCGCCTCGGACAGGCGATGGAGGGCAAGCCGCTGGCCGTCGCGGCGATCGCGGTGTCCGACCTGGCCTCGCACCTCAATGGCAGCGGCGGGCTTGCCGACGCGGTCGGCAGGTCGGCGACGGTACTGGTGGAGACACTGGTCGAACACAGCGAGGAACGACTGCTGCTGGGCGGCACCGCCAGCCTGGCCCACAACACCGCAGACTTCGGCGGTTCGCTGCGATTGGTGATGGAGGCGCTCGAGGAGCAGGTAGTGGTGTTGCGACTCCTCGCGGCCCAGCAGGAGGCCGGCAAGGTCACCGTGCGCATCGGGCACGAGACCGAGGCCGAGCAAATGGCAGGCACGTCGGTGGTGAGCACCGCGTACGGCAGCTCGGGCAAGGTGTACGGCGGCATGGGTGTGCTGGGACCCACCCGGATGGACTATCCGGGAACTATCGCTAATGTCGCTGCGGTTGCTCTTTATATAGGCGAAGTCTTAGGCAGCCGGTAATCCGGCGTTGGAAAGGTCAGGCGTGGCACGCGACTATTACAGGCTGCTCGGGGTGAGCAGGGGGGCGAGCGATTCGGAGATCAAGCGCGCCTATCGGAAGCTCGCCCGTGAACTGCACCCCGACGTCAATCCCGACCAAGAGGCGCAGGCGCGGTTCAAGGAGATCAGCGTCGCCTACGAGGTGCTGAGCGACCCGGAGAAGCGGCGCATCGTCGACCTCGGCGGCGACCCGCTGGAGAACGCGGCCGCGGCGGGCGCCAATGGATTTGGCGCCGGCTTTGGTGGGCTTGGCGATGTGTTCGAGGCATTCTTCGGCGGCGGGACGACCTCCCGGGGCCCGATCGGTCGGGTTCGGCCGGGCTCGGACTCGTTGCTGCGCCTGCGGCTTGACCTGGCCGAATGCGCGACCGGTGTGACGAAGCAGGTGACCGTCGACACCGCGGTATTGTGCGACCTCTGCCAAGGCAAAGGCACCAATGGCAAGTCGACTCCGGTCGCCTGCGACACCTGCGGCGGGCGCGGCGAGATCCAGACCGTCCAGCGGTCGCTGCTCGGCCAGGTGATGACGTCGCGGCCGTGCCCGGTGTGTGGCGGGGTCGGCGAGGTCATCCCTGACCCCTGCCACCGCTGCGGCGGTGACGGCAGGATCCGGGCGCGACGTGACATCAGCGTGAAGATCCCGGCGGGGGTCGGCGATGGGATGCGGGTGCGGCTGGCCGCCCAGGGCGAGGTCGGCCCGGGCGGCGGCCCCGCGGGTGACCTGTACGTCGAGGTCCACGAAAAGCAGCACGAGGTGTTCATCCGCGACGGCGACGACCTGCACTGCACCATCTCGGTGCCGATGGTCGACGCCGCGCTTGGCATCACGATCACCGTCGACGCGATCATCGACGGCCCGACCGAGCTCACCGTCGCAGCAGGTACCCAGGCCGGCTCCGTGACCACGCTGCGCGGGCACGGCATGCCGCATCTGCGCTCGGGGGTGCGCGGTGACCTGCACGCGCACATCGAGGTCGTGGTGCCGTCACGGCTCGACCACGAGGACATCGAGCTGCTGCACAAGCTGAAGGAAAAGCGCACGCGCGACGTTGCCGAGGTTCGCTCGACCCAAAGCGCATCGACAGGTAGTGGGTTCTTCAGCCGCTTGCGTGAAACCTTCACCGGCCGCTGACCTTTGGTGACCCGCGCGCTGTTCTACGTCGACGCGCTGCCACAGGTCGGTGAGCTGGGGGTCGTCGACGGCGACGAGGGCTTCCACGCCGCCAACGTCCGGCGTATCCGTTCCGGCGAGGAACTCGACCTGGGCGACGGCGACGGGACGGTGGCGCATTGTGTCGTCGAAGATGTCGGCAAGGGCCGGTTGACGGCGCGGGTGCTCCACCGCCGGACGGTGCCTATAGCCCTCCCCGCCGTGACCGTCGTACAGGCCCTGCCCAAATCCGACCGTTCCGAACTGGCCATCGAGCTGGCAACCGAGGCGGGAGCCGACGCGTTCGTCGGCTGGCAGGCCTCACGATGCGTGGCCCGGTGGGAATCCTCGGCAAAGGTCGACAAGGGCCTGCGCCGGTGGGATGCGGTGGCGCGGTCGGCGGCCCGCCAGTCACGGCGCCCGTACATCCCCTCGATCAACGGTGTGGTGTCGACGGCCGAGCTGGTGCAAGGGGTGCGAGACGGCGGTGCGACGGCACTGGTGCTGCATGAGTCGGCCACCGCCAAGCTGACGGAACTGACCATGGCACAGGCGGATTCGCTGCTGCTCATCATCGGCCCGGAAGGCGGCATCGCCGACGACGAGATAGCGGCGCTGTCGGACGCCGGTGCGACAGCGGTACGGCTGGGGCCGACGGTCTTGCGGACGTCTACGGCCGCGGCCGTCGCATTGGGCGCGTTGGGTGCACTGACGTCACGGTGGTCCTGAGTTGGCGCAGGTTAAGCATTGGGATGCGTCGCCACCCGGCGGTAAACTGGGTGTTCAGAGCAAACGACCAGGCCAGAACCCCAGAAAGCAGGCAGAAAGCCCCACGTGACGCCCCGCGAGACCAACGCTGACTCGGACCCATCGGTTCGCAGCAGCATCAATGTTCCGCCCGACCTCATCGTGGGCCTGCTAGGGTCCGCCGACGAGAATCTGCGCGCACTCGAGCGCATCCTCGCTGCCGATCTCCACGCCCGTGGAAACGCGTTGACCCTGTCCGGCGAGCCGGCCGACGTGGCACTGGCCGAGCGGGTCATCTCCGAGCTCATGGCAATCGTGGCCAGTGGCCAGCGGCTCACGCCGGATGCGGTACAGCACAGCGTCGCAATGCTCACCGGCACCGGCGACGAGTCGCCGGCCGAGGTGCTCACCCTCGACATTCTGTCGCGGCGTGGCAAAACGATTCGGCCGAAGACGCTGAACCAGAAGCGCTATGTCGACGCGATCGACGCGCACACCATCGTGTTCGGCATCGGGCCCGCAGGCACCGGCAAGACATACCTGGCAATGGCCAAGGCGGTCAACGCATTACAGACCAAGCAGGTCAACAGGATCATCCTCACCCGCCCAGCCGTGGAGGCCGGTGAGCGCCTCGGCTTCCTGCCAGGCACGCTGTACGAGAAGATCGACCCGTATCTGCGGCCGCTGTATGACGCGTTGCACGACATGATGGATCCCGAACTGATCCCAAAGCTGATGAGTGCCGGGGTGATTGAGGTTGCACCGCTGGCGTTTATGCGGGGTAGAACCCTCAATGATGCGTTCATCATTCTCGACGAGGCGCAGAATACCACGGGCGAACAGATGAAGATGTTCTTGACCCGCTTGGGCTTTGGCTCGAAGGTCGTCGTCACCGGCGACATCACGCAGGTGGATCTGCCCGGCGGCGCAACTTCCGGCCTGCGTGCGGTGATGCAGATCCTCGACGGCATCGACGACATTCACTTCGCCGAACTCACCAGCGCCGACGTCGTGCGCCACCGCCTGGTTGCCGAGATCGTGGATGCCTACGCCAAATCCGAGGAACCGTCGCTGATGAACCGGGCCCAACGGCGCGCGTCGGGCGCCCGAGCGCGAAGGTGAGCGCGTGAGCATCGAGGTGTCCAACGAGTCGGGCATCGACGTTTCAGAAGAGGAACTGATCAGCGTCGCACGGTTCGTCATTCGCAAGATGAAAGTGAATCCGGCGGCCGAGCTTTCGATGGTGCTGCTCGACACCGCGGCGATGGCCGACCTGCACATGCGCTGGATGGATCTGCCCGGCCCGACCGACGTGATGAGCTTTCCGATGGACGAGCTCGAACCGGGTGGCCGCCCAGACGCGCCCGAACCGGGGCCGTCGATGCTCGGCGACATCGTGTTGTGCCCGGAATTCGCGGCCGATCAGGCCACCGCTGCCGGCCACACGCTGGGCCAGGAACTCGCGCTGCTGACCGTGCATGGCGTCCTCCATCTGCTGGGCTATGACCACGCGGAGCCGGACGAGGAAAAGGAAATGTTCGCCCTGCAGCGCCAACTGCTCGAGGAGTGGGTGGCCGACCAGGTCGAGGCGTATCACCAGGACCGCCAGTCCGAGAAGGACCGGCGGCTGCTGGACAAGTCCCGATACTTCGACGAACCGTGACCGGCATAGCCCCGCTGCTCGGCGCGATCGCGCTCATCGGACTCGGCGGGCTGTTCGCGGCGATCGACGCCGCCATCAGCACCGTGTCGATGGCGCGCGTCGAGGAACTTGTCCGCGACGAACGCCCCGGTGCGGTGCGGTTGGTCCGCGTGATGGCCGAGCGCCCTCGCTACATCAATCTCGTTGTGCTGCTGCGGATTACCTGCGAGACCACGGCGACCGTGCTTCTGGTCGCGTTCCTGTACGAGCACCTCCCGTTGGGGTGGGCGCTATTTGCCGCGGCGGCCATCATGGTGGTGGTCAGCTTCGTGGCGATCGGGGTCGGCCCGCGCACCGTGGGCCGGCAGAACGCGTACACCATCTCGTTGCTGGCCGCTCTTCCGCTGCAGGCGATCTCGGTGTTGCTCACCCCGATCAGCCGCCTGCTGGTGTTGATCGGTAACGCGCTGACGCCCGGCCGCGGGTTCCGCAACGGCCCGTTCGCATCCGAGATCGAGCTGCGCGAGGTCGTCGACCTGGCCCAGCAACGCGGCGTGGTGGCCGATGACGAGCGTCGGATGATTCAGTCGGTCTTCGAACTCGGCGACACCCCGGCCCGCGAGGTGATGGTGCCGCGCACCGAGATGGTGTGGATCGAGAATGATAAGAGCGCCGGTCAAGCGACGTCATTGGCGGTGCGCAGCGGCCATTCCCGGATCCCGGTGATCGGGGAGAACGTGGACGACGTCGTCGGCGTGATCTACCTGAAAGACCTCGTGCAGAAGACGTACTACTCGACCAATGGCGGTCGTGACACAGAGGTGTCCGCGGTGATGCGCCCGGCGGTGTTCGTTCCCGACTCGAAACCGCTCGATGCGCTGTTGCGCGAGATGCAGCGCGATCGCGTCCATATGGTGCTGCTGGTCGACGAATACGGCGCCATCGCCGGCCTGGTCACCATCGAGGATGTGCTGGAGGAGATCGTCGGGGAGATCGCCGACGAGTACGACACCGACGAGGTTGCACCGGTGGAAGACCTGGGCGATAAGCATTTTCGGGTGTCGGCCCGGTTGCCGATCGAGGACCTGGGCGAGCTGTACGAGATCGAGTTCGATGAGGACCTCGACGTCGACACGGTCGGCGGACTGCTCGCCCTCGAACTGGGCCGCGTTCCACTGCCGGGAGCCGAGGTGACGTGGGACGGGCTGCGACTGCGCGCCGAAGGCGGCCCGGACCATCGCGGCCGGGTGCGGATCGGCACCGTGCTGGTCAGCCCGACCACACCCGTGGAACAGGAGCGCGAATGACTGAGCTCGACGCCGAGGACGCAAAACTGGTGGTCCTTGCCCGTGGTGCGATGGGCCGGGCCGGGGCGGCCAGCGGCGCGGCGGTGCGCGACTTCGACGGCCGTACCTACGCAGGCGCGCCCGTCGCACTCGAGGCCCTCCAGCTGACCGCGCTGCAGGCCGCCGTCGCTGCGGCGGTGTCCAGCGGCGCCACGGGTCTGGAGGCCGCGGTGCTGGTCGGTAGTTCTGCCGACGACTCGGGCGTGGCCGCCGTGCGCGAGCTGTCGGCGGACGCGACCGTCATCGTCACCGACCGGGCGGGCACCGTGCAGTGACCAAGTCTGCTCCTCGCGTGCGCGAAAGCGAGTTCCGGTCCGGCTTCGTCTGCTTCGTCGGCAGGCCGAACACCGGCAAGTCGACGCTGACCAACGCGCTGGTCGGCGCCAAAGTGGCCATCACGTCGAACCGGCCGCAGACCACCCGGCACACGATTCGCGGCATCGTGCACCGAGAGAACTTCCAAATCATCCTTGTCGACACCCCAGGCCTGCACCGACCGCGCACGTTGCTAGGGCAACGCCTGAACGACCTGGTGACGGACACCTACTCGGAGGTCGACGTCATCGGTCTTTGCATCCCGGCCGACGAGAAGATCGGCCCAGGGGACCGGTGGATCTGCGAGCAGATCCGCACGATCGCGCCGAACACGACGCTGGTCGTCGTCGTGACCAAGACCGACAAGGTATCCAGGGGGACGGTCGCCGCGCAGCTGCTCGCGGTCAGCGAGCTCGCCGGGCCGGATGCCGAGATCGTTCCGGTGTCGGCGACGACGGGCGAGAATCTCGACGTCTTGACCGACGTGCTGGCCGCGCAGTTGCCGCCGGGCCCGGCGTTTTACCCGGACGGGGAGCTCACCGACGAGCCCGAGGAAGTGCTGATGGCCGAGCTGATCCGCGAGGCCGCACTGGAAGGCGTGCGCGACGAGCTGCCGCACTCGCTGGCCGTCGTCATTGAGGAGGTCAGCCCGCGCGAGGGCCGCGACGATCTCATAGACGTGCACGCCAATCTGTATGTCGAACGGGACAGCCAGAAGGGCATCGTGATCGGCAAGGGCGGCGCCAGGCTACGCGAGGTCGGTACCGCCGCGCGCACCCAGATCGAGAAGCTGCTCGGCACCAAGGTGTACCTCGACCTACGGGTAAAGATCGCGAAGAACTGGCAGCGCGATCCGAAACAGCTTGGGCGATTGGGGTTCTGAGCGCTTGCGCGAAAAAATTCAGCCGCGCTGGCCTGGCTGGCCGTACACCGCAACGACGACCGACCGGTCCAGGCTGTTCACCGACCACACGCCCATTTGCGAGTTGGCGCAGTTCGACATGATCGCCATGTAGTCCGGCCGGTAGTACCAGTTGTTCATGATATCTATGCCGCTGATCGCCAGCGCCGGGTTGATCGCGACTGTCTCGGCGATGGTGCCGGTGTAGCCCGCGGCGTTGGCGCGGCTTTGCGGTGTCGACCCGTCCGAGCCGATGTCGCCGTCGAGCGCGCGGTTGTTCAGCACATCGTTGGCGTGCCACTCCGCCGCCAGCTGCAGCTTCGGGTTGATCTTCACGTCATTGGTACAACCGGCTTGATGCCGGATCGTGTAGACGTTGGCGACCACTCCGTCGTTGAGCCGCTTGTTGTCGGCGTTGGCGGCGGGCATGCCCGCGACGCCCGCGCCGACCACCGCGACAACGGGCAACGCGCGTAACCCGCGGCGTGCCATACCGCTTGCTGTCACCTTTCGGGAGGTTACGCGACCTCGTCGCGAACCGGCTCCGCAGCGGCAAGATTTTCCAGGGCGGCCTCGGAAACCAGCTCCGGGGCCGGCGCGCGTTTACCACGGTCCCACCAGGGGTCGGGCTGCCGCATCACCCAGCCGTTGAGCGCTTCAAGCTCGGCGGCCAGCGAGATGAGCAGCGGCTCGCTGTTGGCCGGGCCCATCAGCTGAACGCCGATCGGCAGCCCTCCGTAGGTGAACCCGGCGGGCACATTGATCGACGGCCAGCCCAGCAGGTTCCACGGCCAGGTCAACGGGCACGCGCGGATCATCGCGCGGTCCGTCGACAGGCCGCCGCGGTGGTCGAAGTCGGTCACCCTGGGCGGGGGCTGCGCGGTGGTCGGCGCCAGCACGACGTCGACGAGGTTGAAGATCCATCCGATGCGCCGCTGCGAGTTGGCTTCGCGGACGCGGGCCTTGCGCAGCGTGTTCTGCGACAGCAGCCAGCCGGTCTGGGTATTGGCCACCGTCCGTTTGTCCAGTGTCGCGTGCGGGCCGAGGCGATCCACCCAATCGAGCAGCCCCGACGTCGACCTGGACAGGAAGTTCCATGACATCCCGAGGTTGTAGTCAGGATCGGCCGCCACGACTGTGTGCCCGAGCTGCTCGAGCTGGCCCGCGACGGTCTGCAAGGCAGCCCGGATCTCCGGGTGCAGCTTGGCCCGGAAGAACGTGTACGGGAACTTGGTCGACATCGCGATGTTCAGCGGGCCCGGAGCCTGCGCGACGAAATCCGACACCCGCACCGGCGGCGGCTGATGCAGATCACCGGGCACGTTGCCGGACGCCGCGTCCAGCACCAGCGCCGCATCGGTGACCGTGCGGGCCAGAACACCGTTGACGGTGATGCCGTTGAACGCCTCGGGCAGCGGCCAGGTGGAGATCCGTCCCCGTTGCGGTTTGATGCCGACCAGATGCGTCCACGCCGCGGGAATCCGCACGCTGCCCGCGCCGTCCGAGCCGATGGCCGCCGCAACCAATCCGGCCGCCACGGCCGCCGCGCTGCCGCCCGACGACCCGCCAGGCGTGTGTGCGCTCGACCACGGGTTGCGTGTGTGCCCGAACGCCGGGCCGCTGGTGAACGGCCATTGACCTAACTCACACGTATTGGTCTTGCCGACGATGACCGCGCCCGCAGCCCGCAGCCGGCGCACCACCTCGGCGTCCTGGTGGGCCATCGGCACGTATCCGCCGGTGCCGAACCGGGTGGGCACGCCGTCGACGTCGACGTCGTCCTTGACCGCGATCGGGATCCCGAGCAACGGAAGTTGTTCGCCCGCTGCACGTTTGCGGTCCGCCTGGGCCGCATCAGCCAGTGCCTCCTTGGTCAACACCACACGGAACGCGTTGAGCGTCGACTGGCTCGCATCGATGGCATCAAGGGATCGCCGTACCAGTTCGTCTGACGTTACGATGCCGGCGGCGAGCTGATAAAGCTGGTTGGTGATCGTAGGAAAATTGGCGCCGTATCGGGCACCGCTTCGATATGACTCGACCATCACATACGAGAGTATCGGCGCTGCGAACCGGCAACTGTCAGATCACGGTGAGAGACTCTCTTAATGCGGCTTTATCGGGACCGAGCGGTGGTGCTGCGCCAGCACAAGCTCGGCGAGGCCGACCGAATCGTTACCCTGCTCACCCGTGACCACGGGTTGGTGCGCGCGGTGGCCAAAGGGGTGCGGCGCACCAGGAGCAAGTTCGGGGCGCGGCTGGAGCCGTTCGCGCACATCGATGTTCAGCTGCATCCCGGCCGAAACCTCGACATTGTCACCCAGGTGCAGGCCGTCGACGCGTTCGCCACCGACATCGTCAACGACTACGGCCGCTACACCTGCGCGTGCGCCGTGCTGGAAACCGCTGAGCGGCTAGCAGGGGAGGAACGGGCCCCGGTGCCCGCGCTGCACCGACTCACCGTGGCCGCGCTGCGGGCGGTGGCCGACGGCGGCCGCCCCCGTGAACTCGTGCTCGACGCTTATTTGTTGCGCGCCATGGGAATCGCGGGCTGGGCGCCCGCGCTGACCGAATGCGCCCGCTGCGCCGCGCCGGGTCCGCATCGGGCGTTCCACGTCGCGGCCGGTGGCAGCGTATGCGTGCACTGCCGCCCGTCCGGGTCGGCGACCCCGCCGCAGGGCGTGCTGGACCTGATGGCCGCGCTCTACGACGGCGACTGGGAGCATGCGCAGGCGTCGCCGCCGTCGTACCGCAGCCAGGCCAGCGGGCTGGTCGCTGCGCATCTGCAGTGGCATCTGGAACGTCAGCTGCGAACATTGCCGCTGGTCGAACGGGCATACCGGGTCGATCGCACAGTCGCTGAGCATCGTGTTTCGCTGTTCGGGCAGGATGTCAGCCATGGCGATAAAGCGGGCGGGCAAGGCCACCTACCCACAGTTGCCCCCGGCGCCTGACGACTATCCGACCTTCCCTGACAAGTCCACGTGGCCCGTGATGTTTCCGAACCTGCCCCCGCATACCAACGGCAGGTTCGCCCGTCCGCCCCAGCACACCTCGAAGGCCGCCGCGCCGCAGATCCCAGCCGACCAGGTGCCCAACCACGTCGCCGTCGTCATGGACGGCAACGGACGGTGGGCCACCCAGCGCGGCCTGCACCGTACCGAGGGCCACAAGATGGGCGAGGCGGTGTTGATCGACATCACCTGCGGGGCCATCGAAATCGGCATCAAACACCTCACGGTCTATGCGTTCTCCACCGAAAACTGGAAGCGCAGCACCGAGGAGGTGCGCTTCCTGATGGGGTTCAACCGGGAGGTGGTCCGCAGGCGGCGCCAGAACCTCAACGACATGGGTGTGCGTATGCGCTGGGTGGGCTCGCGGCCCCGCATGTGGCGCAGCGTAATCAAGGAGTTCGACATCGCCGAGCAGATGACGGTCGGCAACGACGTCATCACGATCAACTACTGCGTCAACTACGGCGGCCGCACCGAGATCGTCGAGGCCGCACGCGAGCTCGCGCAGGACGCCGCCGACGGAAAGATCAATCCGGGCCGAATCAGCGAGGCGACCTTCGCCAGGCACCTGCACCGCTCCGACATCCCCGATGTCGACCTGTTCATCCGCACCTCGGGGGAGCAGCGGGCAAGCAACTTTCTGATATGGCAGGCCGCTTACGCCGAATACGTCTTCCAGGAGAAGCTGTGGCCGGACTACGACCGCCGCGATCTGTGGGAGGCGTGCGAGGAGTACGTGAACCGCAACCGCAGATTCGGCCGAGCCGAATGATGTGCTTGAGCGGCAGGGCCTGAGATGACTTCCGGCGGACAGGAGCGAAGCGACCGGGGGATGTCATTGCCGGAGAGGCTCGCCGCGGTCCTCGACGACATCCTGCCGTTCGAGCGGGAAGACGACGGCGCACTCACCGTGCATCACGACGAGACGATCGCCTCGTTGCGGGTCGTGACGATCGCCGAGGGCCTCGACATGGTGTCGCTGACGCAGATTCTGGCGTGGGATCTGCCAGTCGACAGCAAGATTCGCAACGCGGTCGCCAGGGCTGCGCGCGACTCCTTGCTGGGCACGGTGTCGCTGGTGGAGAAGAGCGCTGGAGCCAAGCGCAATTCGAAGAAGAGCGGCGACGTTCTGCTGCGCTACAACTTTCCCGCCGGGGGGCTGACCGACGATGCACTGCGCACGCTGATCCTGTTGGTGCTGGGCACGGGCACCGACATTCGTCGCGATCTCATCGCGCTTCCCGGCGCCTAAGCTCTTTTCCGCCGAAACTCACGTTTGGGCGGAAAAGTTCAAGTGAAAATCACCAAAACGTCGATCTCGGCGCCTAGGCCAGCGCGGCTCGCAGGTCGTTTGCCCCGGTCACGATGTCGTCGTCGATCGTGTGCTCGGGTAGCGCCGCCAGCAGCTGCAGCAGGTCCGACCGCTCCGCACCGATATCGCGCAGCAGTCGCACGGCCGCGTCGTTCGAGAGCGCATTGACGATGAGGAAGACGCCGTTATCCCAGATGTCCGAACGGAGGTTCGCCAGCCAGGGCAGGTTGCGCGTGAGGTACTGCCGCAGTGCGGTGATGAGAAATCGGATGTCGCCGGCCTCGAGCCGAAGGTGGCTGTTGTAGTTGGACACCAGCAGGCGGGCCAACTGCGGATCGGTCTCGGGATCGTCGAAGAGCTCCACAGCGGCTTGCGGTCCGCGCAACCGCGTCGCGATTGCAACGAAGCTCTTGGCGACGACCGCGTCGGGTTCCGATGCGGCAAGTGATTCGAGCAGCCCGCCCGCGCCGCGATCCTCCAGCGCCAGAAGCGCCTTGGCGGCAGCCAGTTTTCCGGCGCGGTCGTCGCCGTCGAGGCTGCGGCGCAGGCGCTCGACGAGGTCGGTCCGTCGGGCCTGTGCGGCCGCATCGGCAAGCTCGGTGCTGAGCGGCCCATCGTCGCGCGCGGCCTGATCGAGGTCGACGTCGCTGACTACCACGCTGACGCCGTTGCTGTTGAAGGCTTCGTAGATCGCCAACTGCTACTTATCGGTGCAGTCGCCGCAGATGCCAAAGATCTCGATGGTGTGGCTGACTTCGGAGAAGCCGTGTTCGCGGGCCACTCCGGTGGCCCATGCCTCGACATCGCCGCCTTGGATCTCGACGGTCGAGCCGCACGCTCGGCAGACCAGGTGGTGATGGTGGTGTTCGGAGCAGCGCCGGTACACCGACTCGCCGGTGTCGGTGCGCAGCGTGTCGACGAGCCCGTTGGCGGCCATCGACTGCAGCGTGCGGTACACCGTGGTCAGGCCGATGCCCTCGCCGCGGCGGCGCAGTTCGTCGTGCAATTCCTGTGCAGACCGGAAGTCGTCGAGGTTTTCCAGCAGCGCGAAGATCGCGGCGCGCTGCCGGGTGGCGCGCACGCCGGAGCCGCCCGGCCGGCGACCTTCCACGCCGGAGCTGCCCGGCCGGCGACCTTCCACGCCGGTAGGGCTCACTCGCCGCCCTCGGCGGCGTGCGTGACGGCGGCGACGACGATGTCGGCCAGGTGTTGGTCCACCAGCTGGTACATCACCTCGCGGCCCGACCGCTCGCCTGCCACCACGCCGGCCGACTTGAGGATCCGCAGGTGCTGGCTGACCAGGGGCTGCGGCACCGCCAAGGCGTCGACGAGTTCATGCACACAGCGCGCCGACTCGCGCAACTGCAGCACGATCGCGATCCGCACCGGCGCGGCCAGCGCACGAAGCAGGTCGCCCGCCGTGTCGAGGACGTCGCGCGACGGCAGGTCCGCTGGCGGGGCGCCGCCATGGTCGTGCACCTCAGAATCAGACAAAGTGGAAATCGTTTTCATTATGGCGCCAGAATACATGCGCGACCGCGCATGTCAACGCTGCGTTGCCGATCGCTAGGCTGTTCACCCGTGGCGTCCATCATCGACACCGTTGCGAACGTGGCCAAACGGCGCGGCTTTGTGTTCCAGTCCGGCGAAATCTACGGTGGCACAAAGTCCGCTTGGGACTACGGCCCGCTTGGCGTGGAACTCAAGGAGAACATCAAGCGGCAGTGGTGGCGCGCCGTGGTCACCAGTCGTGACGACGTCGTCGGGCTCGACAGCTCGATCATCCTGCCCCGCGAAGTGTGGGTGGCCTCCGGTCACGTCGAGGTGTTTCACGACCCGCTGGTCGAGTCGCTGATCACGCATAAGCGTTACCGCGCAGACCATCTCATCGAGGCGTACGAGGCCAAGCACGGCCGTCCGCCGCCCAACGGGCTGGCCGACATCCGCGATCCCGACACCGGTGAGCCGGGTCAGTGGACCGAGCCACGCGAATTCAACATGATGCTCAAGACGCATCTCGGTCCGATCGAGACCGAGGAAGGCCTGCACTATCTGCGGCCCGAGACCGCGCAGGGCATCTTCGTCAACTTCGCCAATGTGGTCACTACGGCGCGCCGCAAGCCGCCGTTCGGCATCGGCCAGATCGGTAAGAGCTTCCGCAACGAGATCACCCCGGGCAACTTCATCTTCCGCACCCGTGAGTTCGAGCAGATGGAGATGGAGTTCTTCGTAGAGCCTGCGAGCGCCAAGGAATGGCACCAGTATTGGATCGATACCCGGTTGCAGTGGTACGTCGACCTGGGCATCGACGCCGACAACTTGCGACTCTTCGAGCATCCGAAGGACAAGCTGTCGCACTATTCGGACCGCACGGTCGACATCGAGTACAAGTTCGGGTTCCAAGGCAACCCGTGGGGTGAGCTCGAAGGCGTGGCCAACCGCACAGACTTCGACTTGTCGACGCACTCAAAGCATTCCGGCGTCGACCTGTCGTTCTACGACCAGGCCACCGACACCCGTTACGTGCCCTACGTGATCGAGCCGGCGGCCGGGCTGACCCGGTCGTTCATGGCATTCCTCATCGACGCGTACGCGGAGGACGAGGCGCCCAACGCCAAGGGCGGCGTGGACAAGCGCACAGTGCTGCGCCTCGATCCGCGGCTGGCGCCGGTCAAGGCGGCGGTGTTGCCGCTGTCGCGGCACGCCGACCTGTCGCCGAAGGCCCGCGATCTCGCCGCTGAACTGCGCAAGTACTGGAACATCGAATTCGACGACGCCGGTGCCATCGGCAGGCGCTACCGCCGCCAGGACGAGATCGGCACGCCGTTCTGTGTGACGGTCGACTTCGACACGCTCGAGGATCAGGCGGTGACCATCCGCGAACGCGACGACATGACGCAAGACCGCGTCGCAATCGACGGCGTGAGCGACTATCTCGCGGCCCGGCTCAAGGGCAGCTAGAACCGGTCAGCCGGACGGGGTGATGTGATAGCGGCGCTGCGCGAGGCGGTCGAGTCGCGTGAGTCCCGACGAGAGGTCATCAACGAGCGGCAACTCACCCTCGGGATCACAGATCGACAGCAGGCGCCGCACCGGAGGGCTACCGACGATAATCCAGTCCACATCGCTGCGGGCGCAGTACACACTGATGTAGTAGAGCGCCGTGAAGGCTTGGCCCCCAAAAAAATCGACGGCGCGCAAATCAAGTACGAGCTGTTTGGATAGGTGGGTGTGGCGCTCAACGTAGCGGCCCAGTTCGCGGCTGTTGAGCGCATCGACATCACCGATCACGGCAACCGCTGCGCGGGTCGGACACGTTTGGCGAACAGCGAAAGTCGCCCTGCCACCGTGTTGCAATTCGTCCACGGGCCCAGGGTCCGGGCGATACGTCCGCATGGTGCCGACGGCAGCCATCGCAAATCCCCCAAGTCTCGTTGCAGAGGCAGCGGTCTTATCAGGCCGGACGGCTTATGCCAGCGAGCGCCGCAATGGCGACGCCGTTGGGCTCGTCCGCCGGCTGGGAGCTCAACCACACTTGAGGGTAGTACGGATCGCGTGGTGGGTTGTGGACTTCAGAGAATTCACAACAATGAGCGGCTAGCTGGCCGTTTGGCCACATCGGACCACGAACAACATCGCGTGCCCCGCCACGAGACACCATCATACGACGGATTTAGTTGCGACGTTTCCGCCGTGGCTGAGCGATCACCTGCTTGTAGTCCATTCCAGGCTCAACGAATTCTTTGCCGCCTCCTGGCCGGGGATGTGCTGCGGCTCCCTATGGTCAAGGGGTGACGCTCACCTACGACGCGGCCCTGCGGGGACAGATTCAGGCACACCTGGCGCGTCACGACCGCCGCACCGCAACCGACCCGACGAAGCGGCATGCGGCTGTGGCGGTGGTCTTAGTCGACTCCGAAGTCGGTGAGGACCGAGTGGATCCGGCGCCTCTCGACGACTGGATCGCTGATCCGCCCATGGGGGAACACCTCGACGGCCGTATGGTCGACGTCTCAGGCGGCGCAGCTTTTCTCCTGTGCCGCAGAGCATCTCGCCTCACCTCCCATGCCGCGCAGTGGGCGCTGCCCGGGGGGCGAATAGATTCGGGCGAAACCGCAATCGATGCCGCGCTGCGGGAACTCGACGAAGAGGTCGGCATTTCGCTGCCTGACTCGGCCGTGCTGGGCTTACTCGACGACTACCCCACGCGGTCGGGATATGTGATCACGCCAGTGGTCATCTGGGGCGGGGGACGACTCAACCCTCGCCCTGCGCCCGACGAGGTGGCGGCGGTCTATCGGGTCGGCCTACACCAACTGCAACGCGAGGATTCGCCGCGGTTCATCACCATCCCCGAGAGTTCGCGTCCCGTTGTGCAGATCCCACTGGGAAACGACCTCATCCATGCTCCGACGGGTGCAGTGCTGTTACAGCTCCGATGGCTGTGTCTTGAAGGTCGCGACGACGCGGTCGACGAACTCGAGCAACCGGTATTCGCGTGGAAGTAGCTTGCGCATCCTAGGCAAGGTAAGGGACGCAGCCCGTCAACAATCGATGACGGCCCGCCGAAGTCGGCTGTCAGACTCTAGAACCGGCCGCCGACGGTATAGCCACCTCCGGAAGAGCCCGATGAGCCGCCGAACGATGTCGGGCTCCAGCCGCCGCCCATACTGCCGCCCAGTCCGCCGCGCAGCGCTCCGGACAGGATGTTGCCGATGACAATGCCGCCGATGACGGCTCCCGTGTTGGACCCGCTGGTGCTGCCGTACTGCCCGGTGTAGGAGCGTTGCGCCGCCCGAACGTCCGCATTGGCCAAATCCTGCGCCTGCGCCGCCAGCATGGAGGCGCCGTTGGCGTGCGCGACCGCCTCATTCAGATTGACGGCCCTGGTGTCGTGGGCGGCCTGCAGTTGGCGCACCGCCTCCGCGAGCCGGGTGCGAGCCTCCGGACCGATGCTGCCCCGCCGGGTGTCGATGTAATCGGACACACCCCGTACCCGTGATTGCGCGGTGAAGAGGGCTTGGTCGAATGCGCGGCTGAGCCGTTCGGTGGCCTCGCGTTCTTCGACGATGCTGGCCAGCAGCCGGTCGAGTTCGGCGTCGGCCTGTGTCAGCTTGGTGAACGCACCCAAAGGATCTGCCGTGCCGATGCTTTGAGCGTCGGCCACCGCCTTGACCGCGGTGTCGCGAGCAGCGCCGAGCTCGGCGACGTGCGGCGTATTGCCCTGTGCCAGTAGCGTTCCCGCTTGATTGATGCCTTTCTGGATGTCCGCGATCGCGGCGGGCAGAGTGGCCACCGCACGGTTGATATCGGTGCCGGCGCTGTCGATGGCGTCCAACAGCGTGCGGGCCTGGCCCAGCGCCGACTCGGCGGCGCGAATGGAGTCGACCAGACCGGATTGGCGCCCGGCTGAACGCGCCACAAGGGTGCGGCCGTTGGTGATGTTCTGGTCGGCGAAAGCCAACCGCTGCTTGGCCGTTTCGGCGTTGCCTGCCACCGACGCCAGCGCGGTATCGGAGAACTGCTTGTGCAGCGCCGCGAGCGCCTGCTCCGAAGGGGCGATCCGCGCCGTCACATCGACCATCTGCTGGGTCAGCTCGTCCAGCCGGGACGGGGCGTTGATCAACAGATCTCGCAACTGTTCGAACGCTTCCCGTTGCGCATCTAGTTCGCGGTCGGCTTTCGCCGCGGCGACCACCACCCGCGTCAGCAGGTCCCGCCGCTGCTGCGCGGTTTCGGGCACGGCGTCGTCGAGGATCTGCCGCACGTTGAACGCCTGCGCCAGCGTGGTCTTGGCGTTGGCGACCGCCTGGCTGAACGGTGCGGTCTCGTCGCGGCCGAATTCCTCAACCGCCAAACCCAATTCGTTGTCGCTGGTGCGCACGGCGTTGTCGACCTCGACGACGATCGATTTGGACAGTTCGTCGAGGGCGTCGATCGGTACCGCGGACAACGCGTTCGGGTCGGCAGGATCGACGCGGCGCGCAGCCGCGAATTCCGCTTCGCGTCGCTTGCGGCGACGACGCCGGAGCCACAGCCACAGCAACAGGATCGCCAGGGCGAGCACCGCCAACGCCACGACGAGCCCGAACCACGAGATCTCCGCGCCCGTCGACGACGTCGTCGAGTTGAGCCCCTCGGCCGCGGCGATCGCGGCCCCGGCCCAATCCTCTTGGTGCAGTGCGGGTTCGATCTTGTTGCGGCGCAAATCGTCGACCTTGCTCGTGCTGATGCTGGGCGGCACGTGAAGCGCGTAGGCGCGGTCCTGTGTCGCGACCGCGAGAATGGCATCCTGCCCGCCGATATCGCTGATGCGCCGGGTTTCGTCGGTCCAACTGACCGCGTCTTGTCCCGAGAAGGTGTCGACGTAGACGACCCACAGCCGGATGTGCCGGTCGTTGTACAGCTTGTCAACGGCCTGCTGCACGTCACTGAGCTCGGAACCGCTGAGCGCGTGCACGCCGTCATTGACGTAACTGGGCAGCCGGAACGGCGGCTGTCCGACAGCGGTCGGGGCCAGCAGAATGCCGACTGTCGATACCGCCAGCACAAGACTGAACAAACGGGCGATGCGCATGGCCCACAATGTAGTACTGGCAGACTGTGCGTCGGTGGCTGTGTTTGGAGATCCCTACGACGAGTTCGACCGCCAGCGTCTCGTGGTCGAACCGGCTAAGGGTGCCTCGCTGCCGGGCACCGACACCGAACACCGCACCGATTTCGCCCGCGACCGGGCCCGTGTCCTGCACAGCGCGGCCCTGCGCCGGCTGGCGGACAAGACTCAGGTCGTCGGGCCGCGCCAGAGCGAGACACCGCGCACCCGGCTGACCCACTCGCTTGAGGTGGCGCAGATCGGGCGTGGCATGGCCATCGGTCTGGGCTGCGATCCCGACCTCGTCGACATGGCCGGCCTGGCCCACGACATCGGCCATCCGCCGTACGGCCACAACGGCGAACGGGCGCTCGACGAACTGACCACCGGGCACGGCGGCTTCGAGGGCAACGCGCAGAACTTCCGCATCCTGACCCGATTGGAGCCCAAAGTCCTTGGTCCCCATGACCGCAGCGCAGGATTGAACCTGACCCGCGCCGCGCTGGACGCGGTGACCAAGTACCCGTGGCGGCGTGGCCGCCAGAAGCGCAAGTTCGGCTTTTATGAGGACGACGCCGCTGCGGCTGATTGGGTGCGGTCGGGAGCGCCGGAGGGCAAGCCGTGCCTGGAGGCCCAGGTGATGGACTGGGCCGACGATGTCGCTTACTCGGTGCACGACGTCGAGGACGGTGTCGTCTCCGGCCGCATCGACATGCGGGTGCTGGCCGACGATGACGCGGCCGCGGTACTCGGGCGCCTCGGCGAGTCCAGCGGGACGGGCGCGGGCCTGCGGGCCGACGACCTGGTGGCCGCCGCCGAGCGACTGTCGGCGCTGCCGGTGGTCGCCGCAGTCGGCAAGTACGACGCCACGCTGGCCGCATCGGTCGCGTTGAAACGGTTGACCAGCGAGCTGGTGGGCCGGTTCGCGTCGGCCGCCATCGCCGCCACCCGTCAGGAGGCGGGCCCCGGTCCGCTGGTTCGTTACCAGGCCGAGCTGCGGGTGCCCGGGCTGGTGCGCGCAGAGGTCGCGGTGCTGAAGATCCTGGCGCTGCAGTTCATCATGTCCGATCCGCGGCACCTCGACCTGCAGTCCGAGCAGCGCGACCGGATCCACCGCGTCGCGCAGTGGGTGTTTGCGAATGCGCCCGCGACGCTCGACCCGATCTTTGTGCCCGCATTCAACGACGCCGCCGACGACGGCGCACGGTTGCGAGTGGTCGTCGACCAGATCGCGTCGTTCACAGAAGGGCGGCTGGAGCGCCTCGAACCCACTTAGCCGGCCCGGCGGGCGCGCCTAGACTGAGCCGGTGGCTGGCCGGATTCCTGATCGCGATATCGCGGCCATTCGCGAACGCATCCGGATCGAGGACGTCGTCGGCGACTACGTGCAGCTGCGGCGCGCGGGCGCGGATTCGCTGAAGGGACTGTGCCCGTTCCACGACGAGAAGTCGCCGTCATTTCACGTCCGGCCCAACCACGGGCATTTTCACTGCTTCGGCTGCGGCGAGGGCGGCGACGTCTACGCGTTCGTCCAGAAGGTCGAGCATGTCACCTTCGTCGAGGCCGTCGAGCTCCTGGCCGATCGAGTCGGTTATACGGTCACCTACACGGGTGCGTCCGCGACGAATGTGCAGCGCGACCGGGGCAGCCGAAGCAGGTTGCTGGCCGCCAATGCCGCCGCGCAGGAGTTTTACGCGGCCGCCCTGCAGTCCGAGGAGGCCGCGCCCGCACGGCAGTATCTGCTCGACCGCAACTTCGACCTACAGGCCGCCGCGCACTTCGGCTGCGGGTTCGCCCCGTCGGGCTGGGAGTCATTGACAAAGCATCTGCTGCGCAAGGGATTTGAGTTCAAAGAGCTCGAGGCCGCAGGCCTGTCGCGCGAGGGCCGACGCGGGCCAATGGACCGCTTCCACCGCCGTCTGCTGTGGCCCATCCGGGCCAGCGGCAGCGAGGTCATCGGATTCGGGGCGCGCCGCATCTTCGACGACGACACGATGGAAGCGAAGTACATCAACACCCCGGAGACGGTGCTCTACAAGAAGTCGTCAGTCT
>Ga0207693_10000597_pt1 | contig 32327 bp, 34 predicted proteins | sample LARL81metaG_FD_184347 | JGI IMG/M metagenome (GOLD analysis project Ga0207693, IMG submission 184347) | Corn, switchgrass and miscanthus rhizosphere microbial communities from Kellogg Biological Station, Michigan, USA - LAR L8-1 metaG... | ecosystem: Host-associated > Plants > Roots >... | reverse complement strand
TCGTCGCGCTGTTCGGGCCCAACGGCGCCGGCAAGACGACGACGCTGTCGGCGATCGCCGGCCTCATCGAGCCGCTCGACGGGAGCGTGCGGTTCGGCGGCGAGGACACCACAGGCCGGCCAGCCCACAGGCTCGCGCGAGCGGGCGTTTCGCTCGTGCCCGAGGGGCGCGCGCTCTTCTTCGGGCTCACGGTGCGCGAGCACCTCAAGCTGGCCGGGCGCTCCGGCGACAGCCTGCCGCAGGCAGAGCTGCTGGAGCTGCTGCCCGAGCTGCAGAAATGCCTCGGCCGCAAGGCCGGCGTGCTCTCGGGCGGCGAGCAGCAGATGCTCGCCGTTGGCCGAGCGCTCGTGACGCGTCCCCGGCTGCTGCTCGTCGACGAGATGTCGCTCGGGCTCGCACCGGTGATCGTCGAACGCATGATGCCCGTGCTGCGCCGCGTCGCCGAGGAGCTCGGGACGGCGGTCCTGTTCGTAGAGCAGCACGTCGCGCTGGCCCTCGAAGTGGCCGATCGGGCCTACGTCCTTAACCACGGGCACCTCGTTCTCGAGGGATCGGCAGCAGAGCTCCGCGACAAACCCGAGCTGCTGAAGTCCAGCTATCTCGGGGAAACCGCGGTTGTTCCGTTGGAGGAGAAAGTCCAGCCATGAGGTCTGGGCGCAAAACACAGAAAGGTGTCGGAATGAAGCACCGGATACGGCTGATCGCCCTGGCGGCAGTCGCAATTCTCATCGCGGCTGTGGCAGCGGGATGCGGCAGCAGCTCCAGCAGCTCCAGCAGTTCGACTTCGACCGGCAGCTCGGGCGGCTCGACCACTACCTCGACGGCAGCGTCGAGTGGCGGCGCTCCGGCCCCGGCCTCGCTGGGGACTCCCCACAAGGCGACGGGCAGCCCGTACGTGTTCGGCGTCATCAACCTCGAGTCAGGGCCGGTGACGTTCCCCGAGGTCCGACAGGCCGAGCAGGCCGGCGTCGACTACGTCAACAACTACCTGAACGGGATTAACGGTCATCCGATCCAGCTCGCGACGTGCGTCGGCGATGGTCAGCCGGCGACCTCCACGAACTGCGCCAACCAGATCGTGGCCAAGCACCCGCTGCTGATCCTCGGTGCCGCCGACACCGGGTCGGCCGGATCGTTCACCGTCTACGGCCGCAACGGCCTCGCCTATATCGGCGGCGCGCCGTTCACGCCCGTCGAGAGCAACGCCAAGAACGCGGCGATCTTCATCTCCCTGACCGTCGCCGACAACGCGGCGGCGATTCAGTACGCGAAGGACACCTACCACGTCAAGAAGGCGTCGCTGATCTACGTCGACGACACGCAGGGCACGTACACGGGCAAGATCATCGAGAACGAGATGAAGAACGCCGGCTTCTCGGTCAAGACGGTGCCGGTGTCCCCGACTCAGGCCGACATGTCGTCAGCGGCGGCTTCGGCGATCTCGAGCAGCCCTGACCTCGTGTACGCCGAGACGCCCAGCCAGTGCCCGGCGGTGCTGAAGGCGCTCAAGTCGGTCGGCTACAGCGGTCACATCGGCGGCATCGACCCCTGCACCTCGCCACCGGCGCTGGCGTCGGCCGGCTCCGCGGCGAACGGGCTGATCTTCGCCCAGCCGTTCTACTCGCTCGACTCCGGCCAGCCGGACGCCAACCTGGCGCTCGCGATCATGACCAAGTACGCGCCGAAGAACATCGCGCTGGACAGCCCGGCGCTGTCCGGGCTCGGCTCGGTGATCAACATCCAGAAGACGCTGAGCGCGGTGAAGGGGAAGCTGACGAGCAACTCGGTTCTGTCGGCGTTCACCTCGGGTTCCAACCACCCGAACTTCCTCGCCCACGCCTACACCTGTAACCGCACGCAGGTGCCGGCTCAGGCCGCGTCATGCAACGGCTGGATGCTCGTCAAGCAAGTCGACAACGGCAAGATCAAGACCATCAGCGGCTGGATCGACGCAGCGCACCTGTTCACCCCTGGCAAGTAGTCACTGACGGCGCGGGCCGCGTGCGCGAGTACGCGGCCCCGACCGTCCCTTAGAGCTCACATGCTGTCCTCCTGGATTCTCTTTCTCCTCCTCGGCCTCGGCGCCGGCTCGGTTTACGCCCTGCTGGCGCTCGGCCTCGTGCTCAAGTACCGGAGCGCGGGCGTCGTGGACTTCGGTCACGGCGCCGTGGCGATGTTCATCGCCTACGTGTACATCAATCTCCGCGCGTCGGGATCGCTCGCACTGCCATGGCCGGTGCTGCCTCACCACATCTCGTTGACGGGCGGCACGATCGCGGGGCCGCTCGCGATTCTGATCTCGCTGGTCTACGCCGCGATCCTCGGACTGGTGATGTACGTGCTGGTCTACCGTCCGTTACGACACGCGGCGCCGCTGGTGCGGGTCGCCGCCTCGGTCGGGACGATGCTCTACCTGCAGGCGGTCGCGGTGCTGAACTTCGGCACCACCGAGGCATCGACGTCGCCGATCCTGCCCGACTCGCCGGTCAAGATCGCCGGAATCAACGTACCCGCGGACCGCCTGTGGCTCGCCGCGATCACGGTCGCGCTTGCCGCGGCGCTGTGGGCGATCTACCGCTTCACGCGCTTTGGCCTGGCGACGCGCGCGGTCGCCGAGAACGAGACCGGGGCGTCGGTGATCGGCCTGTCGGCTGACCGCACGTCGGGCGGCAACTGGATCCTCGCCACGATCCTCGCGGGCGCGGCGGGCATCCTGATCGCGCCGATCTCGACCGTCGATCCGACGGCATACACGCTGTACATCGTGCCCGCACTGGCCGCGGTGCTCGTAGCGCGCTTCCAGTCGTTCGCGATCGCGGCCGCCGTCGGCCTCGGGATCGGGATGCTCCAGTCGGAGATCACCAAGCTGCTCGGCATCGCGAGTTGGCTTCCCCAGCAGGGGCTCCCGGAGGCGCTGCCGTTCATCCTGATCGTCGTCGCGATGTTCTTCATCTCGCGCGGCGTCGGCGCGCGCGGAGAGTCCGCCGACGCGCACAACCCATCTCTGGGCCGGCCGCGCAACCCCTACGTGACGACGGCCGCCTGCTTCGTGGCGGGGCTGATCGCCCTGTTCATCTTCAACGGGGCGCTGAGGGCGGCGCTGATCTCCTCGTATGCCACGATCGGCCTGGCGCTGTCGGTCGTCGTCCTCACCGGATACGTCGGTCAGGTGTCGCTGGCGCAGATGTCGTTCGCCGGGGTGAGCGCCTTCATCCTCACCCACCTGAGCTCGAATCTCGGCATCGGTTTCCCGTTCTCGATCATCCTGGCCAGCCTCGCGGCGGTGCCGCTGGGCCTGTTGATCGGGCTGCCCGCGCTGCGCATCCGCGGCGTCAACCTCGCCGTGGTGACGCTCGCGTTCGCGTTCACGATCGACGCGCTGGTGTTCAACTGGACGGGCTTCACCGGCGGGCTCGGAGGGCGCAATGTCGACTCGCCGACGCTGTTCGGCCTCAACCTCGGCATCGCCAACGGCCACTCGTACCCGCGGATCATCTTCGGGGCGCTGGTCCTGCTGATCATCTGCCTGGTGGGGTTGCTGGTCGCGCGCCTGCGGCGGTCACCGGCGGGGCGGATGATGATCGCCGTCCGCTCCAACGAGCGTGCCGCGGCCGCGGCGGGCATCGACGTGGCACGCACGAAGCTGCTGGCGTTCGGGCTGTCGGCATTCATCGCGGGGCTCGCCGGCTGCCTGTACGCCTACTCGGCGCAGAACGTATCGCCGGCATCGTTCAGCGCGTTCAACTCGGTGACACTGCTGGCGATCGTGTACGTCGCGAGCGTCGGTCGCATCTCGGGCGCGATCGTCGCCGGGATCATGCTGTCGGCCAACGGATTGCTGGTCACGTTCCTGAACATCCATCTGAACATCGGCAAGTACCAGCCGGTCGTCGCGGGCATCCTGTTGACGTTGACCGCGATCAAGCAGCCGGATGGGATCGCCGCGACACCGCCGCCGCCGCTGGTGTGGGCGGCGCGCCGCGCCGAAGGGTGGTGGCGCGGCCGCAGCGGGGGTGCGGGCGAGCCGGACGTCGCCGGGCCGAGCGCAGACGTGCCTGTGACCCCGCCGGCGCGCCCGAAGACGACCGCCTGAATGGGACGCGACGAGCCGCACGACGTCGCGATCATCGGAGCCGGCCCCGTTGGGCTCGTCGCCGCGGCGCTGCTCGGCCGGGCGGGCGTCGACGTCGTCGTGGTCGAGCGCTATCCGGATCCGTTCGGGCTGCCGCGCGCGATCCGCATGGATCACGAGGCGATGCGGATCTGGCAGGAGCTCGGGATCGCCGAGGAACTGCTTGCCGATGCGCTGCCGGTCGTGCGCTACGAGTGGTTCGGCGCCGACGATGAACCGATCGTCGCGTTCGATATGCCGCCGGCGCCGTCAGGCTGGGTGTTCTCCTACACGTTCTTTCAGCCCGAGCTCGAGGCGGCACTCGAGCGACTCATCGACCGGCTGCCGACTGTCCAGACGCGCCGCGGCGTCGCGTGCACCGGTCTCGTCGAGCACGACGACCACGTCGTGATCGAGCTGGCGCCGTTCGATGTGGCCGCGAACGCGCCCGACTTGTCAGCTGCTCCAGAGGAGCTGCAGGCTCGCTACCTGATCGGCGCCGATGGGGCCCGGTCGACCGTCCGCGGTCTGCTGGGGATCCCCTTGAACGACGCCGGCTTCGGCGAGCGCTGGTTCGTCATCGACCTGCTGCCACGCGACGCGGACGTCGCCGCACGGTTGCCCGACTTCCCGATGCAGTTCTGCGAGCCGGGGCGGCCGCACATGATGGCCCCCAACGGCCGGCGCCACCGGCGGTGGGAGTTCATGCTGATCGAGAACGAGGACGCCGCCGACTACGAGCGCCCCGATCACATCTGGGGGCTGCTGAGCCCGTGGCTTGCTCCGGATGAAGCGACGATCGTTCGCGGCGCGGTCTACGAGTTTCGCGCCGCGGTCGCCGAGTCGTTCCAGGCGGGGCGGCGCTGCTTTCTGGTCGGTGACGCGGCCCATCGCATGCCACCGCACCTGGGTGAGGGGATGTGCTCTGGGCTTCGCGATGCCAAGGCCCTGGCCTGGCGCCTGGGGCTCGTGCTGCGAGGCAGTGCCGGCACATCGCTGCTGGACTCCTACAGCTCCGAGCGTCTGCCACACGCCCAGGCGCTCGTCGACCAGTCGCTGGCGATGGGCAAGGTGTCCTGCGAGCGCGATCCGATCGCCGCCGCGCAACGCGACCGCGCGCTCCGCGCTGCCGGCGGAGTCGAGCCGTGGCCGTTTCCCGCGCTCGGCCCCGGCCTCGGACACGCTGACGACGGCATCTCACCTTCGCTCGTCGGGCAGCTGTCGGTCCAGGGCAGCGTCGAGTCGGCCGGACGCTCGGGACGGTTTGACGACGTCGTCGGGCGAGGGTTCTCGCTGATCTTGGACGACGGTGGCGCGGACGAGCTTTCGCCCGCTGCGCGGGCGGCATTCGAATCGATCGGCGGGCGGGTCGCGGCGCTGGGCGCGAATGTGTCAGACACAGATGGCGCGCTCACCGGGTGGCTGCGAGCCCACGGCGCCGCCGCGGTGGTCGTGCGACCCGATTTCTACGTGTTCGGTGCCGTCGCGCGCGTCGCCGATGTGCCGGCGCTGGTCGATGATCTTCTCGCACAGGTGCATGCCACCGCCGCGACCAACCCGCAGACAATTCGAAAGACCCAGGAGAACCATGTCCACCATTGATGAGACGCTCGCGGAGCCAGCGGACGCGTCGAGCGAGATCAGGTACGCCCAGTTCCACCACAACAACTTCTTCACCACCCGGCTGGAGGAGATGAAGGCGTGGTACGCGACGGTGCTGGGCATGAGTCCGACGTTCGAGTTCCCGATGGGCGCATGGATGACCAACGACCGCGCCAACCATCGGATCGCACTGACGGCGATCCCGCATCTGAGCGAGGATCCCGACAAGCGCAACCACTCCCGGCTGCACCACCAGGCGTTTGAGTTCGCCTCGTTCGACGATCTCAATGCGACGTACGTCCGGCTGCGCGACGAGGGCATCGTCCCCCGCGCCTGTCTGGACCACGGGATGACGTTCTCGTATTACTACGCGGATCCCGACTTCAACTACGTCGAGCTCCAGTGCGACAACTTCGGCGATTGGGAGACGTCGTCGAAGTGGATGCACGAGTCGCCCGACTTCGCCCAGAACCCGATCGGCGCGTTCGTCGATCCGGACAAGGTGGCGCGTGCCGTCGCCGACGGCACGGCCTTCGATGAGATTCGCCGGCGCGTCTGGGAGACGGATGACTTCCGCCCGGAGGAGTTCCCGGACATGGGCGGGCCCGCGCCGCAGCCCGGCGATCCGCCGCTGCCGGTGAAGTGGTAGGACGGTTGGACTAGGCGGCGCCGGATCCCGGCTCGAGCGAGCGGGAGACGAAGTCGACGGTGTGCTGCAGGTGCTTGACCATCGCCTGCGCGGCGCGCTTGGGGGCGTGCGCCGCGAGGGCGTCGTAGATCGCCTGATGCTCCTGCTGGGTCTCGCGCCCGTTCGGGGACTTCGCGGCGTACAGCCGCAGGTAAGCGGCGGACGATTCGCGCAGCTCCATGATCAGCTTCTCGAGCTTCGGGCGCCGGGCGACGCGATAGATGGCGCTGTGGAATTCGAGGTTGAGCTTCGAGTAGCGCTTACGGTCATCGGCGGCGTCGGCCATTCGGTCGAGCAGCCGCTTGATCGGGACCAGGTCGTCGTCTGTCATGTTCTCGGCGGCCGTCTCGGTGGCGAGGGCCTCGAGCGGGATACGGATCTCGTAGGTCTCCTTGAGGTCCTCGACCGTCGGCTTGAACACGACCACGCCACGGTGGGGCGAGCTGACGAGCAGGCCCTCGCGCTCGAGCGCGGCAAACGCCTCGCGTACGGGGGTGGTGCTGACCTGGAAGCGCTGAGCCACGTCGGCCTGCCGCAGCCGGCTGCCCGGCTCGATCTCGCCGGTCCGGATCTCGTCGCGCAGCGCGTCGACGAGCGCGTCCGTGATGGTCGTGCGCAGGGAAATGGCCACGTGTCCTCGAGCTCCTCGGTTAGACCGGCTGGTGCCGACGGCGGATTGCGCAAGAATTATATCTGATTGGACATCGTGTACAATGCACCATATGTCAGCGTTCGTGTGCATTACGGGCGCTTCGTCGGGCATCGGTCGCGCGCTGGCGATGTCGGTGCCGTTCGATCCGTGCACGCTCGTCACGGTGAACCGGCGCCCGGCGCCGCGAGGGGAGTGGATCGAAGGCGATCTTGCTGACCCGTCCGCGTGGCCGGACGTTGTGCGACGGGTCTCCGAGGGGCTGGGGGCGGGCCGGTACGACCGGGCGCTGTTGCTCCACTTCGCCGGCACCGGCGCGCCACATGCGACGACGGCCGGCGCCGATCTCGACGAGTACACGAGCGCGTTCCTGCTCAACGCCGCGGCCGGCCCCGTGCTCGCCAAGGCGTTCATCGCCGACTGCCGCGCCGCCGAGGTGCCCGCCACCGTCGTGCTGTGCTCGTCGCCGGGCGCGGCCGTGCCGATGCCGGGGATGTCGCACTACGGCGCCGGCAAGCTCGCCATGGAGTACTGGACGCGGGCGGTCGCCGCGGAGGATGACGGGGTACGGGCGCTCGCCGTGGTGCCGTACGCCGTGGACACGCCGATGGTTCGCGAGGTGATCGGCAAGACCGTTGGCGCGCCGCCGATCGCGGCGATCCTGCGGGCGGCCGCCGAGCGCGGCGAGCTGGCAAGTGCCGAGGGGACGGCGGCTGAGATCTGGCGCCTGGTGGTCGACGATCGGGTCGAGTCGGGCTCGGTGGTGCCGGTCGGCGCTGTCCCGCCAGGGATGCGCGGCGCCACGTGAGCTCGGTCGCGGGACGGGCCGCGCTCGTGACCGGCGCCGGCAGCGGGATCGGCGCCGCGATCGCTGCAGCGCTCGTGCGTGCAGGCGCGCGTGTGTGCCTCGTCGGCCGGCGCGCGGAGGCGCTCGAGGCCACGCTGGCGACGCTCCCCGCGGGATCCGCCGTGGCGTGCCCGGGCGACGTCAGCATCGAATCCGACGTCGCACGGATGGTCGAGTGTGCGGCCGGTCTGGGCGGTGATCGCTTGCACATTCTCGTCAACAACGCCGGCGTGCCGATCAACGGGACGATCGAGACGGCCAGCATCGAGGAGTGGCGCCGTGCCCTCGATGTCAACCTGACCGGTCCGATGCTCGTCACGCGGTCCGCGCTGCCTGCCATGCGCGCCGCCGGAGGGGCGGCGGTCATCAACGTCTCGTCGGTGGCCGCGCTCGTCGGCAACCCGGGGATCACGCCCTACTCGGTGTCCAAGGCGGCGCTGCTCGCGCTGACGCGACAGTGCGCAATCGACTTCGGGGGCGACGGCATCCGCGTCAACGCGGTGTGCCCGGGATGGGTTCGGACCGAGCTGAGCGAGCTGCAGATGGACATGCTCGCTGCGCGGCGTGGCGGAGACCGCGAGGAGGCTTTCCGGGCCGTCAGCGCACATCAGCCGATCCGGCGCGTCGCCGACCCGTCGGAGGTCGCCGACGCGGTCGTGTTCCTGGCCTCGGATGCCGCCGCATACATCAGCGGCACGGTGCTGCCGATCGACGGCGGCTCGAGCGCAGTCGGACCGCTCGGCGAGATGCTTGGAGGCTGATAGATGCGGCCGCCTCTACCTAAACGTGGAAAAGGACCCATACGGCGCAGCCATATCGCCGCGCGGGTCCTATTCGTCGCTCGGCGGGGGTTAAGACCCGAGCGTCGCGGCGGGCTGCTCGAGTGGGTCGTCTTCCCCATCGACGACCCCGCCCACCCCTGCCCGAACGAGAGGATGTAAATGCGGATCGCCAGGATCGATCACAACGGCACTCCCCAGACCGCGGTGATCACACGAGATGACCGGGTCCAGCTTCTGCCGGCCGAGGTTGGAGTGCTCGACCTACTCGGCGCGCCGCCGGCGCAGCGTGACGAGCTCGCGGCCGGCGCCGAGGTGGAGCTGGCGCTGAACGAGGTCCGGCTGCTGGCGCCGATCGAACCGCCGAGCATCCGGGACTTCAGCGTGTTCGAGGCGCACATCGAAGGCATCGTCATGGGGGAGGGGCGTAAGGTGCCGGAGCGCTGGTACGAGGGGCCGTTCTGCTACTTCTCCAATCCGCATGCGATCACCGGCCCGGGCGACGAGATCGAGATCCCGCCGGCGTCGCAGCGCCTCGACCTCGAGCTCGAGGTGGCGGCGATCATCGGTCGCGCGGGCCGCAATCTCACCGTCGAGGACGCGGGTGCGTACATCGCCGGCTACACGATCTTCAACGACTGGTCGGCCCGTGACCACGCGATCGACGAGATGCGGCTCGGCCTCGGCTTCTGCAAGGCCAAGGACTTCGCCAACACGCTGGGCCCATGGATCGTCACCGCCGACGAGTTCGAACGCTTCCGGTCAGGGGACCGGCTCGACGTCGACCTGCGCGCGAGCGTCAACGGCCGCAAGCTCGGCGACGACACGCTCGCAAACATGGCCTGGAGCTTCGAGGAGCTCGTCGCTTATGCGAGCCGTGGCGCGTGGATCAGGCCGGGCGACGTGCTGGGCTCCGGCACCTGCGGAAGCGGTTGCCTGTTCGAGTTATGGGGTCGTGGGCAGGAGTGGGCACCGTTGGCGCCCGGCGACATCGTGACCCTGTCGGTAGAGGGCATCGGCGCGTTGACCAACCAGGTTGTCGCCGGCGTGCCGCCCGTGCCGCTTCCACCGGCCCGCCCGGGGCGGCTGCGCCATCGCGCGGGCGCCTAGTCGCGCGCGCGTGTAATCGTCCGGCCGATCGCCATCGCGGCGACGCCGGACGTCGCCATCACGATTCCCATCGGCACCGCTGACGCTCCCGCGGCGCCGACGATCGGGGCGACGGCCGCGCCGACGAAGAACTGCGAAGCGCCGAACAGCGCCGCGGCGCTGCCCGCCCGGTGACTCTCGAGCGCCATCGAGACCGCGATCGAGTTGGACATGATCAGCCCCATGCTGCACACGATCGCGAACATCAGCGGCAGCAGCGCCCATGCGCCCAGTCCGGCGATCGCGGCGGCGGCCGTCAACACCCCGGCGACGGCGATCGTTGCAAGGCCAACGCGCAGCAAGCGCTCGGGCACGACCGAACGCACGAGCCTGGCGTTGACGACGTTGGTCGCGAGCAGGCCAATCCCGTTGACGGCGAACAGCAGGCCGAACGCCTGGGCGCTGAACCCGAGGACGTCCTGGTAGACGAACGACGACGCGGAGATGTAAGCGAAGAATCCGGCGAATCCGAGCGAGCCGGCGGCGACGACGCGGCTGTAGCGCGGGCTGTGGAGGAGGTCGCGATACGTCGCGAGCGCCCCGCGTACCGAGCCGCGATGACGGTGCTCGGGGGCGAGCGTCTCGTGGGTGACCAGCGCGGCCGCGACGAGCAGGACGAGGCCGACCCCGGCCTGAACGGCGAAGATGCCCCGCCAGGAGGTGACCAGGAGGATCGCGCCGCCGACAGTCGGCGCGAGGATCGGCGCCAGCGGGATGATCGCGCCGAGCGTCGCGTACAGCCGCGCGGCCTCGACTCCCGAGTACATGTCGCGCACCATCGCTCGCGCGATCACGATCCCGGTTGCTCCCGAGATGCCCTGCAGCAGCCGCAGGATGTCGAGCACCGCGATCGACGGCGCCGCCGCGCACCCGAGCGACGACGCTATGAACAGGACCAGTCCGGCGAGCAGCGGCCGGCGGCGGCCGAGCGTGTCGCTCAGCGGTCCGACGAGCAGCTGGCCGACGGCGATCCCGACCACGCACATGGTCAGCGTTACCTCGACGCTCGCCGCCGTCACACCGAGGTCCCGTCCGAGGCGCGGCAGCGCCGGCAGGTACAGGTCGGTGGTTACGGGCGCGAACGCGGACAGGCCCGCGAGTACGACCACGAGCCGAATCGACCACGGGCGCCGATCGGGCGCCGCGGTCGTTTGTGGGCGCTCAGGCGCCGACTGAGACAGAGGCAACGCCGGCGTCCGCGGGCAGCTGCTCCTGCACGACCCGGTTCTCGATCGCCCCGATGCCGTCGATCTCGACCCGGACCACGTCACCGGGGACGAGCAGCTTGCCGAGGGCCTTGCCGACGCCACCGGGAGTGCCGGTGGCCACAACGTCGCCTGGTTCGAGCGTGCAGATGCTCGAAATTATCTCGATCTGCGCGAAACAGTCGAAGATCAGGTTGCTCGTGTTGGACGATTGGCGCTGTTCTTCGTTGACGAGCGTGCGAATCGGCAGCGAGTGCGGATCGCCGAGCTCGTCGCCGGTCACGATCCACGGACCGATCACGCCGTGCGTGTCGAACGACTTGCCGAGCGTCCACTGACCGCTGCGGAACTGGATGTCGCGGACCGTGAAGTCGTCGACGATCACGTACCCGGCGATCACCTCGTGCGCGCGGTCGCGCGGCACATGACGGCAACGGGTGCCGATCACGAAACCGAGCTCACCCTCGTAGTCCAGCTCGTCGGAGATCGCCGGCCGCAGCACGTCGTCGAACGGGCCGTTGACGCAGCTCGAGGCCTTTGCGAACACGGTCGGGTATTCCGGCGTGGGGGCGCCGGACTCGGCAATGTGGTCGGCGTAGTTGAGGCCGACCGCGAGGAACTTTCCGGGGCGCTGCACCGGCGCCGCCAGCGCGGCGCGATCGAGCGGACCGCGGCCGGCAGAGCCGGTGGCCGCGTCCTGCACCCGCGCCAGAGCCTCGGGACCCGACGCCAGCAGCGCCGACATCTCGCCCGGCACGTCCGGCGCCGCCACCGAGAGATCGACGATCTCGTCGTCCACGACGACCGCGGTGGTGAGAGAGCCGTCGGGGCGGCGGAGCGTGGCGAGCTTCATGGCGTTCCTTTTCGCGTCGGCCGAAGGTGTCGAAATCCAGCGGCAGAGAAATCGTGGATAATGCATAATACCGCAATGTCCGCTACGCTCGTCACCGGCGCGTTCGGATGTCTGGGAGCCTGGGTCACCGCTCTGTTGGCTCGCGACGGCGAGCGCGTGGTCGCTCACGATCTAGGCACCGACGCGCGGCGGCTGGAGCTCGTCGCCGACGCGGAGGCGCTCGAGCGCGTGACCTTCGTGCAGGGCGACGTCGCCGATCTCGCCGGCATCGAGCGGCTGATCGACGAGCACGACGTGACGTCGGTGATCCATCTCGCCGCACTGCAGGCGCCGTATTGCGCCGCGGACCCAGTGCTGGGCGCTCAGGTCAACGTCGTCGGCACCGTCGCCGTGTTCGAGGCCGTGCGCCGAGCGGCCTTGACCACGACGATCAGCTATGCGAGCTCGGCGGCCGCGGGGTCTGCGCCGGGAGATGCGCCGTCGACCTTCTACGGGGTCTACAAGTTGGCCACCGAGGGCGTCGCCGAGCGCTACGCGGCCGACTTCGGGGTTCCCAGCGTCGGACTGCGCCCGGCGTGCGTGTACGGGCCGGGCCGCGACCGCGGCACGACCGCAGCCGTCACCGAGGCGATCGTGGCCGCCGGACGCGGCGAGCGCTACCGGATTCCGTTTGCGACCGCGCTCGAGCTTCACTACGCGGCCGACGTGGCGCGCGCGTTCATCGCGCAGACCGCGCGCCGCACAGACGGCGCGCTCGTGCGCACCGTCCCGAGCGACGGCGCGACGGCGATGGCCGAGCTCGTCAGCGCGCTCGAGCGCGTCGTACCGGGAGCCGCCGAACTGATCGAGGTCGGCGACGAGCAGCTGCCGTTTCCCGGCGAGACGCCCGGGCGTCCCGTCGAGATGAAGATCACGCCGCTCGACGAAGGCATCCGCGCGACCGTCGAGCTGACCAAAGGTGCGCGCTCGTGAACTCCTACGACCTCGCCGGCCGCGTCGCGCTCGTGACCGGGGGCGCCAGCGGCCTCGGCCACGCCGCCGCCGCGCGGCTCGCGGCCTCGGGCGCGCGTGTGGCGAGCCTCGACCGCGACTCGGCCGACGACGATCACCTCCACGTGACCGCCGACGTCACCGATGTGGCGGCGATCGACGGCGCGGTCGGTGAGGTCGAGCAGCGGCTCGGCCCGATCGACCTGCTGGTGCATTGCGCGGGCGTCGGGGGACCGTGGGGATCGGCGTTCGCGCTTGACCCGGACGAGTGGCGTCGCCTCGTGGACGTCAACCTCACCGGCAGCTATCTCGTCTGCCGCCGCGTGCTTCCGGGCATGAGGGAGCGCGGCTACGGACGCGCGGTGCTCGTCTCCTCGATCGCCGGCAAGGAGGGGCATCCGCTGCTCGCCGCCTACGCGTCGGCGAAGGCGGGCGTGATCGCGCTGGTCAAGTCGCTCGCACGCGAGCTCGCCGGCACCGGTGTGCTGATCAACGCACTGGCGCCGGGTGCGTTCGCCACACCGATGGCGCTCGAGCAGCCGCCCGAGCTCGTACAGCGGATGACGACGGCCGCGCCGCTCGGGCGCCTTGGTGAGCCGGCCGAGGCGGCGGCGATGATCGCCTGGCTGGTCAGCGAAGAGTGCTCGTTCTCGACCGGTGCCGTGTTCGACCTCTCCGGTGGCCGGAGCACGGCGTGAGCGCCGAGCGCTACCACGTGGCGATCGTCGGCTACGGCCCCGGCGCCCAATGCCTCGCGGCATTGCTCGCCCGCGCCGGCCACCGCGTGCTCGCTTGCGAGCGCTACCCCCGCCTGCACAACCTCCCACGCGCCGGGCACATCGACCACGAGACGTTGCGCCTCGTCCAGGGCCTGGGTGATGCCGACGCGTTCGCGGGGACCCTGTGGGAGGTGCGCGGCGACTACGTCTGGCTCAACGCCAGCGGTGAGCTGCTGATGTTGCAGCCCGCACTCGAGACCGGCGAAGCCGTCTCGGGGTGGTGGTCGGACTACACACAGTGGCAGCCGAACCTCGAGGCCGTATTCGACGCATCCGCGCGGGCATCGGGCGCGGACGTGTTGCTCGGCTGGCAGGCGGCAGGTCTTGAGCAACAGGCCGGCGGCGTAACCCTGACGATCGAGCGAACAGCGCTTGACTCCGGCGGGCGGCCGCGGCCGACCGGTGAGCGGCGCGCGGTGCAGGCGCGCTATCTGGTCGGGGCCGACGGCGCCGGCAGCTTCGTGCGCGAAGCACTCGGGATCGCTCGCGAGGACCTCGGCGCCGACCAACGCTGGCTCGACGTCGACATGCGCACATTGCGGCCGATCGACATGCATCCGAACATCGGCCAGATCTGTGACCCGTCGCGCCCCCGGATGCTGATGCCGCTCGGCGCCTCGCACCGGCGGTTTGAGTGGATGCTGCTTCCGCACGAGACGATCGAGGAGATGGAGCGACCGGAGGCAGCGTGGGCCCTGCTGCAAGAGTTCGGCGTGACCCCCGACACGCACGAGATCGCGCGGCAGATCGTCTACACGTTCCAAGCGCGGATCGCCGAGCGCTGGCGCGAGGGCAACGTGCTGCTGACCGGCGACGCGGCGCACACGATGCCGCCGTTTGCGGGTCAGGGGCTGCTCTCATCGCTGCGAGACTCGAGCAACTTGGCGTGGAAGCTCGACCTCGTTCTCCGCGGCCGGGCGCCTGCAGCGCTGCTGGACACCTACGAGTCTGAACGCCGCCCGCACGTGCGGGCGTGGACCGAGATCTCGCTGGCCGAGGGGCGGGTGTCGTGCGAGCTCGATCCCGCCCGGGCCGCCGAGCGCGATCGGCGCATGATTGCGGGCGAGCATCCGGTGCCGGCGCAGCTGCCGATGCTTGGCCCGGGCGCGTTTCAGCGCGACCCGGACGGGTTCGTCGGGAGCCTTGGCTTGCAGGCCCGTGTAGGCGTTCCGCACGAGGTCGGCCGGTTCGACGACCTGCTCGGGCCGCGTCGCTGGGCGCTGTTGACTCGTGGCGGCGCGCCGCGCGATCACCTGGACGCCGCGCAGCTGCGGGTCCTGTCCGGGCTCGACGGGGTCGCGAGGGAGGTGCTGCCCGCAGGAAGCGCGGCGAGAGACGGCGCGATCGTCGACGTCGACGGGCGCTACGCGGCTTGGCTGGACGAACACGGGGTGCAGGCCGTGCTGACCCGCCCGGACTTCGCGGTGTTCGGCGCGGCCCAGCGGCTGGCCGACCTGGGGGACCTGATCGATTCCCTCGCCCACGAGCTCACGGAGGTAGTCGTTGCCTGACCCAACGCTGCTTGCAGGCGGGCTGCGCTTCGCCGAGGCGCCGCGCTGGCTGGGCGACCGACTGTGGTTCTCAGACGTCCACGCATACCAGCTCAAGACGGTCCGGCTCGACGGGACGATCGACGTCGTCGCCGATGTTCCCGGCCGCCCGTCGGGGCTCGGCGTGCTGCCCGACGGCCGGATGCTGATGGCGACGGCGCTCGACCGGCGGCTGCTCGCCGTCGGCACCGACGGGTCGGTCGAGCAGGTGGGCGATCTCGGGAAGCTTGCGACCGGACTGCTCAACGACATGGTCGTAGATGGCAGCGGTCGCGCCTATGCCGGCGATACCGGCTTCAACATGGCCGCCGGTGACCCGCCCGGGGCGGGCCGGATCATCCTCTGGCAGCACGGGCAGGCGCCGCGCGTCGCTGCGGAGGACGTCGTATTCCCCAACGGCTGCGTGATCACCGCTGACGGGTCGGCGCTGATCATCTGCGAGACGATCGCGCAGCGCATCAGCCGATTTGCGATCGAAGCCGACGGCTCGCTGGGCGAGCGCGCCGTATTTGCAGAGCTCGACACGCCACCGGACGGGCTGTGCCTCGACGCCGAGGGGGCCGTGTGGGCCGGACTTCCGCACGCGAGCGAGTTCGTGCGCATATCGGCGCAGGGCCGGATCGTCGAGCGCATCCCGTCCCAGTTCCCGTTCGCCGTGGCCTGCGCGCTCGGCGGCCCACAGCGTCGAACGTTGTTCATGTGCTCGGCGGACACCGACCTGCCGCGGCTGGCCAAGGGCGACACGACGGGGCGGATCGACATCGTCGAGGTCGAGGTTCCCGGAGTGGGGTGGCCATGAGCGCGATCGACGTGCACGCGCACTACCTGCCGCCGAGCTACCGGGCGGCGCTGGCGCGCGCCGGGGTCGACCGCCCTGACGGCTTCCCGCACGTCCCGAGCTGGAGCGCCGCGTCGGCGATCTCGATCATGGACGAGGCCGCGATCGGCGCCGCGCTGCTGTCGGTGTCCTCGCCGGGACTGCACTTCCTGCCTGCCGACGAGCGTCCGGAGCTCGCCCGAGCCGTCAACAGCGAGGGCGCCGAGGCAGTCCGTGAGCATCCGCGCCGGCTCGGTTTGCTCGCGAGTCTGCCGCTGCCCGACGTCGATGCGGCGCTCGAGGAGATCGCTCACGCAGCCGACGTGCTGAAATCCGACGGCTTCGTGCTGATGAGCAACTACGACGGCGTGTACCTCGGCGACCCCCGCCTCGATCCGGTCATGGCGGAGCTCGACCGCCGCCGCGCGCTCGTGGCGATCCATCCAACCTCGCCCGCCGGCGCCGAGCTGACCGACCTCGGCCGACCGCGGCCGATGATCGAGTTCCCGATCGACACTACGCGGGCGGTCGTCAACCTGATTCTCAGCGGATCGCTTGAGCGCAATGCAGCGATCCGGATGATCGTTCCGCACGTCGGCAGCGCGCTGACCGTGTTGGCCGACCGCGTGCAGGGGTTCACCTCGGCGTTCGGCGAGTCGCGCGACGTGTTAGCCGCCCTGCGCTCGCTGTGGTTCGACATCACCGGTGACCCGTTCCCGAACGCGCTCGCGGCGCTGACGCGGATCGCCGACCCGAGCCGGATCCTGTACGGAAGCGACACGCCGTTCGCGCCCCCGCCCGTGATTGCTCGCTCCGCGCGGGCTGTGCGCGAGACGGAGATCCTCGGTGAAGAGCACCGCGCAGCGGTCCTGCGAGAGAACGCGGCCGTCCTCGTCCCGCGTCTGGCCGCATGACCCGCGACCTCGCGCAAGTGCTCGGCGAGTACGTGGCAGCCTGGAACGAGCCCGACGCCGACGCGCGTGAGCGCCTGCTGGCCGTCTGCGTCGCCGACGGGGTGGTGATGGCGCCGGGCTATGCGCCCGAGGCTCCGCTCATCCGTGGCCGTGAGGCGCTGTCCGACGAGATCGGGACGATGATCGCGCGCAGGCCAGTCGGCCGCGGATTTCACCTGACGCGCACCGGCGAGGTCGCCGCACACCACGGCTGGGCCCGGTTCGCGTGGCGCGTCGTCGACCGCAACGGCGGAGTGTTGAAGATCGGCGGAATGGAGATCTCCGGCGTCGATGTGGTGCACTTCGCGGACGACGGACGCCTTGAGCAGATCGTCGTGTTCGCCGGCGACGCGTGAGGATCAGTGAAGCCGCTCGGCCAGCACGCCGAGCGTGCCGCTCCAGGCCTGCTCCGCCGCGGCCTCGTTATAGGAGGGCATGCCGGGCATCGTGAAACCGTGGTCGGCGCCGGCGAGCACCTCGATCCGGTGTGCGACGTGGTTGCGCTCGAGCCGGTCACGCAGTGGCGCAAGCGAGTCGGGCGGCGTCACGTGGTCGTTCTCGCCGAGCCCGAGGTAGAGCGCTCCGACGATGCGGTCGGCCCCGAGGTGTGGCGAGTCGGGTTCGTCGGTGACCAGCCGCGAGGGGTGCAGCAGCGACGCGGCGGCCACGTGGTCGCCGAACGTCTCAGCGGCGCGCAGGCCGAACCGTCCGCCCATGCAGAAGCCCACGCAACCCCACGGCCCGTCCGCGTCGACCGCGGCGATGATCCGCGAGGTGTCCTCGAGGATCGCCTCGTCGTCCAGGCTCTCCACGAGCTCGCCCATGCGCCGAAACTCCTCCTCGTCGCCGGCCGCCAGGCGCTCGATCCGCGGCCGCCCGTCGAGCGGGACGTCGAAGAACAGATCCGGCAGCGCCGTGGCGTAACCGGCATCGGTCAGCCGGCGGGCATGGTCGTGCAGCACGTCGCGGATCCCGAGCGAGTCCATGTACATGACCACGAGCGGGGTCGGGCCGCCGCCCTCCGGGCGGGTCACGTGGACGGGCATGACGCCGCGAGCGGTCTCGATCTCAAGCCTGTGTGAGGGCACCCGTCCTCCTCGCTGCGCGTGCGGCGCTCGCGCCGGCAGCCCGCCCGAAAACGATCGCGTCGGTGAGGCCGCCGCCGTGCTCGGTCAGATGTCCCCAGATCGAACCGGCGGCGCCGGCCGCATAAAGGCCGCCGAGCACCGCGCATCCGGGTCGCAGCACGCGACCTTCCGCATCGCGCCGAGGCCCACCGGACGCGGTGGCGACGCCGGGCGTCATCTGGATCGCGTAGAGCGGTGGCAGCAGCGGGACGAGCGTCGCCGGCGCGCGCCCGAACTCGTCGTCGCGGCGGTCGCTGACGGCGGCGGCGTAGTCGCTGAGGGTCCTTTGCAGCATCGCTGGATCCAGCCCGGTCGCGGCGGCCAGTTCCGCTGAGTCGTCGCCGCGCTTGATCCAGCCCGCCGCCACTTCGGTCGAGTTGTCGGGGCTCCAGTCGTAGCCATTCGGGCTGCCGACGATGCCGTGTAGCGGGCCGGCGAGACGGGCCGCCTCGTCGAACACGATCCAGCCGGGCATGCGCGGCCGGTTCGGCCGGCGGGGCAGATACGCGGTCAGCGCGCGGAGGCGATCGTGCACCTCCCAGCCGGTCTCGTCGGCGAACCGGCGGCCGTCGCCGTCGACGTAGATAAAGCTCGGAGCGTGGACGTCCAGCGTGAACCCGGCCGGGTAGTCCGGGTGCACGAACGAGAGCCAGCCGAAGAACGCACTCATGTGCCACAGCGAGGCGCCGGCTGCCTGCGCCAGCCGGATCGTGTCGCCGGTGTTGCCCTGGTGTCCGACCGAGACGAGCGGCATCGGCAGGTAGGTGTCGCGCAGCTCGGGATCGGCCTCGAAGCCGCCGCTGGCGAGGATCACGCCACCGCGAGCCGTGATCCGCCGGCGCTTGTCGCCGCGCTCGACGATCGCGCCGATCACCCGGTCGTCGTCGGTGACGAGCTCGACGATTGGCGCGTCGAACGCCACAGGGATCCGGCGCTCGTGCACGCCGGCCTCGAGCACCCGCCACAGACCCGCGCCGGGTCGCTCGCCGGCAAGCGGTACGAACTGGCGGTAGTGGGCGTCGCCCGGAAAGTGCGGCCAGGACGGGAGCATTCCCCCGAATGCCGCGAGATCGACCGGGGCGGTGCTGCCGCCGAGCTCGTCGACGAATTGCGTGACGCCGGGCAGGCCGTGCGCAAACGCCTCGAGCACGGCGCGGTCGGTCCTCCCGAAGCAGAGCGCCTCGAGGTGCTCGACGGCGCCGGGCCCGTCGACCTCGAACAGAAAGCCGCCGGAGTGCACGCAGTTGCCACCGCCCGAAGAGGTCTTCTCGACGACCGCGACCGTCGCACCCTGGTCGTGGGCAGCGATCGCGGCGCTGGCGCCGGCAGCGCCGAACCCGGCGACGAGGACGTCAACTTCGTCGGGCACGCTCATGCCGGCGCGCCGGTCATGATCCGCAACGGATCCGTGCCATCCCAACCTGCCGCCGCGTCGCGCACCATCGCGTAGAAGCGCAAGATCTCATCGCGGCGCTGAAGCACCTCGATCGGATGGCCGAGCAGCGGCCCGCCGTCGAACCACACGGCCGATGCCGGTCCCGTGCGACCGGTGTGGAACGCCCGGAAGCCGCGCTGCTGCAGCCGGGCCGTCTCCTCCTCGAGCGAGTCTGCAAGCCAGGCCACGTGGCCGACGCCGGCGCCCGGCGCGACGAGGGCGTCGCGCAGCCCCGCCGGCTGGGCGTCGTGCACCTGCGTCAGCTCGACGAGCAGCGGGCCCCATTGGCCGAACGCCGAGGAGTGGTCGTAGACGGCCGGCTCGCCGTCGTACGTGACCTCCTCGAAGTGAATGTGCTCCATCGCGTAGAACGGACCGGCCCCGGTCGCCGCAGCGAAGCGGGGGACATCGCGGTGGAGGTCCTCGACGACGTAGCCCAGGTGGTGCAGTGGCGGAAGCATTGCGGTTGCGAAACTGTAGACGATTACAAAATCTGTATGCAATACTCCGCGCCCGAGATGGAGGCGATGCGAATCGACCTTGACCACGTCGGCCTGTCCGTCGCCGACCTCGACGCCGCCGAGCGCTTCTATTGCACGGCGTTCGGATTCACTCGCCAGATCGCGTTCGAGCTGAGCCCGCATCCGATTCGCGGGGTGATGCTCACGCACCCGTCGGGGTCGCGGCTGGAGCTGTTCGAGCACGCGTCGTCGGTGCCTGGGCCGCCGACGGCGACTCCGGTCGAGGCCCACGCGACACGGGGCTACAACCACTTCGCGCTGGTCGCGCCCGAGATCGACGTGCTGTTTGCCGCGGCACTGGAAGCTGGCGCGCGGCCGGTGATCGAGCCCAGGGAGTCGCCCGAGCGCGGGGTGCGATTTGCGTTCCTTGCTGATCCCGAGGGCAACCTCGTCGAGTTCGTCGAGTGCGTCAGATGAGGTTCGCCGGAGAGCTCTTGTGGCGCGGAGAACCCGGCTATGAGGACGCCCGTGTGGGGCGGGTGTTCAATGCGCGACGCCCGGATCGGTTCCCTGCCGCGGTGCTGTGCGCACGCAACGAGCAGGATGTCGTCGCCGGAATCAGGCTCGCGCGTGAACGCGGCCTCGAGGTGTCGGTCAGGGCCGGCGGCCACAGTTGGGCGGTGTGGAGTGTGCGCGACGACGCGCTGCTGATCGACCTCGGGCTGATGCAGGAGCTCGGCTATGACCCCGGCACCGGGATCGCCACTGCCAGTCCCGCGATCAAAGGGGGCGCCGAGCTGACGCCGTTCCTCACCGCCCAAGGCCGCGCGTTTCCCGGCGGTCACTGCCCCAGCGTCGGAGTCGGTGGCTTCTTGCTGCAGGGGGGTCAGGGCTGGAACAGCCGGAACGTCGGGTGGGCGTGCGAGCACATCGCCGCGATCGACGTGGTCACCGCGGACGGCGAGCTGATCCGGGCAGACGAGGACCACAATTCCGATCTGCTGTGGGCCGCGCGCGGGGCCGGCCCGGGCTTCTTCGGCGTCGTCACGCGCTTTCACCTGCGCACCCAGCCGCTCGCAGCGGCGATGACGCACGACACCTGGACGTTCGAGCTCGACGACCTAGAGCCCCTGCTGCACTGGATCGACGAGCTCCTGCCGTCGCTCGAGCGCGTCGTCGAACCGGTGATCGCAGCGACGCGCCTGCCCCGCCCGGAGGGACCTCCGGTGCTGCTGCTGCACACAACCGCGATGTGCGACACGCCCGAGGAGGCGGAGCGGGTCCTCGCGCCGCTGGCCGCGTGCCCGATCGCCGACCGCGCGCTCGCCCATGAGCGGGGGCCGACGACGGTCGAGCAGGAGAACGAGATGCAAGCCGGCCAGAACCCCGAGAACCATCGCTACGGGGTCGACTGCACGTGGACCGACGCGCGCGCGACGGAGCTTGCACCGCTCCTGCGCGACCTGTGGTCGGAGCTGCCGACCGAGCATTCGTTCTCGATTTGGTACGGATGGGCCCCCGAGCGCCCGCTGCCGGACATGGCGTTCTCCGTCGAGGGACACGCGTACATCGCGACGTACGCGATCTGGCCCGACCCGGCCGACGATGATCGCCACCGCGACTGGGTCGTGCGGCACACCAACCGCCTGGCCGCGGTCGGCAAGGGGGTGTATCTCGGCGACACGGACTTCACCCGGCGGGCCGACCGCTTCCTGAGCGACGAGAACTTCCGGCGGCTGCAGGAGATCCGGGCGCGCCGCGACCCGGACGGGCTGTTCTGCTCCTACCTGATCGCCGACGGCGCGCAGCTCAACGCAGAACCAGACCGCCGTCAGCGCACAGCGTCTGGCCTGTGATCGCGGCGGCTGCGTCCGAGGCGAGGAACGCAACCACTCCGGACACGTCCTCTGCAACCAGCGTGCGTGGAAGCGCCTGCTGAGCGCGCACCTGCTCGAACGCGGCCTCCGGCATCCCGGCCTCGGCAGCCGGTGTGCGCGTGAGGCCTGGAGCGACGCAGTTGACGGTGACGTCGCAACGGCCCATCCGCTCGAGCACCTGATTGGCGACGGCGCGGACCGCCGCCTCGCTGCCTAGGTCGACCGCGAACTCGGCCTCGCGGTCGAGGATCGCGACGGCGTGACCGGCGTCGCGCAGCGACGTCGCGATCGCACCGCCGATCGCGCCTGCACCGCCGGTTATGGCCGCGACTCGGTACACGCGGCAAGATAGTGCATTGCACGCAGAAAGCAAATCTGTATACAATGACCGCCCACCCCGGAAGGAGAGGACATGTCATCCCGAGTGCAACCCCAGGCCCCTGTCCGCGAGCTCCCGGGCGAGGCCGTGCCGTACTACCTCGCCGACGGCGATGGCCGCGCGCACCTGCTGCTCGGACAGGTTGGCCGCGCGCTGGCCGGTAGTGAGGAGACCGCCGGGGCGATGTCGGTGATGACAGCGCTCGGCCCGGCCGGCAGGCCGATCCCGATGCACCGCCACGAGCGCGAGCATGACTACTTCTTCTGCGTGCGTGGAGCGATTCAGGTGTGGGCGGACGGCGCCAGCCGGATCCTGCACCCCGGGGACGTTGCCAGCGTCCCCGCGGGAGTGCTCCACGCCTACCAGTTCCACGGGCATTACAGCCAGTTCATGGGGCCGATCGCACCCGCCGGCTGGGACCGCTTCTTCGACTTCACCGGGTCGCCGTATCCTGGCCCTGCCTACCCGCAGGTCGACCACAGCCCGCCGCCGTTTGAGAAGTTCGGGGCGGCCGAGGCGAAGTTCGCGATGAAGTACTTCCCTGAGGAGCCGTACACCGAGGCGACCACCGGCCCCGACGACGCCTTGCCGAGTGCGGCCAAGCCGTATTTCCTGCGCGCCGGCGAGGGTCCCCGGCATGTGCTGTTCGGGCAGGTCGCCTTCCAGGTGATGACCGGCGCCGAGTCCGGCGGCGAGCTCGGCATGACCGTCACCGAGGGTCCCACCGGCCCGCCCATCCCCGCGCACGCACACGCGCGTACCTACGAGGCGATCTACTGCCTGGACGGCCGGCTGCGGCTCAGCGTCGAGGGCGATGAGCACCTCCTCACGCGCGGCGACTTCGCGAGCATCCCGGTCGGCGCCGAGCACAGCTACGCGATGGAGGCGAACTTCACGCGGTTCGTGAGCATGTACGGCCCGGCGGGTCCCGAGCGCCTGCACGAGGTGGCGGGCCAGGCGGCCGAGCAGCGGATCTTCCCCGAGCAGGCCGGGCCCGTCGATCGCGACCGCCTCGCGGCGGCGGCCACCGACCTCGACATCGCGTTCGTGGGTGAGTAGATGAGAGTCCTGATCGCAGGCGGTGGCATCGCCGGCCTGGTCCTAGCGCAGGGCCTCAGGCGCTCGGGAATCGACTGCGAGGTGTTCGAGCGCGAGCCGCGCGATCGCCGGCGCTCCGGGTATCGCCTGACGCTCGACGGCGACGGCGGCAATGCGCTCGAGGCCTGCTTGGCGCCCGACCTCTACGAGCTGTACCTGCGTGCTTCGAACCGGACACCCCGCCGGGTCGTCGCGGTCGTGATCGACAGCCGGTGCAACGAGCTGACCACCGCGCCGCACATCGGTCCGCCCAACGAGGGCGAGCGCCCGCACACGGCGGTCGATCGGCGCACATTCAGCCAGCTCTTGATGGCGGGACTCGACGACGTGCTCCATCACGACCGTGCCGTCGTGGATTTCGACGCCGGCGACGACGGCGTGCAGGCGAAGCTGTCCGACGGCTCGACTGTCGACGGCGACGTGCTGGTGGGTGCCGACGGCGTCGGCTCGGCGGTGCGCCACCGGCTGCTCCCTGATGTGCAGATCATCCCTGCGCCCGTCGGGGCGCTGGGGCTGTTCGCGCGATCGCCGGTGAACGACGAGATCCTCGCCGAGCTGCCCGAGGTGCTGTTCGACGGATTCGTGATCGCGCGCGACGAGCATGGGGTGATGCTGACGCTCGGCCTGTGCGTTCCCCGCGAGCCCGCCGACCGCGCGGCCGCCCAGGTCGCCCCGTATGCCCAGCTCGACGCGACCGTCCCCTATGTGCAGCTCAGCGGCGCGGTGGCTCCGGGCACGCCGCTCCCGGCGCCGTCGGAGTGGACAGAGGAGACCCCGCGGCAGCTGCACGAGGCGATGAAGGCCGGGGTTGCCTCCTGGCATCCTGCGCTGCGCGGGCTCGTCGAGCGCATCGAGCTCGAGACGCTGTTCCTGCATCCGTTCCGGCGTCTTGACCCGACGCCGGCGTGGCCGAGCTCGCGCGTGACGCTGGTCGGCGATTCGATCAACGCGATGCTGCCGACGCTCGGCAAGGGCGCGAACATGGCGATGCGCAACGCGGCCGTGCTGCGCGATCAACTGCTTGCCGCGCACCGGGGCGAGCTGCCGCTGGTCGACGCGATCGCCGCCTACGAGGAGGACATGCGCGGGGCGACGTACCCGATCATGGAGCTCGCGGCCGACCACAGCCGCTTCGGGGGCGGTGGCCTGCGCGGCCCGTCAGGTCGCGACGAGGTGCGGGCGTGAGGGTCCTCGGCCTGAGCGCAGGAAACGCGGGCGGCAGTGCCGAGATCCTGCTTGGGGTGGCGCTCGCGGCTGCCGAGGCCGAGGGCGCGCAGGTTGCGCTCGTGCGGCTCGACGACCTGGAGCTGCCGCTGCGACCGGTCGCTCCTGGTCAGCAGGCGAGCGCCGATGACGGCCCATGGATCTGGGACCAGCTGATGGAAAGCGACGGCCTGATCGTTTCGTCGCCGATCTACGGGCGCACGATCAGCGGCAAGCTCAAGCTTGTGATCGATCGGCTGTCCGGCCCGGCCGCCGACGTGGTGTTCGCCGAGCGCTACCGGCAGATGCTGCAAGCGGGCCAAACGCCTCAGGTGAGCTTCCCCTACGACGAGCGCGTGTTCCGGCCGAGGGTGGCCGGCCTGATCGCGGTCGGCGGGGCACTTACGACCGGATGGCGGTCGCTGGCGCTGCCGCTGATGCACCAGCTGACGTTCTCGGCGCAGATCGCGATCGCCGACCAGCTGCTCGTGGGCGGCGCGGGCATGCCGCGCTCGGTCGTCCTCGACGACGAGGCGGTCGACGGCGCGCGACGGGTTGGCCGCAGCGTCGGCAGCCAGCTCGGGCGGCCGTTCGAGCAGGTCGAGTATCGAGGCGAGCCGGGGATCTGCCCGCTCTGCCATCTGTCGGTGGTGACAGTCAACGGCCAGGAGGTCGAGTGCGCGACCTGCGGCGCCGGCGGCCGGCTCGTCGTCGAGGGCGGTGCCGCGATCGTGCGCTTCGACGACCCAGACGCGCTCCAGCGGTCGGTCGTGACGCTGGCCGAGAAGCGGGCGCACTTCGCCGAGGTCCAGGCGACGGCAGCGCAGCAGGCCGGCTGCCGCGACGAGATCGAGCAGCGCGCGTCTGAGTACGACGGCTTCGACCGCCGGATAACGCCACGCGCCCTGCCGGCGTGAAGCCGCTCGACGGCAACGTCGCGCTGATCAGCGGCACCGCCGGCGGCATGGGGCGCGCCGCGGCCGTCGAGTTTGCCGCCCAGGGTGCTGCGGTCGTCGGGTGTGACATCGACGAGGAGGGTGCGGCGCAGACCGTCGAGCTCGTGACCTCGGCGGGCGGCAGGATTACCTCGCTGGCGCCGATCGACCTGACCAGTGAGGAGGACGCGGCCGCGTGGGTCGCGCACGGCGTTGCCACCTACGGCGGTGTCGACGCGCTGTACAACAACGCGTCGATCGCCCGCGTCGGGCATTTCGACGAGCTCACGCTCGACGGCTGGCGCTTCGCGATGACCTATGAGCTGGATCTCGTGTTCATCTCAACCAAGGCGGCGTGGCCGGCATTGATCAAGCGCGGTGGGGGAGTGGTGATCAACGTGGCGTCCGTTGCGGCCAAGCTCGGGGCGCGCTTCGTTCACCAGCACGCACACGGGGCGGCCAAGGGTGGGGTGCTCGCGTTCACCAAGCACCTTGTCGTGTCCGGTGCACCGCATCGGATCCGCGCCGTGTCGATCAGCCCCGGGATGATCCTGACGTCCGCGACCCGCCCGGTGGTCGGCGACCCGGACGGGCCGGGCGGCACGCTGCTGGCGGGAATCCCCAGCGGCCGCTTCGGCGAGCCGGAGGAGGTTGCGCGGCTGGCCGCGTTTCTCGCCTCGGACGCGGCCGCCTACGTCAACGGCGCCGACATAGCGATCGACGGCGGCGTAACCGCGGTCGCGCCGTAAGCGCGGCGCCTAGTCCCGGCGGCCGATCGCGAACCTGAATACGTTGCGCATCGACACGCTGCCGTCCGGTCGCTCGAACGCAAGGACCGCGCGCTCGAGCGCGTCGCGCGCCGCAGCCTCGCCCCCGGCCTCGATCGCCATCGCGCCGCCGCCCGACGCAAGCACTGCGCGGACAGCTCCGTCGACCGTTTCGTGCTCCCACGCCAACGGCACCTCCCCGGATTCCGTCGTCTCCAGACCGGCGCCCGCCAACAGCGCCTCCAATCCGCCGGGAGCAGACAGCGCATAGGGGAGGTGCTGAGCCGGGGCCCGGCCTGCTCCACGCAGGGGCTCGAGCGCCAGGTGCAGCGCGGTCGACTCGTTGCGCTCGGGCTCGGCAAACGTGGTCGCGGCCACAAGGCCGCCGGGCTTGACCACGCGTGCGACCTCACCAACGGACCGGGCTGGATCGTCTGCGAACTGGAACGCGTTGAAGACGACGACCGCGTCGAAGCAAGCGTCTTCGAACGGCAGGTCGTCCATCGCGCCGACGCGGAACTCCCCGTCGGGGACGCGCTCGCGGGCGATCGCGATCAGCTCGGGGGTGATGTCGATCCCGGTCATGCGGGCCCCGAGGCGGGCGGCCATCGCAGCGGCGTAGCCCGAGCCGCAGCCGACGTCGAGCAACCGCGTGCCGGCGCCGACCGCGAGCCGGCGCAAGACTTCGGCGAACAGCGGCTCGTTCGACGGCTCGGCCAGCTCCGCCCAGTCGCGCGGGCGTCGCCCCCAGTGCTCTGAGCTCACAGGTAGAAGTATACAGTTTGCTGTTCTGTATACTTACACGGCCCGCAAGTGTCCAGGACCATCGACATCCCACTCGAGCAAGCCCGGGCGCTGATCGCCCGCGCCATCGACAAGGCCGCGCACATGGGCGTGCGTGGCGCGTTCGCGGTCGTGGGCGGCAGTGGCGTGCTCGTGTCGGCATCGCGGATGGACCGCGGCGGCGCTGGGGGGATGGCGCGCGCGCAGTCGAAGGCGTGGATCTCCGCCACTCAGCAGATCCCGAGCACTGAGCACCACAAACGGATGGCGACGCTCCCGCCGCCGATCGCCGCCGGGTTCGTCGCGTGTTCGCCCGAAGCGCGGTTCCCAGGTGCCGGAGGCATGCCGATCTACGACGACGAAGGCGTCATCGTCGGCGGCTTCAGCGCCTCGGGCGCGAGCATCGGGCCGTTTGTCGAGATCCCGGGGATCGACAGGCGCATGCTGATCGCCGACGGCAAGCCGGCCAACTCCGAGGATCTGATCGTGCTGTGGACGCTCGGCTTGCCGTACGAGGGCCAGCACGGCGACGACGAGAAGCGCTGGCTCGACGCGTTCGGTGAGCTGCCGGCCGAGCCCGGCCTGGGCTACAGCGACCCGCCGCGCACCACCCAGCCAGAGCACAACTGGGCACTCCACCTCGCCGATCGCGCGATCCAAGCCGCACGCGCGCGTGAAGTCCGCGTCGCCGTCGCCGTCGTCGACGTCCGCGGCGATCCGATCCAGCAGGACACGATGGACGGCGCGCCGACGGCGGCGCCGTTCGTGGCCGAGGCGGTCGCCGCCGGAGCCGCCACGTTCCAGCTTGCGAGCGCTGAGATCGACCCGGCCATGATCCCCGTGCTTCCGTACCACGTGCTGGCCGTGCCCGGCGGAATCCCGTTGCGCGACGGCGACCGGGTCGTGGGCGGTCTCGGGATCGCCGGGCCCGACGCCGACGTCTGCCGCGAGATCGCCGAAGCCGTGGTCACGTGAGGATCTGCATCGTCGGCTGCGGGGCGATCGGGAGCGTGTTTGCGGCTCACCTCGCCCAGCTCCCCGAGCTCGAGGTGTGGGCCTACGACACCTCGGCCGCCCACGTCGACGCGATCAACCGCGACGGCCTGCGAATCGTCGGCCGCGCGGATCTGGTCGCCCGCATCAGCGCCACCACCGATCCCTTGGGCATCCCACCGTCCGAACTCGGCATTGTCGCCGTGAAGGGAACGTTCACCGAGGCAGCGATCGCCGCCACCGCGCATGCCTTCCAGGACGCCGCGGTGTGCAGCGTGCAGAACGGGATCGGCAACGAGGAGCTGATCGCCGAGCACGTGCCACGTGTGATGCGCGGCGTGACCCTGCCGGCGGCGCGCCTGACACGCCCCGGCGTGGTCGAGCTGGACGGTTCCGGCACGACCTGGGTCGGGCCGTTCGAGCCGAGGCCGGCCGCGCTCGATGAGGTCCAGAAGCTCGGCCTGCTGCTGAACCGCAGCGGGCTGGAGACGCGCGCGCTCGCCGACGCGAGGGGCGCGCAGTGGACCAAGCTGCTGTTCAACTGCGCGACGAACCCGCTGTGTGCCCTGACCGGCCTCACCCACGGCCAGCTCTGCGAGTTGCCCGCGACGCGACGCGTGGTCGGGGACGTGTTGAGAGAGGGCCTGGCGGTTGCCGACGCGTGCGGAATAACCCTCGAGGACGACCCCGAGGAGCTCGTCGACACGCTCGGCCGCGCGAACTACGACCACAAGCCGAGCATGCTCCAGGACGTGCTGGCCCACCGCCCGACCGAGATCGGGACGCTCAACGAGGGCCTCGTCGCGCAAGCCGACGCCTGCGGAATCCCGGCGCCGGTCAACCGGGCCGTGGCTGCGCTGATCCGCGGCCTGGAGGACAGCTGGACCCGGCAGAACATTGAGCCATAAACTGTCTACGGCTTGCGAAACTGTATGCAATAATTCTGCCTCGGTGGACACCGCACAGAAAATCGACTGGGCCGAACAGGAGTTCAGGGAGGTGCGCCCCAACATCTTCGGCGCCACCGTCCACACCCCGCAGCTGACCGCGACGCTGTATCGCTACGGCGGCGGGTCGAGCTGGGAGGAGCATCAACATCCTCAAGATCAGATCACGACGGTGCTCGAGGGCGCCGTCGACTTCGTCGTCGACGGGCAGCCGGTCCGGCTCGAGGCGGGCCAGCTCGCCGCGCTGCCAGGCGGCACGCCTCACTCGGCGACGGTGCCCGAGGGCGGCGCCGTGACGCTGAACGTGTTCACCCATCGCGAAGCGCCGCCGGATGCCTGAGTGGCTCGGGCTCGCGGGACAGCGGGTCGTGGTCGCGGGAGGGGCCGGAACGATCGGGAGCGCGCTCGTTTCCGGGTTCCTGGACGCGGATGCACGCGTGGGTGTGATCGACCTGCACACCGACGGTGTCGACCCGCGCGTCGGCGCGATCGTGCAGGCCGACCTGACCGAGCCCGACGCCGCGCGCCGTTCCCTGGCACAAGTGCGCGATCAGCTCACCGGGCTCGACGTGTTCGTGCATTGCGTCGGCATCAACGATCGCAAGCCGATCGAGAGTTACTCCGCCGATGAGTGGGACCGGATCGTGAGCGTGAACCTGACCAGCGCATTTCACCTCGCGGCCGAGGCTGCGGTGGGCATGCGGGCGCAGCAACAGGGGCGCATCGTCTTCTTCTCCTCGGTGGCCGGTCGCAGCGGCCACAAGCTGCACGGGCCGTACGCCGCCACCAAGGGTGCGATCAACCAGCTCATGCGAGTTATCGCGCACGAGTACGCGGCCGATGGGGTGACCGCCAACGCGGTTGCGCCGGGTTACATGGACACGGAGTTGACCCGTCAGTACCTGTCTGACCATTCCGACAAGCGCCAGGCCCTGATCGACCTGATCCCGGCCGGGCGGTTCGGCTCACTGGAGGAAGTCGTGGATCCGGTGTTGTTCCTGTGCTCGCCGCGCGCGAGCTTCATCACCGGGCAGGTCGTGTACATCGACGGCGGCCGAACGATCATCTAGGAGACACATGCAGAGCAGATTCGAGGGCAAGACGTTCATGGTCACCGGCGCCGGCACCGGCTTCGGTGCGGCGCTGGCAAATCGTGCCGCGCAGGAGGGCGCCGCCAAGGTGATCGTCCACTACCGCAGTTCCGCTGGCGGCGCCGAGCGGACCGCCGAGCAGGTGCGGGAGGCCGGCGCCGACGCGGAAGTCGTGCAGGGTGACATCACGTCGTGGGCCGACATCCAGCGCATGGCGGCGTGGGCATTCGACGAGCAGGGCGGGGTCGACGTGCTGCTCAACAACGTCGGCGAGATGGCGTCCGGTCAGGCATCGTGGACCGAGGTCACTGAAGAGGCGATCGATCACGTCCTCGCGGTTGACATCAAGGGCACGATGTTGATGGTGCATGAGTTCGGACAGCGAATGGTGCAGCGTGGCGGCGGCTCGATCGTCAACGTCGGCTCCACCGTGATCGTGCGCGGCAGCCCGCGCGCACCCCAGTACGCGGCCGGCAAATACGGCCTGCTCGGAATCACCAAGTCATACGCCAAGGCGCTTGCGCCATCCGTTCGCGTCAACACCTATGCGCCTGGGTTCATGGAGACCGAAGCGCTGCTCGCGCGACCGGAATGGAAGGCGGGGCGCCGCGACGTTGTGCTTTCCGGGACGCCGGCTGGCAAAATCCCCAGGCCCGAAGAGATGACGGGCGCTGCGCTCTTCCTGGCCAGCGAGGATGCTCATCACATCACCGGCTCTTACATGATCGCCGACGGCGGCTACAGCATGCTGGGTGCGTGAGCGCTATGAGCCTCGGCGACAACGGCCAGAACACAGACGACGTATACGCGCGCGTCCGCGCGGCGATCCTCGACGGTGAGCTGGCGCCGGGTGCCGTGATGTCCCAGGTCGCGCTGGCCGAGGAGCTCGGGATCAGCCGCACGCCGCTGCGCGAGGCGCTGCGCATGCTGCAGAGCGAGCGGCTGGTGGAGGCCGAGCCGAACCGGAGGGTCCGCGTGGCGCCCATGTCCGCGGCCGATCTGGAGGAGCTGTGCATCGCGCGGATCTCGCTCGAGGCCGAGGCGATGCGCCTGTCGGTGCCGCGCCTGGAGCCCGAGAACCTCGCACGGCTCGAGGGCTACATGGCCGAGATGGCCCACTACGCCGCGGCCAAGGACTACCGGCGGTGGACCGTGCCGCACCAGAACTTCCACCGCGCGCTCACCGCCCCAGCCGGCGAGCGGATCAACGACCTGCTGGGGCAGTTGTTCGATCACGCGGAGCGCTACCGGCGGCTGCATATCGGCCACGGCCCCACATCCTGGGCCACGGCCGGGCACCGAGAGATCCTTGATGCCGCCGAAGCGGGCGACCGCGATCGCAGCGCCGGCCTGTTGGCGAGCCACCTGGCGCGGACGGCGTTCGAAGTGGCCGAGCTGCTCGAGCCCGACTACGAGCCCGAGGCGCTGCGCACGGCGCTGATCGACGTGGGCGGCGAGCTGCCGAAGCGGCGATCGGGCCGGCGCACAAAAGGCTGAGGCGCCAGCCGGCATCCGTGCCGAGCCGGCGAGCTCACGAGGTCGTTCAGGCGAACACAGTCGCCCAGTCGCGCTTGATGCTCACCACCGTCCAGTCCTCCCTTGAAAGGCCTGGCCATCGGTCCCCTCCGTTCGCAGATCGTTAATGCGCTGCTGAGATGATCAGCAACAAGCGCCAATACGGACATCACCCGATTGGGTGATCGCGGGCACGGCACACAACGACGAGAGGGCACAGTGTCCAAGCATCAGGAGCAGATCATCGCCGCGGCCAAGGGCAAGCTCGACGAAGAGATCCTCGGGGCGGCCTGGGCCAAGCCGCGCGGGGCGACGACGGCCACCGCGGGCGGCGGGATCGCCGGCGAGATCGGCGCCCGGTGGGCGGGCAAGCAGCGCAAGGGAGCGGAGGCGGCGAACATCTCCGTGGGCAACCCGGGAGCAGTGGCCATCACACCGACGAGCCTCGTGACGATGAAGGTCAAGGTCAGCGCGATGGGCGCGATCAAGGAAGTCACCGACGTCCTCAGCGTCGTCCCGCTCGTCGACGTGGATTCGCTCGACGTCAAGCGCTTCGGCCTGACCGGCGTGATGGAGATCAGCGCCGGCGGAAGCTCGTTCAAGCTCGAGGGCAAGCCAGGCGACATGAAGGAGCTCGCCGACGTGTTCGAGCGGGCCAAGGCCGCGGCCTGATCACCTGATCGTCACGCGGTCGTCAGGTGGCGGCCAAGGAACGCGAGCGACTAATGCTGTTGGCTGGAGGAG
>Ga0207693_10000596_pt1 | contig 32329 bp, 31 predicted proteins | sample LARL81metaG_FD_184347 | JGI IMG/M metagenome (GOLD analysis project Ga0207693, IMG submission 184347) | Corn, switchgrass and miscanthus rhizosphere microbial communities from Kellogg Biological Station, Michigan, USA - LAR L8-1 metaG... | ecosystem: Host-associated > Plants > Roots >... | reverse complement strand
TGGCGCGTTGGCGGACTCCGCAGCAGGCGAGGGCTGTACGTCCGGCGGCGGGTCCGGCAGGCGCGGCACCGGGAGCCTTTCCGCAGGCACGCGGGTTGATGTGAAATCAACCTTGGTTACCGGTGTCGGCGGGACGCGCGGTGGCTCGGGCTCCCTGATGAAGATGACCGACAGGCTCTTGCCCTTGTCGTGCAGCACTGTCTGCACCAGCCCCGTGGCCAGAAGATAGGCCGCGAGGACATGCAGCGCGAGGATGCCGGCGATGGCGAGCGCCCGGCCCGAGAGGCGCTCGGGTTCTGCGAAATGGTAAGCCATGAGCGGTGCCTCCCATGTTGGTTCGCTGGATCGTCGTCACCCGAGACTAGCGAATACGCCGCGGGAAAACGTCCCGACGTCGCATTCCGCGAACCCGGCTGCCGGCTCGGCGCGGGACACGTTGCGCCCTCTGCGACCCGGCAGGGTGCCAGCGCCTCGCTAGCGGGCGCCGTGGCGTTTCAGCAGCTCACTGAGCAGCGGCTGATCGGCGGCGAGTGCCGTCTGCAGCGGGGTGGTGCCGCGGCTGTCGGCTGCATTTGGATCCGCCCCATGGGCGAGGAGCGCTTCGACGGCGTCCAGGCGCCCGTGCAGCGTCGCCAGGAGCAGCGCGGTACGGCCGAGCGAATCCCGGGCCTCGAGGTCAGGGTGTCCCTCCAGGAGCGCGCCGAGCCCCGCAAGATCCCCGTCCTCGGCCGCGCGGCGCAGCGCCGCGGACGGATCGGCCGCGCGGTTCGCATCCGCGGCTGCCCCGGCAAGAGCCGGAGGAGCGGAGCTGGCCGAGCTGTCGCGGCGCGCTCGTGGCGCCGCCGCTGCGAGTCGCGCCTCGGCCACCTCGTCGGCAGCCTGCGCCCGGCCGGCCGCCTGCGGCGGTTGCGTCAGCGGCGCCGTCGCCTGGTACGCCGCGCTCTCCTGCGCCGTATCCTTCGCAGCCGGCGTCCGCGCGGCGGCGCGCTCGTCCGCCGCGCGCGAAGGACGCGCACGCTCCATGGCCAACCCGGATGCAGGCGCTGATGGCAGCCCCTGCGCCGACGGCTGCGGTACCTCGCGCGGCGGCGGGGCCGCCGCCGACTCCGCGGCCGTTTCGGGCGTGCGCGGGATCATGAAGCGCGGGGCGATCATGAGCCCGCCGAGTGCGGCGGCCGCGAGCGCGCCAAACGCCAGGGGGCGCCACACTGCGCGCCGGGCGGACACGGGATCGGCCGGCCGCGGCCGGCTGCGGGAGCGCTCGCCGGCAAGCTGCGCTGCATGCGCGAGCACCGCGCGGCGCAACTGCTCGCTCGGGCGGCTGCCATCGCGCGCGGAGATCCGCCGATAGAGTTCGTCGACCTCCTCGGGGTGATCCGCCTCTGGTGGCATCTCGTTCATGCGTACTCGCGCAGCAGTTCACGCAGCTTCAGGCGTGCGTAGCGCAACCGGCTCTTGGTCGTCTCGAAGCTCGCGCGCGTGATCGCTGCCACCTCCTCCACACTCAGGTCCCCCTCGATCTGCAGCAAAAATGCGTCGCGCTGTTCCTGCGGCAGTTGCCGCAGTGCCTGTTTGAGCGCTTGGGCCTGCTCCTCGAGCACCACCGCCGCCAGCGGGCCGACACTGGGCTCCGTCGTCAGCTGCTGAACCACCGCTTGAGCCTCATAGCCAAGGCTATCCAGGCTCAGGTGCAGCCGGTGCCGCCGCGAGTAGTCGATCATGCGGTTGCGGGCGATCGTGAACAGCCAGGCGCTGAAGCATGAGTGACGCTCGAAATGCACTGCATCCCGCGCGACCGCAAACCACACCTCCTGCATGACTTCCTCGGCGCTCGAGCGGTTAACCACCTGGCGCTCGAGATACCGCCAGACACGCAGCTCGTGGCGCCGGAAAAGAGTCCCGAACGCCGCGGCCTCGCCGCCCGCATAGCGCTGCATCAGCACCTCGTCGCTCTCAGCCGAGTCCGTCATTCATCTTCAGGGGAGCAGTCAGCCGGGAGGATCAGGCACGAAGCCTCGCCCGTGCGAGACAGGAAACGGGTTGGGCACGGGCGGCGCCACGCGCGAGGCTGCCACCACTCCCAGCGCCACCAGATTCTCCAAGCTATCGTAGCGTATGCGTATCACCTCGTTGGGCTCGCGTTGCAGGCGGCGGAACTCGGTATTCTCCACGTAGGAGTATTCGCGCTCGCCGTGACCGGTACCAAGCTTGGGCGCCGGTACACTCGGCGAGGCCGGCGCGACGCGCTCGTCGGCCGCGATCGCTCCGAGGGACTCGCCGGCGGCGGCCGGGGCTTCACGCGCCGAGTCGCGAGCCGAGGCCTGCGCCCGCGGCACCTCGGCCGGGCTCTGCGATTGCGTGATCCGTGGCGGCGCCGCAGGGCGCTCGCGAAACAGCGCCACGCCGATCACCCCCACATTGGCCGGCCGACCGGTGCGCGCGGCGTAGGAGTTCGGCGATGCGGTGAAGGTGAAGTCCGCCACTTCGGTGTCACTCTTGCGCCATCCGGCAATCTGGTAGTCGGCGCCGGGATCAAACACGTAGCCGGTCTGCCCCCAACCGGCGGTTGCGCCGGAGATGACATTGACCCCGTCCACCGAGGTCACCGCCAGCAGCCGGCCCACGGCACAATTGCGGATCTCTATGGCGTAACGGGCACCGGGCCGGCCGGCCACCCAGTATTCGCCCTTGAAGTAGTAGGTACTGAGCTGTGTGCCGCTGTCCCGGTCAATGACCGACACCGTCGCCAGGCCACCAACGGCGAGCGCCTTGCAGTTCACTGCCAGGCCCGCCAAGGCCGCCAACCAAACTGTCCGCTTCATAGGTGCTCCAGTCGTTGCAAGATCCTGCAGACTGAAGCGCGGCAGCGGGCCGGACGGGGTTAAGCCCGCCCAGCCGATGTGACAGAATCCCGGTGATGCCGCTACGGGTACTTATCCTCGACTACGCCGCGGACGGGATGGGTGTCGTAGACCAGGACGATCGACTGGATGTGACCGGAACTCGGGTCGAAATTGAACACGTCCGCGCAGTCAAATGACACGCGCGAGCCGTCCTTCAGGCGCCAGTCGTACAGATAGTAGGCGACTGCCCGCAGGTGCCCCTCGGCGCTGATCAGCACATCGTGCACGGTGAGCTTGGTTCCCCGGGACGCATCTGCGACCTTCTTGATGTATTGCCGGACCGGGAGCCGGCCCAGAAAGGGCGACTCGACCCAGCCGTCGGAGATGAACAACGAGGCGGCCTTCTCGGCATCCCCGGCTTCCAGCGCCTTCAGATAGGCGTGCACCGTTCGCTGCATAAATCCCTCCTCACCGTTGCACCCGGGGAAGCGGCCGGACCCGATGCGCGCAGCGCAGCATTAGCCTCGGCAACGCGCCGGACGCCTACGCGTAACCCTGAGCCGGGGACCGCCCCCCGGTCAAGTAGCCACGCCCGGACAGCCACGCCGGCCCACGGCCCTACTCCCCGCCGCCCTTCTGCTGCATGGTCATCCAGACGGCGATGTCCCAGGCATTGTGGATCCCGATGAACAACAGCAGCAGCGACAAGGCCGCGACGCCAAACAGGGTCTGCTCCGGGCGATGCCACACCAGCAAACCCATGCAGCCGAGGCACGCGTACACCAGGGTCGGCAGGATTACATTCCAGACCCAGTCCTCCCGGACCGGTACGTAACCGGCGCCCTGGCGACGCATGTTGGCAGCGGTGAACAGTCCATAGATAACGCCGGCAAGTCCCCCGAGCGTGAACCCGGCGCTCAGGCTGAACAAGCGTTGATGCGGCATGCTCATGAACGCGGCCAGTGCCAGCACCCCGCAGAAGTGCAGGACGGTGGGCGTTACAAAGGCGCGCAGGCCCGTGGGCCTGACCGAGCGGGCGTCGCGGATGAGCGCAATGACCACAAAGGTAAGGCCGGTCAGACCGCCCGCCGACGAACCCACGATGACGTAGAAATTCTCCCATCCCGCCAGTGCCGTCAGTTCCATTGTCTAACCCTGCCTGCGCGTTCTCAGGGCGCCACGCGCGCCTGACTCTGCGCCTTGTGACCCAGTGTCAGCGCGCTGAAGAAAATGGTCAGCACGCAGCACGCCACCATGGTCGTGAAGACCCCGCCCCAGCCCCAGTGGTCCGCGATCCAGCCGACGCCGCTGCCGGAGATCGCCGAGCCAAACACGTAGCCGAAAAACCCCGTGAAGCCTGCGGCGGTGCCGGCGGCCTTCTTCGGGACCAGATCGAGCGACTGCAGCCCGATGATCATGATGGGACCGTAGATCAGGAACCCGATGGCGATCAGTGCCGCGTAGTCGATCCACAGCGGTCCCGTGGCGTTGAGCCAGTAGACCACCACCGCGACTAACGTCAGCGCCATGAACACAATGGTGGCCGGCGCGCGCTTGCCCCTGAACCACTTGTCTGACATCCAGCCGCAGGCAATCGTGCCGGGTATCGCCGCGTATTCATACAGCGACCACCCGAGACTCGACTGCTTGAATGAGAAGCCCTTTGCCGTCTCCAGGTACGTGGGAATCCAGTTCTCCACGCCGTAACGCACGAAGTAACAGAACGCATTCGCGACCGCGATGGCCCACAGGTAGCGGTTCGAGAGCACGTATTTGAAGAAGATCTCGCGGAACCCGAGGATCTGCTCGCTCGCCTGCGTGTAACCGGCCGGGTAGTCATTCTTGTACTCTTCTATCGGCGGCAGGCCACGCGACTGCGGCGTGTCCTGCAGCAGGAAAAACGCGGCGACTGCAATCAGCGCGGCGATCAACGCATTGAAGTAGAACTTGGCATGCCAGTCGTGAAAGAGAAGGACGCCCACGTACGCGAAGCCGGCGACCAGCGCGCCGCCGACGTTGTGCGCCGTGTTCCACAGGGAAACCGTGCGGCCGCGCTCACGGGTGCTGAACCAGTGCACCATGGTCTTGCCGCACGGCGGCCAGCCCATGCCCTGCACCCAGCCATTCAGGACCATGATCGCGACAATGAGCGCGAGCGAGGTATAAGCGGCCTGGACCAGGCCAAATGACGCCATGATCGCGCTGGAGAGCAACAGCCCCAGGGGCAGGAAGTACTTCGGGTTGCTGCGGTCGGAAACGGACCCCATGAGGAATTTCGACAGTCCGTAGGCGATGGAGAGGCCCGTCAGCGCGCTGCCCAGTCCCGCCTTGGTGTACTGCGGATGTTCCCGCAGGATGTCCGGGATTGCGAGCGCCAGATTGTTGCGCACCAGGTAGTAGCCGGCATAGCCGATGAAGATCCCGACAAACACCTGCAGGCGCAGCCGGCGGTAGGCTGGCCCGATCTCGGCAGGCGGCAGGGGCGTGGCGAAGGCGGCTGGCCTCAGAAACCCGATCATCGGGCCACCGGCAACGTGCAGCGCCCCTGCTTACCCTGGGATTGTTCTTGTTGCATTCCCCCCCCGATGGCCCCTTTTATCAGCAAACGACCCGCCCGGTCGATCAGTAACCACAGCGCCACGCCCGTGCCGAGGTGGCAATGTGCGTCGCCTGATTCTAAGCTCTCGGTTCAGCGGCTGACGGTGCAGGATCAGGCCCTGCAGGCAGCCGCGGTCGCCCCATCTCGAGCCAGGACCGTATGCAAACAACCGATAGCGAGAACATGCACGTCAAGGGGCGGAAGTACCGCCGGACTTGGGCCGCCGGATTCTTCCTCCTCCTCTGCGGATTACTGGCCGGGTGCTCCGACATTGACGCCTATCGCAAGTGCGGCAGTAAAGGCTGCCCGGGCGATGCGCAGATCACCGCGGCGGTGCAGGCGTCCTTCAAGGAGCATGCCGACTTGCAGGCGCCGAACGTCATCTACGTGCGCACGGTGGACCACACGGTATATCTGACTGGCCAGGTCGCCACCGGACTGCAGCGCGACACCGCTGAAGCGCTGGCGAAGGCGATTCCCGATGTGCACAAGGTGGTCAACTCAATCTCCACCAACTACCAGGGGCGCTGACCCTCCGCCCGGGCAGCCAGCTGCGCGCCGCCCCCACGGACTCCAGCGGTGACGCAAGTACCCCCTGCCAGCGACCTCGGCGCCCCGCCGGGCGACGAGCTCGCGCGGCGTGCACTGCTCGCCTTTGTGCTGACCTTTGTCGCCTCGCGCACCCTGGTGTTGCTGATCATGGCGCGCCGCATCCCGAACCTCTACTTCTTCCTGCACAACACGCATGTGCACCACCTGAACTATGGCATCTTCCTGCTCGCTGGCGTGGGCGCTTACCTGTTGTTCAGCGTGCGCACCAGCCGCTCGCTGCGCCGTGCCGCGTTTGCCTACGGCATCGCCATGGCGCTCACCTTCGATGAATTTGGCATGTGGCTGCACCTGGGCGGCAGCTACTGGCAGCGGGCCAGCCTCGATGCGATCGTTGTGGTAGCGGCCGCGCTGGCGTTGATTGCCTACGCGCGCTCGATCAGGACCTTTGAAGTACGCCACCTGCGCGCCTTCGTGGCGCTGGCCGTCGCGGTCATCGCTTTCGGGGTCGTGCTCTACGACGCCTCAACGCGGCTCGGCAACCTGGAGGGGCCCAAACTGAGGGAACTGGAGCTCGCTTCCTCGCCCTGAACGAGGCGCGTTCACGGCGCGCGTGTCAATTCAGCAGCCCGAACACGGTAACGCCGGATTGCGTGCCGACGAATACCTTGCCGTCGGCGATCATCGGGGCGATGAACTTGTTGCCCGGACCCAGCTTGTCACGCCCGCCGGCGGCCTGGGAGCTGTTGTAGAGCTCGTGACTCAAGTCGCTGGCGTCGTAAGCGTGCAGCACGGCCGGATCGGAGTTCTCATGCGCCCAGACGATGCCACTGCCGCTGCCGTTAGCCGAGACTGTCGGTGAAGTACCCGGATAGTTAAAGGTGGCACTGCTGCTTGATGCGGCGGTGAGCTTGGCAGCGGAAATGGTGAACGCCTTGAGGTTGCCGGCGACCGGCCCGTAGTAGAGCGTGGAATTGTAGTACGCGGGCGTGGACCAGATCCCGCCGCCCAGGGCGCCAGGCAATTCCTGCCAGATGTTGTTGCCGCTGGCGCTGAACTTGCCCATGGAGTCGCGGTCAACGACGTAGATGTTGGTGTCCTTGCCCGCGCCCACCGCCAGATGACGCACGACGCCGCCGGAGTCCTGCAGGTCCGGCAGTAACAGAATGCCGCCGGAGCCCAGGTCCTGGTCGGCGGCCGACTCGGCCACCGTGTTGGACATGGAGAAGTAATCCAACGCCGTCAGCGCGCCGCCGGAGAGCCGCAGGAAGCTGTTGCCGAAGTCCGCCCGGTTCGGGAAGCCGCGGGCATCAAGAGTGGTCTCGAAGGCGCCGTTCGCGGTGAGCAGGTAAACATCGCCGCTCGCGTCGGCGGCCGGGCCGCCGCCACTCATCCAGATCGCCGGGCCGCCGCCGCCGCTGTTGGGCGCGGCGTTGAACACGGCCGTCTGGGCCAGCGTGCCCTGGTTGTACGCGATCACCCAGCCCGAATAGGGTGGATCGTCGCAGTGTGAAGTCCAGCTGGTGTAGAGGGTCCCGTGCGACAGCAGCAGCGCCGCGCGCTCCTCGTACTGCTGCGGATCGAAGTTCATCATGCCCCCCATCACCGGATACGTGGCGGTCACTTCCATCGGGCTGTTGGGCAGCGCCGCGCCGGTCGTGACATCCAGCGCATGCAGGCGCTGGTGGTACGCGAGCGGCGAGGTCGTCTTGGACATCGCGACGACATAGATGGTGCCGTGGGCACCGGCGCTGCGGTCGATGACCGGCGTTGCCGTGATACCAATCATTGGCGTGACCTGGCTGCAGGAGTGCACCGCCTCACTCGGTGTTTCGCCGCTGCCGAGCAGCGACTTCTGCCACAGCACGGCGCCGGTGTCGGCGTCGAACGCGTAGAGGGTGTCATTCTCGGTCGCCACAAACACGACGTTATGCGCGGCCCCCTGCACCGCCAGCCCCGACAGGTACAGCGGCTGCGCATCCACCTTGCCGTCGGTGTCCAGGGTGCGCAGCTTGCCGAAGCTGCTGGAATTTACGTTCGCAGGCGTCAGCACCGACTCGGTGACGTTGGCACCCGTACGGCCTACGTCGTTCTTGTAGGTGACCACGTCGGTGGGTTGCGTGGGCGTGTGGGTGCTGCCGCCGCCGCCACTCGGGGGTGGTGGCATCGAGGAGGACATATCCGAACCGCCGCAGGAGGTCAGCGTCCCGAGGAGCAGCGTGAAGGCCATGACGTGTAAGCGCAATTGCAACTCCCTGGTGACTGCAGCTGAAACTCTCATGGCGCGCGAGCCTGCAGCAACCCGTCGGTGATGCGCGACACGAGGACCGGAACATAATCTGTCCGGTGCAATCCTTCGCCCCGGCGCAGGCCTGCCGCGCGCGCCGGTGCTTACTCTTATATATAGAGGCGCGGCCCGGTGCCGTAGGCGAAATGCGCAATGTGCGCTTCCGGAACTGCGGAACCAGACTGTTCTCCCCACTAGGGGGTGCGTGACGCCAGGCTCGCGGAGCGCTTCGCCATCGCCCAAGCGCGTGACTAGAATTTCAGATTGGCCGCGCCCAGCTTGGCGATGGACCGGTCGGCTGTGCGGGACTGCGTCAGCGTCCCCGGGGGTAACCTCGGCAATTGCGCCCCCTGCCCGGCGTGCGGCCGGGTGCAGCTGTCACGCCCGGCCTCGGCTACTTGGCGGCAGACTCGAAGGATTCAGTGGGCAGGTTGTCCGGCGGGGCGAGCGAGCGCAGGTAGGTAACGAGTGTCCATACGCCGTCCGCCCCCATGGCGCCGCCAAACGCGGGCATGCCCTTGGGACGCCCATAGTAGATGGAGCTGAAGACTTCGGCGTCCGCGCCGCCGTAACGCCAGCGTCCGTCGCCGAGGTTGGGACCGACGGCGCCCGAGCCCTCCGGTCCGTGGCAACCATCGCAGTTCATGGCCGTGAACAGGTTCGCGCCGGCGGCCGCCACCGCCTTGTCTCCCTGATGCGGGTTACTCAGTGTGCCGCCGGGCGGGGCGACGCCGCCGGCGGCGACGTGCGCCTCGTAGGCGACCGCCGGGGGTGCCGCAGCGCCCTGGGCGGCCGGCTCAGGGTCCCGGTGATCGCACGCGGCGAGCAGCAGACATGCCAACACCGCGGCCGGCACCACCCTCACCTGCACGCCCGCGTACCGACGGTTGGATGTGCTCATAGGCCGAAGATCCAGATGATGCCGCCCTGGCTGGTATGGCCGGCGATGTCTTTGATGTAGTCAGCGGGCGCGCGCACGTCCGTCGGGTCATCCGAGCGGACGTCGCCGCTGAGCAGCAGCCAGTCGCCCCCGATGCCGGCATAGACTGCCACGTACTGCTTGCCGTCCGGCCCGCGGTAGGTGATCGGGTTGCCCACCACCCCGGAGCCGACCTTGAACTTCGACAAGACTTTCCCGGTGCGGGCGTCCACGGACTTGAACCAGCCATCGAGCGTCCCGTAGAAGGCGACATCCCCTGCAGTCACCAGCGCGCCGCTCCAGTTCGGATAGGTTTCCTTGTTCTCCCACACCTTCTTCCCGGTCGCCGCGTCCCAGGCCATGAACGTGCCGAGATTGCCCCCGGGTCCGGCGCTGTACGGACTGTTGATTCCCATGAAGGGAGTGCCGCGCAAGTGCGAGGCGCGTGCGGAGGCGTAGTCCATGCACAGGTTGTTGGTGGAGCTGTAGAACAGGTGCGTGCGCGGGGAATACGCCGGCGGGGAGGACGGGCTGACCCCGCCCTCGAGACTGGGGCAGATGCCCTTGACGCTGCCGCGGGACGCCCCGGTTTGCTTGCTCGGATCAAGCACCGGGCGGCCGGTGGCAAGATCGATTGACTTCGCCCAGGTCACGTTCGCAAACGGCTGCGCGAGCAGCAACCGGCCGGTGGCGCGATCGAGCGTATAGGCAAAGCCGTTCTTGTCGAAGTGCACCAGGGCCTTGATCGGTTTGCCGCCGATCTGCAGATCCGCCAGCACCATGGCTCCGGCGGCGTCGTAGTCCCAGTTGTCGTGCGGGGTGAACTGGTAGGCCCACACCAGCGATCCGTCCGCGGGCCGGCGCGCCAGCACGCTGGCCGTCCACTTGTTGTCCCCAAGGCGCTGCTCGGCGTTATACGGCGAGGCGTTGCCGGTTCCGTAGTAGACGAGATCGAGTTCGGGATCGTAGGACATCCAGCCCCACACCGGCGCACCGCCGGTGCGCCAGGTGTCCTCGGCCCAGCTGTGCGTGCCGAGGTCCGCACCGCTGTCGTACGGCGCCTTGAAATCACCGGGCTTGGCGAGCATGTCGGCATCGGGGCCGATGTTGCGGGCGGTCCAGACGATGGCACCGGATTTCAAGTCGAGTGCCTTGACCCAGCCGTAGATGCCGAACTCACCGCCGGAGGCGCCCACCAGCACGCGCTCCTTGACCACCAACGGCGCCATCGTCACGGTCTCCCCGCCGCTGACGTCCGCGACCTGCGTCTTCCACAACTGCGTGCCCGATTTGGCGTCGACCGCAACCGTGTGCCCGTCAAGGAGGTTGTAAATGATCTTGCCGTCGACGTAGAACGCCCCCCGGTTGACGGTGTCGCAACAGGACACGCCGATCGCGTTGGCGCTCACCTCGGGACGGTACTTCCAGCGCAGCGGGTAGCCTTCCTTGGTGAGGTCAAAGGCGTACAGCACGTTCGGCCACGGCGTCACGACATACATGGTGTCGCCCACGACCAGGGGCTGGCCCTCGTGGCCGCCGAGCACGCCGGTGGAGAAGGTCCATACCGGGTGCAGTCCGGGGGCGTTCTGGGGCGTGATGGCGGTGAGCTTGCTGTAGCGGGTCGACGCATAGTCCTTGGCCGGCATGGGCCACTGGCCATCATCCTGGGCCGCCGCGGGCGCAGCGCGCACGCCCGCCGCCACTGCCGCTGCACACAGGAACAAAGTGATCGATGCCGCGGCGGACGCCCGCATATTTCCGCTTCCTTGTTGTTTGCTTGACCTTAAGGGTGTGACAGACCGCTAGCGCGGTCAAGCGGCCCGGCAGCGGTGGCGGTTTAATTCAAGAGCCGCGGGATGAAACCGCCCGGGATTGTCAGGGTTTGAGGCTGCCCGCGTAAGCTGCGGGGGGTGATCCTCCGGGCCGCTCTTGGTTGGCCCGCGGCGCGGGTCGTCCGATTTGTGCACCGGCGCCGACTGTGAACTTTCGCAGTGACAGCGGCGCGCGGCGCTAGAATGCGGGGTGCCCCGGAGAGCCGCGCGTTGTATCAGCCACAGATTCCACTCATCGAGACCAGCCCGGGCTTCAAGGCCCGGCGTCTCGGCGAAGTCGAACTCGGCCGGCTGGTGCTGCTGCGTGACTCCGTCGCGGGCCACGGCATCGGACTGCGCGCCGACGCCCTCTCTGCCCGCGGGGACCTTGCCGAGGGGGTGCTGCGACTGAGCAGCGCAACCACGCGTTTCGAGCGTCACCGGCTCGAAGACACCGTCATGGCGCTCGAGATCGCGTTCGTACTCGAAGCGGACCCCGTCAACGCGACCGCGCGCTCCCCGCGCTCGGGGGACCTCATCGTCGCCGCGAGCCGCACCGCCACGGGATTATTCGTGGCACAGCTGTGGAACAGTGTGGACGGGCTGCTCGACACCGCTTCGGCCGTCATCCGCCCGTACAGCGCGCCGGGTGAGCCCACGGTGCTGCCGTGGCGGCTGGTTGAGCGCGACAACCGTACCCGCGTGCTATTCAGCCACGGCTCGCCAGTGGTGGCGGAACCGCATGAGAAGGAGCGTTACCTGGAAGAGCCGCGGCCGCGGCGGGCCTTCGCCGAGGACTCCGATTAGCCGCAACCGCAGAACACACCGGCACGCGCGGTTCACCGTGAATACTCCAAGCACAGAGGCGCGTTCACGTGTGAATTGAACCGCACTACTGGCCACGGCGTGCTGCCACTGAACGCAACCCAACCGCCGTCGCGGCCGGATTTTCCCTCGACGGCGTGGCGCATGCCGCGTGATACTCTGCGCGGCCCGCGGCGTTTTGCGCCGTGGGCGTCCGTCGGTGCCTGTGCCAGCACAGTTGAGGGTCTATGAGTCAGGGTCGCACATGGATTCATTGGATCGCGGGTTTTGGGATCCTCCTCAGCGGCGCCGCGCTCGCCGCCGAGCCTGCCGGCGGCAAGTGTGCCGGTGACAATGCCGGCCTCACGCTGTCACCCGGGTTCTGCGCGACACTGTTCGCGGATCACTTGGGTCACGCGCGTCACCTGGCAGTGACCGGCGACGGCAGCGTGTATGTCAACACCTGGAGCGGGGAGTACTACACCTACGGGCATGTGGACAAGCTGCCAGCAGGTGGCTTCCTCGTCGCACTGCGCGACACCCGCGGCAGCGGCCATGCCGACCTCATCAAGCGCTTCGGCGACGGCGTCACCCAGGGCAGCGCCGGCGGCACCGGCATCGCGCTCTATCACGACGCGCTCTACGCGGAGGTGAATGACCGCATCGTGCGCTTCGCATTGCCGCCGGGAACCCTGGTACCGCAGGGCCCGGCGCAGATCGTCGTCTCGGGGCTGCCGCTGAGTGGTGATCACCCGATGCATCCCTTCGTCATCGACGCCAAGGGCCAGCTGTTCGTCGATGTCGGTTCAGAGACGAACGCCTGCGAGTCGGATAACCGCATGCCCAACGCCCGGGGCCAGGAGCCGTGCACGGAACTTAAGACCCGCGGCGGCATCTGGCGCTACGACGCCAACAAGATCGGGCAGAAGTTCTCGCCCGCGGAGCGCTACGCGACCGGCATCCGCAACGGCGAGGGCATGGACTTTGACGCCGCCGGGCGCCTGTTCGTCACGCAGCACGGCCGCGATCAGCTCGAGAACTTCCCGAAGCTGTACAACGCCGAGCACGGGCGCGACCTTCCGGCCGAGGAAGTCGTCACGCTGGAGTCCGGTGGTGATTACGGCTGGCCGAGGTGCTATTTCGATGGGCGGCAGAAGAAGCTCGTGCTCGCGCCCGAGTACGGCGGCGATGGCGGCAGCAAGATCGGCCCCTGCGCGGACAAGCGCGCACCGGCGTTCTTCTTTCCCGCGCACTGGGCGCCGAATGACCTCCTGATCTACAAGGCTTCGCAGTTTCCGGCGCCCTTCCATGGTGGCGCCTTCGTCGCCTTTCACGGCTCCTGGAACCGGGCGCCGGCGCCGCAGGCCGGTTATAGCGTCGTGTTCCAGCCGCTCACCGACGGCAAGCCTGCCGGGGACTACATCGTGTTCGCCGATGGCTTCGCCGGCGCACACAAAGAGCCGGGCCGCGCGCTCGCCCGTCCCGCAGGTCTCGCCGTGGGACCCGACGGGGCGCTGTACGTCGCCGAAGACGTTCACGGCCGGATCTGGCGCATCACCTACAGCGGGTCGGCGACCTCTGCGCGCCTTGAGCCGGCACCGCCTCCAACCTTCGCGGCCGTGGCCGAACCGGAACTCGATCCGGCCACGCTGCCGGTGGCGGCCGGCGCCACGCGCGAGCAGGTGCTGCTCGGCTCGCGCATCTTTGTCGGCGCGAGCGCCGGTGGCACCTGCAGCGGCTGCCACGGTTCGGACGGCAAGGGCAGCACGGTGGGGCCTGACCTGACGGGTGGTAACTGGCAGTGGGGCAACGGCAGCCTCGCCGCAATTGCCGCCACCATCGACAAGGGAGTCGTCAAACCCAAGCATGCCGATGGCGCGATGCCGCCACGTGGCGGTGCACCGCTGACGGACGCGGACGTCAAAGCGGTCGCGGCCTACGTGTGGGCCCTCTCACACCAGCACGCGACTGCCGGAGGCACCCCGCACCCCTAGGCAGCCCGCGTACCGTCCCGTGCCGTTACGCGTGCGGCGCTGATGGGCGCCACGCTCGGGCACGCGGGCGCCAGCGGCTGATCAGTCGCGCTTGGGTATCAAGAGCGCACGTGCCACTGCCGGACGCGCCACGAAACGTTCAAGCGTTGCCGCCACGCGCGGGAACTCGCTGAAGCGCACCAGCTCCCCCGCTCCATAGAAGCCCACGAGGTTGCGCACCCAGGGGAAGGCGGCCATGTCGGCGATGGTGTAGTTGTCGCCCATGAGCCAGGTGCGCCCCGTCAGGCGCTCATTGAGAACGCCGAGCAGCCGCCGCGCTTCGGTCACATAGCGGTCGCGGGGGCGCTTGTCCTCGAAGTCCTTGCCGGCGAACTTATGAAAGAACCCGACCTGACCGAACATGGGCCCGATGCCACCCATCTGGAACATCAGCCACTGAATCGTCTGATACCGTGCGCCGGCCTCGCGCGGCAGGAACTGCGCGCTCTTGTCGGCGAGGTAGATGAGGATCGCGCCGGACTCGAACAGCGCGAGCGGTCGACCCTCGGGGCCGTTCGGATCCAGGATCGCCGGAATCTTGCCGTAGGGGTTCAGCGACCGGTACTCCGGCGACAGCTGATCGTTGGTGTCGAAGTTGACCAGGTGCGGCTCGTACGCAAGACCGGTCTCCTCGAGCATGACCGATACCTTGACGCCGTTCGGCGTCGGCAGGGAGTACAGCTGCAGCTGCTCGGGATGTCGGGGGGGCCACTTCCTCGTGACCGGGTAGTCCGCTAGTGCGCTCATTGACTGCGCTCCTTGATGCCCGCGAGAGTGCAGCACCCACCATACCCGCCGCCGTCCGCGCTGTCGTCTCTCGAATGCATGAGGGCGGGCGCCGCGGACGACCGTCAGCGAGGTCGCGGCTGGGGTGCCACTCCGGCACCTGCTGAGTTCACTTCGGGTACAGCGGCTGCGAGAGCGCCTGGTGGAAGGACGGCGGCGCGTGCTCGGCCAGATCCGCGATCATCCTGCCCTGGAACCAGACGTAGTCGTCGCTGCGCAGGATGCTCTGGTAGTGGGCGTCAAGATACTTCTGCGGCGATTGTCCCGCAGGTACCGGGCTCGGTCTCGAGTTCACGAGGTTCCTGAACCCGCGCACGATGCCACCGGCAAAGGGCGGATCCTCCTCGTGCCAGTACGCAAGCGCGATCCGGTTGGCCCCGTTCTCCGCTGCATAGGTATGCGGACGCATCTTGTGCTGGCAGGCCTGCCACCAGTGCCCCAGCTCGTGCACAAACACCCAGCGGTAGGTGCCGTTCTCGAATACCGAGCGCGCCGCGGCCTCAGGACCGATCCTGCGGGCCATGTCCTCAAATCCCCGCTGCTCCTCGGCCGACAGGTGCGACCATGCGCCGATGAGCAGAGTGTTACGCTCGGCGACGTAGTTGCCAAAGGACGGCGGATCGCCAAGCTCAATCACCGGGGCCGTGCAGGCCTTGTAGCCTACTTCCCCGACATGCTCAACGAAGGCGTCGCGCAGCACCGTCAGACGTGCCACCACCGCCTCATCCGAACCATCGACGGCCTGCGCTGCTGGGGCCGGTGCGGGCGGCGCCGCGGCCACGGCACCGCAGGCGAGCAGCAGCAGCGCGCCGAGTGCGCCCTGTTCAAGGACCGGATTTCGTTGCGACATTGATTACCTCTCCTGGCCGCGGTGCACAGCAGTTGACGACGGCGCCCTGAAAGCGCATCCCAAGGATACTTCGGTTGCGAGCGCTGCCGGGGCAATGGCCGCGTAGCCGGAAGCTCGCCGGGCGCGTGCGTGGCAAAAAGCCGTTCTCGCAGCGTGGCCCTGCTGCAGCCCGCCTGCGGGCAAGGTCCTGGCAAGACGGTACTGGCCGCGCCGCTTCAGGGTACTGGCATCGCCAGGTTCTTGACGAGGAAGGCGAACATGTCGGCATCCTGTGAAACCGCCTGCGAGACGGTCTCACCCCCACCGTGACCGGACGCCACATCCACCGCCAGCAGGATCGGCGCCGGTCCCGCCTGGGCGGCCTGGAGCGCGGCGGCAAATTTGAACGAGTGCATGGGCATCACGCGCGTGTCGTGATCGCCCGTGATCACCAGGGTGGCCGGGTAGCGCACGCCGCTGCGTACGTTGTGCACCGGTGAATACGCATACAGCGCCTGGAACTGCTGCGGATCCTGCGGGGAGCCGTAGTCGCCTTCCCAGCCCGCCCCCTGCCCGAAGCGGTTGAAGCGCAGCATGTCCATGACACCCACCTGCGCCAGCGCGGCCCCGAACAGATCCGGACGCTGCGTCACGCACGCGCCGATCAGAAGGCCCCCATTGGAGCGGCCGTGAATCGCAAGCCGCGCGGTGGAGGTGTAGTGATTGGCGATCAGCCACTCGGCGGCGGCGATGAAGTCATCAAATACCACCTGCTTGTGAGTCAGCGTCCCCTGCCGATGCCAGGATTCGCCGTACTCACCGCCACCGCGGATATTGGCCACGGCGAACACCCCGCCCATCTCCATCCAGGTGATGGTGGCGGGGTCAAAGCGCGGCAGTAGCGGGATCCCGAAGCCACCGTAACCGTTCAGCAGCAGCGGGTTGTCGCCCTGAAGGTTCGCACCGCGACGGTAGGCGAGCAGCATCGGGATGCGCGTACCGTCCCGGCCCGTGTAGAAGACCTGACGCTGTTCGTAGGCGCCGGCCTCGTAGGCAACGCGCGGCGCACGAAATACGCTGCTGCTGCGGCTCGCAAAATCGTAGCGGTAGATAGTCGGCGCGGTAATCAGGTCGGTAAAGGAATAGAACGTCTCGGTGTCCGCGGCATGCCCCGCGAAGCCGTTCGCCGAACCCAGACCCGGCAGCGCAATCTCCTCGCGCCGGGCACCGTCAAGGCCATAAACCGTCACGCGGCTGTGGGCATCGTGGATCGAGCGCACGATGAGCTGATGCGCCACCAGCGTCACGCTGCGATCGCCCAGGTCGATCGCATCGGCGCCCTCGGCGATCACGTTCTTCCAGTTGGCTTGTTCCGGGTGCAGCGGGTCGATCGCGACCACGCGCCCGTTGGGCGCGTTCAGCGAGGTAAGAAAGTAAAGAAGGCCCGCGTCGGTACCGGCGTATACGTAGGCCGCGCCGAAGCCCTGCGTGACCGCCCGCGGCGCGGGGGCGGAGGCACCCGTATCGACAAGGTAAAGGTCCTCGACCGCCTTGTCACCGACCTCACCCTCGCCCGCCCGGACGATGAGCCAGCGGCCATCCTCGGACAGGAAGGGTTCGTACTGCCAGTCCGGATGGACTCCGTCGCCGAGGATGCGCCGATCGCTGGCGCCGTCGGAACCCAGCGCGTGGTAATAGATGGCGTTGTGCAGGTCCGCCGCGCTCAGTTCTTCGCCACTCTTGGGCGGCGGAAACGCGCTGTAGTAGAGCCCACGGCCGTCGGGCGTAAAGACCGGCCGGTAGTACTTGGTGTGCCGCAGAACATCAGGCAGATCCTGGCCGCTGGCAAGATCGCGCAGGTGCCAGTCGGTCCAGTCCGAGCCCGCCGAGGAGACGCCATACGCGAGCAGCGTGGCGGAGCGGTTTGCCACGTAGCCGACGACCACCGGATGGTTGCCGGCCGGCAGGATGTTCGGATCGATGACAACGTTCGGCAGCCCGGCCAGCGGCGCGACGCTCAGCAGCACGCTCTGCTCCTGTTGACCGCTGTTGTCCGTGTAGAAGTAACGCCCGCTCTCGGCGAAGGGGATACCGGTCCGTTCGAAGTCGTAGATCTGAGCGACACGCCTGCGGATCTGCTCGCGCTGCGGGATGCCCGCCAGGTAGGCCTGGGTCAGCTGCGCCTGCGCGGCGGTCCAGGCGCGCGTCGCGGGCGAGTCCAGGCTCTCGAACCCCCGATAGGGATCGGCTACTTTGGTACCGTGATAGTCATCCACCGTCGTGCCGCGCGGCGCCGGGGGATACTTGAGGCCCGCCACCTCAGCGCGCTGCACCGGTGTACAGGCCCAGAGCGCCGCGATGGCCGCCGGCAACAGCGCTGCCAGCCGATTCTTCTTGTGGGTCATGGAACGTCCTGGAGTTCATAACGAACGGGGCGACCGAGGCGGCAATGGCGGTGTCGGCCGTGCGCTCGCCCACGGCCGAGCGCAGCCCCCGCAGCGTGCAGTTCAGGCGTCGCGGCACACGCATCCTCCCTTGCCAGCTGCGATTATGCCCAAAGGCGCGCGCGCACTGTGCAATCCCGAGGCGGCGCCCGAGGCGCGGCGCGGTTTACAATCCCCCCATGATGCAGCACGTCGGAATCGTGGGTTGTTCCGCCGAGGGAGCCGCACTGTGCTATCGCACGCTGTGCCTGGAGGGGGAAGCACTGCTCGGCGCGTACGACCATCCCGAGGTCAGCGTGCACACTCACGCGCTCGCGCGCTACATGAGCCACATCAGCCGCGGTGACTGGGCAGGCGTCGGTGAGCTGATGCTCTCCTCCGCCCACAAGCTGGCGCGCGCGGGCGCTGACTTCCTCATCTGCCCGGACAACACCATCCATCAGGCGCTGCCGGGCATCCTCGCGCGCTCCCCGCGGCCCTGGTTGCATATCGCCGAAGTGGTGGCAGACGCCGCGGCCGCGCGCGGCTGGCGCCGTCTTGGACTCACCGGGACGCGTTATCTTGTCGACAGCGAGGTCTACCCGCAGAAACTCCTGGCCCGTGGCCTGGAGTGCCTGCGCCCGCAGCCCGCCGAACGCGACGAGATCAACCGCATCATCTTCGAGGAACTGGTGCGCGGGGTCATGAACGATGCAGCCGTAGTCTACTTCCAGGGCGTCTTCCAGCGCATGCGCGCGGCCGGCTGCGACGCCGTGATACTCGGTTGCACGGAAATCCCGCTCATCATGCACGACGGAAATTCCCCGCTGCCGACGCTGGATTCAACACGACTGCTGGCGCGCGCGGCACTGCGCCGCGCCGCCGGCGGCGCGTGACCAGAGGAGGCCCTCCGGGCAGGTAGTTGACTGATCATTCAAGTCAAAGTAGACTCTTCTTGAATGATCACTCAAGTCACCTGCCATGACCGCATCTGACACGCGCACGCGTCTGGTGCTCACGGCCATGCGGCTCTTCTGGGAGAAGGGCTACGGCTCGACCAGCGTCGCGGACGTCCTGCAGGCCGCCAAGGTCAACAGCGGCAGCCTCTATCACTTCTTCCCCGGCAAGCAGGACCTGCTGCTCGCGGTGCTGGACCTGTACCAGCAGGGCATCCACTCCCTGCTGCTCGAGCCGGCCTGGCGGGGCGTGGACGATCCGATCGAGCGCGTCTTCGCCCTGCTCGCGCGCTACCGCCAGTCCCTCATCGACACCGAGTGCAGCTACGGTTGTCCGATCGGCAGCCTGGCGCTCGAACTGCACGAGCCGGACCTGCCGGTGCGGGAGCGTCTGGCGGCGAATTTCACCGTCTGGATCGATGCCATCGAGGCGTGTCTGAACGCGGCAGGCGCGCGCCTGCCGGCTGCCTGCGATCGGCGCGAGCTCGCAGCCTTCGTGCTCACCACCATGGAGGGTGGCGTGATGCAGGCGCGCACCTACCGCACGATCGAGAGCTTCGATGGGGCGGTACGGCAGCTGCGCGCGCACTTCGACCGGCTGCTGCGTGAGGGCGCGCCCGCGCAGCGCGCGCGCCCCCGGGTCACCCACAAGAAACAGGAGCGACGATGAAACCTATCAGCAGCTACCTCGCTGCGGCCACCCTGCTCGCAGGCCTGCACGCCGTGGCGTTCGCCGCGGACCCCGAATCTGCCTACCGGCCGCTGGCGTTTCTGGTGGGCCATTGCTGGAGGGGGACCTTCCCGGACGGCAAGGTTACCGACGAGCATTGCTTTAGTTGGGTCTACGGCGGCAAGTTCGTGCGCGATCAGCACGTCGTGCATCGCGGCGCGGGGCAGGCGGACGATCTCGGCGAGTCGATCTACCTGTGGGACAGCGCCGCGAGGCAGCTGCAGTACCTCTACATCGAGAGTGCCGGCGGCTTCAGCCGCGGTGCGGTGAGCGCCGAAGGCGATGCCCTGGTATTCCCGCCCACGCACTACCTTGAGAATGGCGCCGAGCAGACCTACCGCAGCCGCTGGCAGCGCTCCGGTGACAAAGCCTACGAGGTCGTGACGGAATTCCTCGTCAAGGGGCGCTGGACGCCCGGCTTCACCGTGCACATGCAACAGGTAGAGGGCGCCGGCTGAGGGACGCTCTGCTTCTAGACCGGCTGGACCTTTTCGCGCGCCCGACGCCCCTCCGCGGGTCGCCGCCACACGGGGCGCCGCACCAGGGTGCTCTTGCCGAACAGCGATTCGATGAGATCCACCGCCAGGCGCGCGGTACGGTTGTGGACGTCGAACGCGGGATTCAGCTCGACCACGTCAAGTGAGGCGAGACGGCGCGTGTCGGCGATCATCTCCATGCACAGCTGTGCTTCGCGATAGGTCGGGCCGCCGGGCACCTGGGTGCCCACACCCGGAGCGATCTCAGGATCCAGGAAGTCGACATCGAAGCTCACGTGCAGGTGCGTGTCGGCATCCACCCCCGCCAGCGCCTGTTCCATGGTCTGGCGCATGCCCAGTTCATCGACGTAGCGCATGTCGAAAACGTCCAGCCCCTGTTCGTGCACGAACCGCTTCTCGCCGTCATCAACACTGCGGATCCCGATCTGGCGCACCCAGGAAGGCTTGATCGCCGGCACCGCTCCGCCGATGCCGGTCAGCGCCTCGGGACCAAACCCGCACAGGCAGGCAACCGGCATGCCGTGCACGTTGCCGCTCGGGGACAGTTCGCTGGTATTGAAGTCCGCGTGCGCATCCAGCCACAACACCCGCAGTTTCTTGCCCTGCTCGCGGCAGTGGCGCGCCACCGCGCTGATGGAACCGATGCTCAGACAGTGATCGCCGCCCAAAAGAACCGGCAGCCGTCCCTCGCGCAGCTGTGCATAGACGCCCTCGTGCACCAGTTCGTTCCAGTGCACCACCTCGGGCAAATGGCGGTAGCCGTCCACCGCCTCCTGCCACGGATTGCCGGGGCCGCTCAGGTTCCCCAGGTCGTGCACGGTCATTTCACGCGCCCGCAGCGCCGCGGCCAGGCCGGCAACGCGCAAGGCCTCCGGTCCCATGGAGGCGCCGCGATCGGCAGCGCCCACGTCGGTGGGCGCGCCGATGAGGGCCGCGACCCGCGACGGGTTCATGCGGTCACCCGGCGACGCAAGGTCGCGACCTGCGACTCCGGCAGCAGCAGCGCGAACAGGTCCTTCGGATCCTCGAGATCCGGCACCAGGTCGATCTGCGGCTGCGCCCCCCGCTCCTCGTTATGGATGCGCATCAGGTAGCGCAGCGAGGAGAAGTCCTCGAGGGCAAAACCCACTGAATCGAACACCGTGACCTCGGCGGCACTGGTGCGACCCGGGTGTGCGCCGGTGATGACGCGGGTGAGTTCGGTGACCGGAAAGTCAGCCGGCATCTGCTGGATCTCACCCTCGATGCGCGACTGCGGCTCAAACTCGACGAACACGCGCGTATCCGGGCGCTCCAGGATCTGCCGGTGCAGCTCGGTCTTGCCCGGGCAATCGCCCCCCACCGCGTTCACATGCATCCCCGGCCTGATCATCTCCGGGGTGAGGATCGTGGCGTTGCACTTATCGGCGGTCACGGTCGTGACGATGTCGGCGCCGGCCGCCGCGGCGGCGGTCGAGTCGCAGCGCACCACCTTCAGGTCGGCGAGCTTCAGGCGCGCGAGGTTGCGCTCCAGCTTCAGTGTGGCCTCGGCATCAACGTCAAAGAGGCGCACCTCGCGGATACCGAGCATGTGGTGAAAGGCGATGACCTGGAATTCGCTTTGCGCGCCGTTACCGATGAGCGCCAGCACCCGGCTCTGCCGCCGCGCGAGGTAGCGCGCCGCGAGTGCCGAGGTGGCGGCGGTACGCAGGGCGGTCGTGAGGGTCAGTTCCGAGAGCAGCAGCGGGTAGCCGGTCTTGACGTCCGCCAGCACCCCGAAGGCGGTGACCGTCAGCAGGCCGACGGCGGTGTTCTTCGGATGTCCGTTGACGTATTTGAAGGCATACAGCTCCCCGTCGCTGGCCGGCATCAGCTCGATGACGCCGACGCTCGAGTGCGTGGCATGCCGGGGGGACTTCTCGAAGGCTTCCCAGCGGCGGAAGTCCGCCTCGATTTCCCGTGCCAGCTCCTCCACGAAGCGTGCCGTACCGCGCCGTGCGACGAGCTCTTGAATCCGCTCGATCCCGATGAAATCAACCATTGCAGTTCCCCTCGACGCTTGCCAGGAGCAACAGTCACGCTGGCGCACACGTATGGTCGCCTGCCCGTAGAACCAAAATAAAGACAGAAACCTGCCCAGATCTCGTAGCTATTTGATCAAAACGACAGCAAGTTCTATCATTCCGTAGTGCTGTAACGCACCAAATTGGAGCAGGCATGGACGACACCGACCGCCAGCTGATCGGACTGCTGCGCACCGACGCGCGGGCCTCCGTCGCCTCGCTCGCCAAGGCGCTCGGCGTCGCCCGCGGCACGGTGCAGAACCGCATGGCGCGCCTGGGGGCCAACGGCACGATCGTCGGCTACACGGTGCGCCTGAAGCCGGACGTCGAGGAGCAGCGCATGCGCGCCTTCATGACGGTCGCGGTCGAGGGAAACCAGGTCGACGCGGTCATCAAGGCGCTGCGCGGGGAGCCGGCAGTCACGGCGCTCTACAGCACCAACGGCCGCTGGGACATCGTGGCGGAATTGCGGGCGGACAGCCTCGAGGGTTTTGATCGGGCGCTGGCGCGCATCCGCCTGGTGGAAGGGATCTCGCAGACCGAAACGAGCCTGCTGCTCTCGACCTTCAAGTTCTGAAGTGTGTGCGTGCCGGGCCGGCGGTCAGTCCGAAAGCAGCCGCGTCTCCGTCCAGTCCAGGATCAGGAAGCGGTGCTCGAAGCGCCATTGCCCCTGCTCGCGCCGCCACCGATCCTGGTAGCGGATCGCCCAGGTGAGCAAGCTGCGGCCGCCGGCCGTGACGCTCAGATGGTCTGCGGTGGAGTAGGTCTCGCCCGCGGCGCGATCCCCGTCGATGCTCGCGAGCTGATTGTGCACACGGTGCTGGGTCGACACGTAGAGCTGCGCCATGAAATCCAGAGCAGCCACGATCTCGCGCTGGCCGCGCAGTATGATCCCGGGAGCCTCGATGACACAGTCCTCGGTCGTGATCGCGGCCCAGGTGACCTTGTCGCGCCGGTCGGCCCCCTGTGCATAGAGCTCCGCGGTGCGCCGCAGGGCGGCCTCATCAAGCAGTCGGGTGAGCGGTGTCTCGTGCATGCGTGCACTCCGGTGATGTTGGGGATTGCAGCTTAGGCGCGCAGCCAGCGCACCTCGGCGCCCGCGCCGAGGCGCGTCAGGCCGCCGCGCAGCTGCAGGTAGCGGATGTGTGCCAGCGTCTCCCCGTAGGCGAGCACGCTGTTCCAGCCCTCGAGGTTGCGCGCGCCGAAGAGCGCGCCGACGATTTCCGCGGTACCGCGCGGCTGGGCGGCAAAGTCGCGGAGCGTACGCAGCCGCAGCTCATGTCCCGCGCGCAGCTGCGCCGCGCGCGCCGCGGGGCCGCGAAAGGGGCGGCCGTGCGCCGGCAGCACCACCGTCGTGTCCGGCAGGCCGGCAAGCCGCTCCAGGGAGTGCAGGAAGTCTGCCAGGGGATCCTCCGACCCGGCGCCTGGATACAGGCTGACATTGCTCGAGATGGCCGGCAGCAGCTGATCGCCGCTGATCAGCAGGTTCGACTGCCGCCAGTACAGGCACACGTGACCCTCGGCGTGGCCGTGGTGCAGGGAGGCGTGCCACGGATCGCGCAGTTCGGCAATGCGCTCACCCTCGCTTATGAAGGAGGTCGGCGCAGGCATGCCGCTCACCAGCCTGTCATAAACCCCGGCGGCGCGGGCCCGCGTGAGGAGCACTTCGAAATCCACACCCCAGGTGTCCCGATACTCCGCGAGCGCCTCTGCGCCCGCCGCCAGCGCGCCCGCGGTGGCGAGCTGTGCCGCGGCGCGTGCGGGCCCGCTCATGCGTACCGGCACGTCGAACCGGGCGGCCAGATTGGCCGCCATGCCAAAATGATCCGGGTGATGGTGGGTGACCAGGATCGCCTCAAGTTCCTCGCCCAGGCGCTCGCTGAGGGCCAACGCATCCCAGGCGGCATGGGTTTCCGGCTGATTCATGCCGGTATCGATGAGCACGCGCCGCCGCCGCCCGGGTGCAAGCCACACGTTGATGTGCTGCAGGGGGCCGGGGACCGGCAGACGAATCCAGCGCAGGTCGCCGGCGATATCCACGGCCGCACCGACGGCCGGGGCCTCCCACGGGAGTGGTTCGACACTCACCGCATGGCGCCCGCACCCCGGACCGGGCGCGATCGCGGTGCAATCAGTTCGGCCAGGGTGACCGCCGCGGCGTCCAGCCGCCGCCGCAGCGGATAGCGGCGTCCCACGCGCCACGCGTGCAGGATGCCCGCGTAGCTGCCCCCGATGATCTCCGCGAGCACTTCGGTTGGCACGTCGGCACGCACGTTGCCCGCGCGTCGCCCGGCATCCAGCACCCGCATGAACGCGCGGTGCGTGCGCGCGGTGCGCGCGCCGGAATCCGCAGCGGCGCCGAAGGTCGTCTCGGAAGCCCCGATCAGCACGCGCGAGAGTTCCGGCGTCTCCTCGACCTTGGTGGCCGTCCAGCTGAACAGTGCCGCGAGACGCTCGGCCGCCGTGGCCGGCTGGTCAAACTGGGTGTCGATGATGTGCAGGAAGCGCGCCTCCATCTCGTGCACCAGGGCCGCGAGCAGCAGGTGCTTGGACGGGAAGTAGTTGAACGCGGTGGCCCGCGACACGGCCGCCAGCCGCGCCACATCGTCCATGGTGGTGGCGGCCACGCCCTGACGAGCAAACAGGGCGCGCGCCGCGCCCAGCAGCCCGGCGCGCACGCGCGCCTTGCCATCGGCGCGGCGCGACACCGGTCGCGACGAGAGCTCCAACGCTGTGGCCACGGAGCTCACGTGCTAGCCGCCGCGCGGTTCGCGCGGCAACCCGAGGGCGCGTTCGGCAATGATGTTGCGCTGAATCTGGCTCGTGCCGCCGTAGATGGTGTCGGCGCGCGACGCGAGGAAGATATGCGGCAGCGTGTCCCACTCATAGGCACTGCCGGCGGCAATCTCCCCGCGCGGCCCGAGCACGTCGAGCGCCAGTTCGCCGAGCTTCTTGCGCCAGGCCGCCCAGAAGATCTTATAGGTATAGGCCTCGTTGGAGAGCCGGCCCGCTTCGGCGCCGGAGAGCATGCGCAGGGCGCTGTAGCGCATGAGCTTCAGGCCGATGTGTGCGTGCGCGAGCCGCTGGCGGATGCCCGGATCTGCGAGCATGCCGCTCACCCTTGCGGCCTCGACGATCGCGCGCAGCTCGCTGCGGAAACTCATCTGCTGACCGAGTGTCGAGACGCCGCGCTCAAAGGCGAGCGTTCCCATGGCGACGCGCCAGCCATCGCCCACCGCGCCCACCACGTTGTCGACCGCCGTGCGCGCGTCCGCGAAGAAGGTCTCATTGAATTCCGCCTCGCCGGTCATCTGCCGGATCGGGCGCACCGTGATGCCCGGCTGATGCATGGGCACGAGCAGGTACGACAGCCCGCGGTGCGCGCGCGAGCCCTCCTCCGTGCGGCACACGACGAACGCCCAGTCGGCGAACTGCGCGAACGAGGTCCAGATCTTCTGGCCATTCAGCACCCACTCGGTGCCGCTCTCGCTCAGCGCGGCGCGCGTGCGTACGTTGGCCAGATCCGAGCCCGCGTTGGGCTCGCTGTAACCCTGACACCACAACTCCTCTCCGCGCGCAATGGGCGGCAGGAAGCGCGCCTGCTGCGCGGGGGTGCCAAAGGTGAGTATGGTCGGTCCGGCGAGCTCGATGCCCATGTGGCCGAGGCGCCCGGGAGCGCCGGCACGCGCGTATTCCTCCGCGAAGATCACCTGCTCGGCGAGTGTGGCGTTGCGGCCCCCGAACTGCTCCGGCCAGCCGATGCAGCTGAAGCGCGCGGCGCCCAGCGCACGCTCCCAGTCCCGGCGCCGCTCGAATCTGCCGCTCATGCTGCTCTCGCCGCGCAGATCCTTGAACGGACCGCGCAGCTGCCCCTCGAGCCAGGCAGCAGCCTCGCTCCTGAAGCGCTCTTCGGCCGGGGTGAATCCGAGTTTCATAGGCGCTCCTTCAAAACACCGGGGTCGCGGCTGCGCCGAGGTTCAGCACCTGCAGCATCCGTTCGCGGTGCCACGCCGGGCTGCCCAGCAGTGTCGCGCTCGCGCGCGCGCGCTTGAAGTACAGGTGGGCATCGTGCTCCCACGTGAATCCGATGCCCCCGTGCAGCTGGATCGCGTTCGCGGCGCAGTCATAGAAGGCGTCGCAGCAATAGCTCTTGGCGATGGCGGCCGCCTCGGCTAGCTCCTCACCACCCTCATCCGCCACGCAGGCGGCGTACCACGCGGCCGACTTGGCCGCCTCGACCTCGACCATCATGTCGGCCAGGCGATGCTTGAGCGCCTGAAAACTGCCGATCGGACGGCCGAATTGCACGCGCTGCTTCACGTACTCGGTCGTCATCTCGAGCAGCTGCTGCGCGCCGCCGAGCGCTTCGGACGCCAGTGCGATGCGCGCCAGGTCCAGCCCGCGCGCGAGCGCCGGCGCGCTGGCGCCCGGCATGCCCAGCCGTTCCTCAGCCCTCAGACCCACATTCTCAAAGGTCACCCGCGACATCGGTCGGGTGAGATCGAGCATCACGTGCGGCCTGATCGTGATCCCGGCCGTCGTTGCCGGCAGGACGGCCAGGGCAAGATCACCGGGTTCGCCGACGCGCGCGAGCACCAGCAGCAGATCGGCGCTGTCGGCGTGAATCACGAAGTCGCTGACGCCAGTGAGGCTCATGCGGCCGGCCCGCGACTCGAGTCGGACCGAGACACCCTCCGGGGGCGGCCGGCCGTCACTGCCGGAAAGGGCACAGGCGATGCGCACGCTGCCGGCCGCGATGGGCCGCAGCAGTGCCTCGCGCTGCGCTTCACTGCCGGCCTCGCGCACCAGGCTCGCCGCCAGGGCCACGGTCGCAAAGAACGGCGACGCTACCAGCCGCCGGCCCAGCTCCTCCTGCAGGATGCACAGTTCCACCCAGCCGAGCCCGCCACCCCCGTACTGCTCCGGAAGCGCAAGTCCGCTCCAACCCAGCTCCCCGGACATTTGCCGCCACAGGGGCGCATCGTAGGCCCCGGGAGCCCGCATCGCGGCCCGCATGCGCTCGGAGCTATAGCCCCGCAGCAGCTCGCGGGCGCTGGCGCGGATCATCTGCTGTTCTTCGCTGTGGACGAATTGCATGCTCGCTGCTCGTGTGCGCGGGGCCTTCTCAGGCGCGCGACTTGCGTTCCATGCGCTGCGCGGCCACCACCGCCGGGCCGCCTTCAGGGTGCCATTCGGCGTAGAACTGGCTGAAGAACTGGCGGAACGCCGGGATCGGGCCGTCACTGTCGCACAGCAGCGGCCGCGCGAGGTGGCGCTGGCGGTCCCAGATGACCTTGTCCTGGTCCAGCTGCCGGCAGATGTCCTTGATGATCGCCCGCGCCACGCCGGCGCGCGGCCCCTCGCGGTCGGCGCGCTGCTGCGTAAAGGCGAAGCGCAGGTGCACGGTGTCCTTCTCGATGGGCGTGCAGCCGGTCACGAGCAACGTCTCACAGATGCCGGTGAAGCGCGTCCAGGGCTGCCCCGGGCCGACCACGCCTGCGGTGATGGCGCCGTCGACGGTGCCGCGGGGTGTCTGCATCTTCGCCTGCACGGAAGTCTCGCGCCGGTGGCCCTCCATCCTCACCTGCCAGTCCGGGTAGGACGCAGTCCCATGGAGGTAGCGGAAGTGCGCCACATCAACCCCGTTCTCCGCCATGGTCTGCAGCGGGCAGTACACCAGCCACTCGTGCTTCTCGTACTCGGTCCACTCGGGGCTGTGCGTCTCGGGGAAGTCCTCCACCTGCCACAACGGCGCCACCGCGTCCGGGTGATACCAGGCCCACACGAAGCGGTTCTTCTCCACCATGGGCCAGTGGCGCACGCACTCGCGCCGCGCCTGCGGCGGAATGACCTTCGCGTAGGGAATCTCACGCACCGCGCCGGAGCCGTCGTAACGCCAGGCATGGAACGGGCACTCGAGGTAGTCCCCGTGCACGCGGCCGCCGAAGGCCATGTTGGCGCCCAGGTGACGGCAGTAGGCGTCGAGCATGCGCGGCACCCCGTCCGCTCCGCGCCACAGCGCCAGGTCGCGTCCGAAGTAGCGCACCGCCCGCACCTGCCCGACGGCCAGTTCCTCGCTGTAGCAGATGGCGAACCAGCCAAACGGCAGCGGCAGATCGATGCCGCGCGCGGCCGCGTCCGGCCTGCCGGAAAACGGCGCGGTGCGCCAGCGCAGCAGTTCCTCGCCCCGCAGACCCGCCAGGTATTCGCGCGTGGCGACCGGCCCGGTACCATCGCTCACCCCGCTGTCCTCGCTCATCCGGAACGCTCCTGTCACGGTGTCAGCCGCCGATCGCGAACACGCGGCGCGCGTTGTGGGAAAGGAAGGCCGGCCACACTTCGTCCCGCAACGGCACCGCCGGCAATTCAGCGAAGATACGCTCCAGCGACAGCCCCATCGGGTAATAGCCGGCGTACATGACCTTGTGCATGCCGCGTGTATTGGCGAAGTCGATGATCGCCCGGGGATAGTGCTTGGGCGCGAAGGCGCTGGTCGAGTAGTACAGGTTCGGGTACTTCAGCATCAGCTTCACCGCCAGCTCCTCCCAGGGTTCACCGCCGTGGCGCATCACGAACTTCAGCTCCGGGAAGAACCAGCAGACCTCGTCGACATGCTCGAGCTTCTGCGGGTACAGCGGCACCCGCGGACCGGGGACGCCAACATTGACCAGGATCGGCAGGTCGAGCTCCACGCAGGTGGCGTACAGCGGGTACATCTTCTTGTCATTGATCGGCACCTGCGGGTTCAAGCCACACGGAAAGACGCTCACTGACTTGATGCCAAACTCGGCGTGGATGCGCCGCACGCGACGGATCTCGTCCATGCCGAGGTTGGGATTGGCCGGGTAGTCAAAAATGAAGCGCCGCGGGTAGTCGCGCTTGGCGGCCGCGGCGGCCTCGGAGCCCTCGAAGTAGCCCACCAGGCCGACATCGATGCCATGGCGATCCATCTGCTCGATGAGGAAACGTACGTAGTCACCGCTCGACTCGAGGCGTGGGATGTCCTTGAACAGGTACTGCGCCGGCATCCGGAAGTGGCTGCGGCTCTCCTCGTCCATGAGCAGGGGCTTGAACTGCTGGTACCACTCCTCGTTGGTTTCGCTCACCGGAATGGCCATCATCAGGTCGACGATCTTGACATCGCGCGGGAAGGGCATCGGTCAGGCTCCGTACAGGCGCTCGCGCACCTGTGCCTTCAGCACCTTCCCGGTGGCGGTGCGTTCAAGCGGGCCCGCATCGAAGTGCCACTCGCGCGGCACCTTGTAGCGTGCGAGGCGCGCGCTGCAGAAGTCCGTGAGTTCGGCGGAACCGATGGCAGCGTTCCCACGCGCGACGATCACGGCAAGCAGCTTCTCCCCGAGCCGCGTATCGGGTATGCCGAAGGTCGCCGCTTCCAGCACCTGTGGATGCTGGGTGAGCACGCGCTCCACCTCGGCGCAGTAGATGTTCTCCCCGCCGCTGATGATCATGTCGGTCTTGCGGGAAATGATGTGCAGGAAGCCCTCCGCGTCGATCAACCCGACATCCCCGGTGTGCAACCAGCCGCCGCGGAAGATGCGCGCGTCCTCCTGCGGACGGTCCCAGTAGCCGATCATGTTCTGAGCGCTGCGGATGCACACCTCCCCGGCCACGCCCGGCGGCAGCTCCTGATCTGCATCGTCAACGATGCGAATCTCGGCGGTGGCGAGCGGCTTGCCGGCACTGTCCGGGTGCCGCACGTACTCCTCCCCGACTGTGAGCGACACCATACCGTTGGTCTCGGTCATCCCGTACCCGGTCCCGAGCAGCGCGCGCGGAAAGCGTGCCTGGATCGCCTGCAGCAGGTTGCGTGGCAAGGCCTGGCCGCCCGAACCAAGACTGGTCAATGAAGCAGTGTCAAAGCGCTCGAGGTCCGGGTGCTGCAACAGATCCCAAAGCATGGTGGGCACGGCCGGCAGCGCGGTGACCCGTTCCTGCTGCACCAGTTCCAGCGCCCGCGTCACGTTCCAGCGCGGCAAGAAGACGATCTTGCCGCCCCGCGCCAGGCTGGTGAGGAACACCGACAGGCAGCCGCTGGTGTGGAACAGCGGAAACACCAGCAGCGTGCACGGGCGTGGTGCACTGCGCGCCAACGTCACGGTGTCGATGCCGAGGCCCGCCGCCAGGCGCGCGCCCAGCAGCGCGCCGCTTAGCTGGTTCGCCATCAGCGCCGTCAGCAGGCCCACGTGATTGAGCACGGCGCCCTTGGGCTCCCCGGTGGTACCGGAGGTAAACATGATGAGGGCGGGATCCTCCGGGTCGCACGGCGTCACCGGCAGCAGCGCCCCCCTGCCCTGCGCGAGGCTGCGGGCGTAAGAGCGCCAGCGCGGCCGCCCGGGAGGCACCTCGCCCACCACTGTGACGTCGAGCCCCGTGGCCACACCCTCCGAGGCCAGCAGCGCCGCGCACGCCTCGTCCGTCAGCAGGTGCCGGCAGCGGCTGTAGTCAAGACCATAGGCGAGCTCAGCCGCCGCGCCGCGGCTGTTGAGCAGTACCGGCACCGCCCCGAGCGCGGTGATGGCGATGAACGCAACCAACCACTCCGGGCAATTGCGCATCGCGATGCCCACATGCGTGCCGCTGCCAACGTCGCGCGCCGCCAGCTGCGAGGCGAGCGCCGCTGCATCGGCGAACGCTTCAGCGTAGGTGAGGCGCGCGCCCTCCATCACCGCCAGCACCTGCGGCCCGTGCACGCGCGCCGCCGGATACAACTGTGCGAGGCAACGCGGAGAATGCCGGAAGGTACGGCAATGTACGCCGCGCACCGCGCTGTCGATGAGTTCAAACGGCTGTCCCGCGGCGGTAAATGCGGCCACGCTCAGCGGCTCGGGCTTTCCGGGGGAGGGGATCATCAAGCGCCGCCGGCGGCAAAAGTGGACTCCAGTATAAATATTTCACAGGACTGGGCACAATAGCGCGGCAGCACGGCCGCAGGCAGCGGCGCACGCCGAGCCCGCGGCTCGCTGCCCGGGGAAGGCCACCAGCCGGTAGCTGCACCAGATTCACGAACCCTGCGGAGGTCCTCATGCGCTTCACCCTGCAGCTGGGCTTTGCTCGGTACCCCGATTACGCCGCGATCGCCCGCACATCCGAGGAAGCAGGCTTCAGCTCCATCGGCATGCCCGACAGCTTCTTCTTCCCACAGCACACCGATTCGCAGTACCCCTACGCCGACACCTCGATGATCCGCGGCTACATCGAGGCCATGCCCTTCATCGAGCCGCTGGTCGCCATGAGCTGGATGGCGGCAGCCACCAAGAAAATCCGCTTCTACCCGAGCGTCATGAAGGTCCCGACGCGCCAGCCGCTGGTGCTCGCCAAGGCGCTCTCCTCGCTCGCCGTGCTGTGCGGTGAGCGTATCCTGCTGGGTGCGGGCCTGAGCCCGTGGAAGGAGGACTACACCTACAATGGTGTCGCCTTCGAGAAGCGCGGCCAGCTCATGGATGAGTGCATCGCCATCCTGCGCGGCGCCATGAGCGGTGAGTACTTCGAATTCCACAGCGAGAATTACGATTTTGGGCCCATGAAGATGCTGCCCGTGCCCAGCCGCCCGGTGCCGATCATCATCGGCGGGCACTCCAGGCCCGCGCTGCAGCGGGCCGCAAGGCTCGGGGACGGCTGGGTGTCGGCCAACACGGATTTCGACACCCTGAGCCAGCTGCTGGGTGAGTTAAACCGTTGCCGCGAGGCCGCCGGCACGCGTGCGCGCACGGACTTCGAGGTCCACGGCTTTGACATGGCGGCGCGACAGGTCGCTGATTTCCGGCGGCTCGCCGAGCTGGGGATTTCCGATGCCTGCGTCGCCCCCTGGGGCTTTGATCCTGCAACCCCGCTGGCCACGCAGCTTGCCGCCATCCAGCGCTTCGGCGATGAGATCATCGGCCGCCTCTAGGCCTGCGCTGCAGGCGGGTGCGGCTGCAGGAGCTTCGGCTATGCGTCTACGCGGCAAGGTCGCTCTCATCACCGGCGCGAGCCAGGGAATCGGTGCTGCCATTGCCGAGCGTTTCGCGCGCGAGGGAGCACACCTGGCGTTGTGCGCACGGCGCGCGGAACCGCTCGCGACCCTGGCCGCGACGCTGCGGGAGTTCGGGGGCGGCGTCACGACCACCACCCTGGATGTTGCCGATCACCAACGCCTGGAAGAATTTGTCAGCGCCGCGGCGGCCACGTACCAGCAGCTGGATGTGCTCGTCAACAATGCCC
>Ga0207693_10000595_pt1 | contig 32369 bp, 31 predicted proteins | sample LARL81metaG_FD_184347 | JGI IMG/M metagenome (GOLD analysis project Ga0207693, IMG submission 184347) | Corn, switchgrass and miscanthus rhizosphere microbial communities from Kellogg Biological Station, Michigan, USA - LAR L8-1 metaG... | ecosystem: Host-associated > Plants > Roots >... | reverse complement strand
TCGTCGATCTGCACACTCACCTGCGTGAGCCGGGCCGCGAGTACGCCGAGGACATCGAAACCGGTTCGGCAGCAGCGGCTTTGGGTGGCTACACGGCGGTGTTCGCGATGGCCAACACCAACCCGGTCGCCGACAGCCCGGTCGTCACCGACCATGTCTGGCACCGCGGCCAGCAGGTCGGACTCGTCGACGTGCACCCGGTCGGCGCGGTGACGATGGGTCTGGAAGGCAAGCAGCTCACCGAGATGGGCATGATGGCCGCAGGCGCCGGGCAGGTGCGGATGTTCTCCGACGACGGCATTTGCGTGCACGATCCCCTGATCATGCGCCGCGCCCTCGAGTACGCCACCGGCCTTGGCGTCCTTATCGCACAACACGCCGAAGAGCCGAGGCTGACCGTCGGCGCCGTCGCTCACGAAGGGCCCAACGCCGCCCGGCTCGGCCTGGCCGGCTGGCCGCGCGCCGCCGAGGAGTCCATCGTCGCCCGTGACGCGCTGCTGGCCCGCGACGCCGGCGCCCGGGTGCACATCTGTCACGCATCCACCGTCGGCACCGTCGAGATCATCAGATGGGCTAAGGCGCAAGGTATTTCGATCACCGCCGAGGTGACGCCGCACCACCTGCTGCTCGACGACAGCCGGCTGGCCACCTACGACGGCCGCAACCGCGTCAACCCGCCGCTGCGTGAGGCGTCCGACGCCGAAGCACTGCGCCAGGCGCTCGCCGACGGGGTGGTCGACTGCGTGGCCACCGATCATGCGCCGCATGCCGAACACGAGAAGTTCTGTGAGTTCGCGCAGGCCCGGCCCGGCATGCTCGGCCTGCAGACCGCACTCTCGGTCGTCGTCGAGACGATGGTGCGGCCCGGCTTACTCACGTGGCGCGACGTCGCCAGGGTGATGAGCGAAAGCCCTGCTCGCATAGTCGGTTTGCCGGATCAGGGTCGCCCGCTCGAGGTCGGCGAGCCTGCCAATCTGACAGTCGTCGACCCGGATGCCACCTGGACTGTCGAGGGTTCCGCGCTCGCCAGCCGCTCGGACAACACGCCTTACGAAGCCATGGAGTTGCCTGCTGCGGTCAGCCTGACGCTGCTGCGGGGCAAGGTGACCGCGCGGGACGGGAAGAGTCCCGCATGAACACCGGAACGCTTGTCACGATGCTGGTCATAGCCGCGGTGCTCGCGGTCTTGATCGCGTTGGCGATCCGGCAGATGATGCGTGGCTGGCTGCGCCGCGCGCAGCGGCAGGCGCAAATGATTGGCACGCTGCCGCCCCTGCCGGATGCCGTCGGCCCGGCGCTGATCCCCGGCACCAAGGGCCTCTACGTCGGCAGCACGCTGGCGCCCAGCTGGCTCGACCGCATCGCGGTAGGCGACCTGGGCTACCGCACCAAGGCCGTGCTGACCCGCTATCCCGAAGGAATCATGTTGCAGCGCACCGGTGCAGGCCCGATCTGGATACCCGACGACGCGATCGCCGCGATCCGCACCGAGAAGGGCATCGCGGGCAAGGCGATGACCCACGAAGGCATCCTGGCCATCCGCTGGCGGTTGCCGTCGGGGGCCGAGATCGACACCGGTTTTCGCGCGGACGATCGTCGCGTGTACGCGCAATGGCTGGAGGGCGCGGCGTGACATCCAACAAAGCGGTGCTGGTGCTCGAGGACGGCCGGATCTTCACCGGTACCCCGTTCGGAGCCATCGGGCAGACGCTGGGCGAGGCCGTGTTCTCCACCGGCATGTCCGGCTACCAGGAAACGCTCACCGACCCCAGCTACCACGGGCAGATCGTCGTGGCCACGGCGCCGCAGATCGGCAACACCGGGTGGAACAACGAGGACGGGGAAAGCCGCGGCGACAAGATCTGGGTGGCGGGCTACGCGGTGCGTGACCCGTCGCCACGAGCCTCGAACTGGCGCGCCACCGGCACGTTGGACGACGAACTTGTCCGTCAAGGAATCGTCGGCATCGCGGGCATCGACACCCGCGCGGTGGTGCGACACCTGCGCAGCCTCGGCTCGATGAAGGCAGGCGTGTTCTCCGCAGACGCGCTGGCCGACCCGGACGAGTTGCTCACCAGGGTCCGCAGCCAGCCGTCGATGCTCGGCGCCAATCTCGCGGGCGAGGTCAGCACCGAGGTCGGCTACGTCGTGGAACCCGATGGGCCGCAACGGTTCACCGTCGCCGCGGTCGATCTCGGTATCAAGACCAACACGCCGCGCAACTTCGCCAGGCGTGGGATCCGCAGCCACGTGTTGCCATCGACGGTGTCGTTGGAGCAGATCGCTGAGCTCGAGCCCGACGGGGTGTTTCTGTCCAACGGCCCGGGCGACCCGGCGACGGCAGACCACATCGTCGGCGTCACCCGCGAGGTGCTCGGCGCCGGGATACCACTGTTCGGCATCTGCTTCGGCAACCAGATCCTCGGCAGGGCGCTGGGCCGGTCGACGTACAAGATGGTGTTCGGGCATCGCGGCATCAATGTGCCGGTCATCGACCATGCCACCGGCCGGGTCGCGGTGACCGCGCAGAACCACGGGTTCGCACTCGAGGGTGAGGCGGGGGAGCGGTTCGATACCCCGTTCGGACTCGCCCAGGTCAGCCACACCTGCGCCAACGACGGCGTGGTCGAGGGCATCAAACTGGTTGACGGCCGGGCCTTCTCGGTGCAGTACCACCCTGAAGCAGCGGCAGGCCCGCACGACGCGGAATATCTGTTCGACCAGTTCGTCGACCTGATGGCGGGGGAGGGTCGATAAATGGCGCGCACTCAACTGCTCGCGACCGTGCGCTCTTGTACGAATTTCCGCGGCGTGTCGTGTGCAAACACGCACGTCCCCAGCTTGCGCATGGGCCCACGCGGCAGGAAGGATAGCTAGTGCCGAGGCGCACCGACCTGAACCACGTACTGGTCATCGGCTCCGGTCCGATCGTCATCGGACAGGCCTGCGAGTTCGACTATTCGGGCACCCAGGCCTGCCGCGTACTGCGCGCCGACGGCCTTCAGGTCAGCCTGGTCAACTCCAACCCGGCGACCATCATGACCGACCCGGAGTTCGCCGACCACACCTACGTCGAGCCGATCACCCCCGCGTTTGTCGAGCGCGTCATCGCGCAACAAGCGGAGCGCGGCAACAAGATCGACGCGCTGCTGGCCACCCTCGGCGGACAGACCGCGTTGAACACCGCCGTCGCGCTCTACGAGAACGGCGTGCTGGAGAAATACAGTGTCGAACTCATCGGCGCGGACTTCGAGGCCATTCAGCGCGGCGAGGACCGACAGCGGTTCAAGGACATCGTCGCCAAGGTCGGCGGCGAATCCGCGCGCTCCCGTGTGTGTTTCACCATGGAGGAGGTCCGTGAGACCGTCGAGGAGCTCGGGCTGCCGGTCGTCGTGCGCCCGTCCTTCACGATGGGCGGCCTCGGCTCGGGCATGGCGCATTCCGCCGAGGACGTCGAGCGGATGGCCGGCGACGGGCTGGCCGCCTCGCCAAGCGCCAACGTGCTGGTCGAGGAATCGATCTTCGGCTGGAAGGAATTCGAGCTCGAACTGATGCGCGACGGTCACGACAACGTGGTCGTGGTGTGTTCGATCGAGAACGTCGACCCGATGGGTGTGCACACCGGTGACTCGGTGACGGTGGCCCCGGCGATGACGCTGACCGACCGTGAATACCAGAAGATGCGTGACCTCGGCATCGCGATCCTGCGTGAGGTCGGCGTCGACACCGGCGGCTGCAACATCCAGTTCGCCGTCAACCCACAAGACGGCCGCCTGGTCGTCATCGAGATGAACCCGCGGGTGTCGCGGTCCAGCGCCCTGGCGTCCAAGGCCACCGGCTTCCCGATCGCCAAGATCGCCGCCAAACTCGCCATCGGCTACACGCTCGACGAGATCGTCAACGACATCACCAAGGAAACCCCGGCCTGCTTCGAGCCGACGCTGGACTACGTCGTGGTCAAGGCGCCCCGGTTCGCGTTCGAGAAATTCCCGGGCGCAGACCCCACCCTGACCACCACGATGAAATCCGTTGGCGAGGCGATGTCCTTGGGCCGCAACTTCATCGAGGCGCTCGGCAAGGTGATGCGCTCCCTCGAGACCGACCGCGCCGGTTTCTGGACCGCGCCCGATCCCGACGTGACCCCGGACGAGCTGCTGGAGGCTCTCAAGACGCCCACCGACGGACGGCTCTACGACATCGAGCTGGCGCTGCGCCTCGGCGCCACGGTGGAACAGGTCGCGGAGGCCTCCGGCGTCGACCCGTGGTTCGTCGAGCAGATCGCCGGCCTCGTCGCACTGCGCTCGGAACTGTTGGACGCGCCCGTGCTGGACGAGGCACTGTTGCGGCGCAGCAAGTACCACGGCCTGTCGGACCGCCAGATCGCCGCACTGCGACCGGAATTGGCCGGCGAGGTCGGCGTCCGTGCGTTGCGACAACGGCTTGGCATCCACCCGGTCTTCAAGACCGTCGACACCTGTGCGGCCGAGTTCGAGGCGAAGACGCCGTATCACTACAGCAGCTACGAACTCGATCCGGCCGCCGAGACGGAGGTAGCGCCCCAGGCAGAGAAGCCGAAGGTGCTCATCCTCGGCTCCGGGCCCAACAGGATCGGGCAGGGCATCGAGTTCGACTACAGCTGCGTGCACGCCGCCACGACGTTGAGCCAGGCCGGTTTCGAGACGGTGATGGTCAACTGCAACCCCGAGACGGTGTCCACCGACTACGACACCGCCGATCGGCTGTACTTCGAGCCGCTGACATTCGAGGACGTTCTCGAGGTGTACTTCGCCGAATCCGTCTCGGGCAAGGGCGGTCCCGGCGTGGTAGGCGTCATCGTGCAGCTCGGCGGTCAGACCCCGCTGGGGCTCGCCGAACGTCTCGAGAAGGCCGGCGTGCCGATCGTCGGCACCAGCCCCAAGGCCATCGACCTGGCCGAAGACCGGGGAGCGTTCGGCGAAGTGCTGACCACCGCGGGACTGCCTGCGCCGCGGTTCGGCACGGCAACCAGCTTCGAGCAGGCGCGCAGGATCGCCGCCGACATCGGCTACCCGGTGCTGGTGCGGCCCTCCTACGTGCTGGGCGGTCGCGGCATGGAGATCGTCTACGACGAAGAGACCCTGCAGCGCTACATCACCCGCGCGACCGAGCTGTCGCCCGAGCATCCCGTGCTGGTCGACCGCTTCCTCGAGGACGCTATCGAGATCGATGTCGACGCTCTGTGTGACGGCACCGAGGTATACATCGGCGGCATCATGGAGCACATCGAGGAGGCCGGCATCCACTCCGGCGACTCGGCGTGCGCGCTGCCACCGGTGACCTTGGGCCGCAGCGACATCGAATCGGTACGCCGCGCCACCGAGGCGATCGCCCACGGCATCGGGGTGGTCGGCCTGCTCAACGTCCAGTACGCGCTCAAGGACGATGTGCTCTACGTGCTGGAGGCCAACCCGCGCGCCAGCCGTACTGTGCCGTTCGTCTCGAAGGCAACGGCGGTGCCCCTGGCGAAGGCCTGTGCGCGAATCATGCTGGGCGCCACCATCGCTCAGTTGCGCGACGAAGGCGTCCTGGCCAAGGCCGGGGACGGCGCCGTGGCACCGCGCAATGCCCCCGTCGCGGTGAAGGAAGCCGTGCTGCCGTTCCACCGGTTCCGCAAGGCCGACGGGGCACAGATCGACTCGCTACTCGGCCCGGAGATGAAGTCGACCGGCGAGGTGATGGGGATCAATCACGAATTCGGCAGCGCGTTCGCCAAGAGCCAGACCGCCGCCTACGGTTCGTTGCCCGCCGAGGGCACCGTGTTCGTGTCGGTCGCCAACCGTGACAAGCGCTCGCTGGTGTTCCCAGTGAAGCGGCTGGCTGATCTGGGCTTCCGTGTGCTGGCCACAGCGGGCACCGCGGAAATGCTGCGGCGCAACGGCATCCCGTGCGACGAGGTGCGCAAGCACTTCGAAGAGCCCAGCCCGGACCGCCCGGAACTGTCGGCCGTCGACGCGATCCGCGCGGGCGAGGTCGACATGGTGATCAACACCCCGTACGGCAACTCCGGCCCACGCATCGACGGCTACGAGATCCGTTCGGCCGCAGTGTCGATGAACATCCCCTGCGTGACGACGGTGCAGGGTGCCTCTGCGGCCGTGCAAGGCATCGAGGCCGGTATCCGCGGCGATATCGGCGTGATGTCGCTGCAGGAACTGCACAGCGTGCTGGGGTCGTAGCCGTGGGCGGGTTCGGTCGGCGGCTGGCCGATGCGGTCTCGCGGCGCGGGCCGCTGTGCCCCGGAATCGACCCGCACAAGGAGCTCTTGCGCGCGTGGGGCCTGCCGATCGACGGCGACGGGCTCGCCAGGTTCTGCGACGTCTGCGTGGCCGCGTTCGCCGATTTCGCGGTGGTCAAGCCGCAGGTCGCGTTCTTCGAAGCGTTCGGCGCAAAGGGATTTGCGGTGCTGGAGCGCACGATCGACGCGCTGCAGGCATCGGGCGTGCTGGTGTTGGCCGACGCGAAACGCGGCGACATCGGCTCCACGATGGCGGCCTATGCCGATGCCTGGGCGGGGGAGTCACCGCTCGCCGTCGATGCGGTGACTGCCTCGCCGTATCTCGGATTCGGTTCCCTGCAGCCCCTTCTCGACACCGCCAAGAGCCATGGCCGCGGCGTGTTCGTGTTGGCCGCCACGTCGAACCCGGAGGGTGCGAGCGTCCAGCGGGCCAAGACCGACGGCGGCACCGTCGCGCAGTCGATCGTCGATGCCGCCGCCGCGGTGAACCGCGAGGCTTCGCCTGAGCCCGGTTCGGTCGGCGTTGTCGTCGGCGCCACGCTGTCCGACCCACCAGACCTCAGCGCCCTTGGCGGTCCGGTCCTGGTGCCGGGCGTCGGCGCGCAGGGTGGGCGGCCCGACGCGCTGGGTGGCTTCGGCGGGGCCCGACCCGGTCAACTGCTGCCCGCGGTGTCACGCGACGTGCTGCGGAACGGACCCGACGTGGCCGCCTTGCGTGCCGCCGCTGAGCGCTTCCGTGATGCGGTGGCCTATCTGGCATGACCGCCTATGACGTTTCCGAATGGGCGGATTTCGCGAAGACCGTTGCGGGGGGAGCGGCCGCGCTGGCGGGCCTGTTGTTCGTCGGGCTCTCGCTGAATCTCGCCGAGGTACTGAAGTATCCGGGGGTGCCTGCCCGCGCCGCGGTCACGCTCGGGCTCACCATCGCCATACTGCTGACGGCGATTTTCGTCGCGACTCCCGGGCAAGACCCTCGGGTGCTCGCCGTGGAGATCGCCGTGATCGGGATCTTCGGAGCCCTGGTGCGGGGCTTTACCAGCGCGAGGAACGGTCGCGCGCCCGAACGATGTACCTGACATTGCTGCCCCTCGTCCCTGCGGTGCTGCTGATCGTGGGCGCTGTGTCGTTGTGGCAACAGCGCGGCGGCGGCCTGTACTGGGTAACCGCTTCTGTCACAACGGGTTTTGTCGCCGCATCGGCAAACGCGTGGGTGCTGCTCGTCGAAATCAAACGGTAGCCGGCCCGGCGACCCGAGCCCGATTCCGCCTGCTACACCAGCGCGATCCCGTCGGAACGACCGCAACGCCGCAGATGTTCGCTACTACGGGTTGTAGTTGATCGCGGTTCGCGCCAGAGGCGGATAGCGATTTGGGCGGCCCAACGCGGCCTCCAGGGGACAGAACCACCGGAATCGCCGCTCCAACGCCTGACGGGCCTCCTGGATGGCCGCCAGGGCCGCCCAGGCATCCGTCCTGGACCCCCGAGAGCCGCCGAACAGCAGGTCGTGATGCATTTTGTATTCATTATGGACTTGAAGTTAGACGACCAAACTGTCAACGGACGCGTTGGCTTGAGCGCCCCGCGACACGCCCGACACGCCGTGACCAGGCAGAATTTTCTGGACCCGGCCCCACCCAGGACCCCGCACCGCCGGCCCGGGCGACCGGCGGGAAGCTGTGACGTTGCCCGGGTGCCACGAAAAGCCTTGATATGCAGGCGGTTCCGTCGAGTTTTCGGCGAAAAGCGCGTCGCCACCGCGGCTCGAGTCCACCGCGCGCGACCCGCGCGTGCGTACTACACGCTGGGCTTTTGACCCCATAACCAGGGGGTGGGGTTAGCTTTCGTCAGAATGCGTGGGTACGGTCGTCCACGCTGGCTGGTTCTAGGAGTTTCTAGGTCAGCCGAGACAAAACAGATGATGGTGACGAGACGGAGGAACCCGTGGCCCTTCCCCAGTTGACCGACGAACAGCGCGCGGCAGCGTTGGAGAAGGCTGCTGCCGCACGTCGAGCACGAGCCGAACTGAAAGACCGGCTCAAGCGCGGCGGCACCAACCTCAAGCAGGTGCTCAAGGACGCCGAGACCGACGAGGTCTTGGGCAAGATGAAGGTTTCTGCGCTTTTGGAGGCGTTGCCCAAGGTCGGCAAGGTCAAGGCGCAGGAAATCATGACCGAACTCGAGATCGCCCCGACCCGCCGGCTGCGCGGCCTGGGCGACCGTCAGCGGAAGGCCTTGCTGGAGAAGTTCGACTTCACCGCATAGGCGAATAGTGAATTCCGGCCGAGGGGCCGGACGGCGATGACACGTGTCGTCGTTCTGTCCGGTCCCTCTGCCGTCGGGAAGTCGACCGTGGTGCGTTGTCTTCGCGAACGGATTCCCGACCTGCACTTTTCCGTTTCGGTCACCACCAGGGCGCCCCGCCCCGGTGAGGTGGATGGCGTCGACTATTCGTTCGTGACCGCCGAGCGATTCCAGCAGCTGATCGATGACGGCGAACTGCTGGAATGGGCGGAGATCCACGGCGGCCTGCACAGATCCGGGACGCCCGCCGCGCCCGTTCACGAGGCGACCGAGGCTGGCAGGCCAGTCCTGATCGAAGTCGACCTGGCGGGCGCGCGGGCCGTCAAAGAAGCGATGCCCGAGGTCATCACCGTTTTTCTCGCCCCACCCAGCTGGGAGGCGCTGGAGGCCCGACTGTCCGGCCGCGGCACCGAGACCCCCGACGCGATGGCCCGCAGGCTCGACACGGCCCGTGCCGAACTAGCTGCTCAGGACGACTTCGACAAGGTCGTCGTGAACAGCGAATTGGAATCAGCCTGCAGCGAATTGGTATCCTTGCTGGTGGGCCGAGACTGACCCGAGTGCCGGGTACCACGCAAGTCCGGCCCGACAGCCACCTAAACCTCCAGGAGATTTTCTACGTGAGCACCCCGCACGCCGATGCGCAGCTGGCCGCTGTTGACGACATCGACATGTCCGCCGCCGGCACCTACGACACGCCGTTGGGCATCACCAACCCGCCCATCGACGAGTTGCTGGACCGCGCGTCTAGCAAGTACGCGCTGGTGATCTACGCCGCCAAGCGGGCGCGCCAGATCAACGACTACTACAACCAGCTCGGCGACGGCATCCTCGAGTACGTCGGCCCGCTGGTCGAGCCCGGCCTGCAGGAAAAGCCGCTGTCGATCGCACTTCGCGAAATCCACGAAGACCTGCTCGAGCACACCGAGGGCGAATAGGCTCCGGGGGCCGTCAAGTGACGGAGCGGAAGCGGATCATCGTCGGCGTCGCCGGTGGCATCGCAGCCTACAAGGCGGCGACCGTGGTCCGTCAGTTGACCGAAGCCGGTCACTCCGTCCGCGTCGTGCCGACCGAGTCCGCACTGCGATTCGTCGGCGCCGCGACCTTCGAAGCCCTCTCCGGTAACCCCGTGCACACGGGCGTCTGGGATGACGTCCACGAGGTGCCGCACGTCCGCATCGGCCAGGAAGCCGATCTCGTCGTTGTCGCGCCTGCCACCGCCGATGTGTTGGCGCGCGCGGTCGCGGGCCGCGCCGACGACCTGCTGACCGCGACGCTGCTGACGGCGCGATGTCCGGTGATGTTCGCTCCCGCGATGCACACCGAGATGTGGTTTCACCCGGCCACCGTCGACAACGTCGCGACGTTACGGCGAAGGGGCGCAATCGTTCTCGAACCGGCGTCCGGTCGACTGACGGGCGCGGACACCGGCGCAGGCCGGCTACCCGAGGCCGAGGAGATCACCACACTCGCCCAGCTGCTGCTGGCGCGCGGCGATGCACTGCCCTACGACCTGGCGGGTGTCAAGGTGTTGGTGTCTGCGGGTGGTACCCGCGAGCCCATCGACCCGGTGCGATTCATCGGGAACCGCAGCTCGGGCAAGCAGGGCTATGCGATGGCCCGTGTGTTGGCCCAGCGCGGCGCGGATGTCACCCTCATTGCGGGCAACACCGCGGGCCTGATCGACCCGGCCGGCGTAGATGTCGTCCATATCGGCTCCGCCGCACAGCTCAAAGACGCCGTGTCCAAGCATGCACCCGACGCGCACGTACTCGTGATGGCCGCCGCGGTCGCCGACTTCCGGCCTACGCAGGTGCAGACCAGCAAGATCAAGAAGTCCAACGATCCGAGCGCCGGGGCGCCCGTCATCGAGCTGACCCGCACCGACGACGTGCTCGCCGGTGCCGTGCGCGCCCGTTCCGACGGTCAACTGCCCAATATGCGGGCCGTCGTCGGGTTCGCTGCGGAAACCGGCGACGCGAACGGTGACGTGCTCTTCCACGCCCGCGCGAAGTTGCAGCGCAAGGGCTGCGATTTGCTAGTGGTCAATGCCGTCGGTGAGAATCGGGCGTTCGAAGTCGACAACAACGACGGGTGGCTGCTTGCATCGGACGGGACCGAGACGGCGCTGGAGCACGGTTCGAAGACTCTGATGGCCAGCCGTATTGTGGACGCGATCGTGGCCTTCCTGCACACCAGCGGCGGGTAACGCCGAAGCAGGCATCAGGCTGCACGTAAGGCTTGTACGAGGGGGCGGCGTGCGTTTGGGTGCACCGAGGCACGGAGCCGCCACCGCGGCGACGTCGAACAGGGATATAATTCGACTAACTAAGTTTCGGAAAGGGTTCGAACCGTGAGCGATGCTCGGCTGTTTACCAGTGAGTCGGTAACCGAGGGACACCCCGACAAGATCTGCGACGCCATCAGCGACTCCGTCCTCGACGCGTTGCTCACGGACGATCCCAAGTCTCGTGTCGCGGTGGAGACACTGGTGACCACCGGCCAGGTGCACGTCGTCGGTGAGGTGACCACGACGGCCAAGGAGGCGTTCGCCGACATCACCAACACCGTGCGCGCACGGATCCTCGAGATCGGTTACGACTCGTCGGACAAGGGCTTCGACGGTGCGTCCTGCGGCGTGAACATCGGCATCGGCGCGCAGTCACCCGACATCGCGCAGGGCGTCAACACGGCCCACGAGGCTCGCGTCGAGGGCGCGGGCGACCCGCTGGACGCCCAGGGCGCCGGCGACCAGGGGCTGATGTTCGGCTATGCGATCAAGGACACCCCGGAGCTGATGCCGCTGCCGATCGCGCTGGCCCACCGCCTGTCGCGCAGGCTGACCGAGGTGCGCAAGAACGGCGTGCTGGACTATCTGCGGCCCGACGGCAAGACCCAGGTCACCGTCCAGTACGACGGCACGACTCCGGTGCGGCTGGACACCGTCGTGCTCTCGACGCAGCACGCCGCGGGCATCGACCTCGACGCCACGCTGGCGCCGGACATTCGGGAGAAGGTGGTCAACACCGTGCTCGCGGACCTCAACCACGACACCATGGACACCTCCGACTTCCGGCTGCTCGTCAACCCGACCGGAAAATTCGTGCTCGGCGGCCCGATGGGCGACGCCGGTCTGACCGGCCGCAAGATCATCGTCGATACCTACGGCGGATGGGCCCGCCACGGCGGCGGCGCGTTCTCCGGCAAGGATCCGTCGAAGGTGGACCGCTCTGCGGCGTACGCGATGCGTTGGGTCGCAAAGAATGTCGTCGCGGCCGGCCTGGCTGAGAGGGTCGAGGTGCAGGTCGCCTACGCGATCGGCAAGGCTGCTCCCGTCGGGCTGTTCGTTGAGACGTTCGGCAGCGAGACCGTCGACCCGACCCGCATCGAGAAGGCCATCACGTCGGTGTTCGACCTGCGGCCCGGTGCGATCATCCGCGATCTGGACCTGTTGCGCCCGATCTACGCGCAGACCGCCGCGTACGGCCACTTCGGCCGCACCGACGTCGACCTGCCGTGGGAGCAGACCAACAAGGTCGACGAGCTGAAGGCTGCGGTCTGACGACGACTGCGGGGCGAGGAACCAGCCTCGGCTGAGGAGTCAGAAGCTACAGCGGACGTTCGTGACGGGCTCGACTTTGCCGGCCAACTTGCCCGTGCTCCCCGCCATATCGGTTATCCGCGCTGCAGTGCGGCCTTCAACGCCGCCAGACCGCGGTTGGTCGCGTCGGCGGCGGCGGGGACCACAGGCGCGAAGTGGACGAAGCCGTGCATCAGCGTCGGTGCGTTGTACAGCTCGACGGGAACTCCTGCGGCGGAGAGCAATTCGGCGTAACGGGCACCGTCGTCACGCAACGGGTCGAATTCGGCGGTGCCGATGAACGCCGGCGGCAGGCCGGAGAGGTCGGCGGTGTTGGCCGGCGCCAGTGTTGGCGGCAGCTTGGCCGGCTCGGAGATGTCGATGTCGGCAGGCAGATACCACTGCATGAACGCCGCGATCACGTTCTGGTCCAGGATCGGACCGTCTGGGTTCTCGATCATCGACGGCAGCGTCGTGTCGCCGGTCGTCGACGGGTACCAGAGCAGCTGAAACACCAGCGCGGGCCCGCCGTTGTCGCGGGCGAGCTGCGCCATCACCGCCGAGATGTTGCCGCCCGCCGAGTCGCCCGCGACCGCGACGCGTGCGGGATCCGCGCCTAGCTCGGCGGCGTGCTCACCGACCCAGCGCAGCGCCGCCCACGAGTCGTCGATGCCCTGCGGGTACGGGTGCTCGGGCGCCAGCCGGTAGTCCACCGACACGACGATGGCCTCGGCGGCGACGGCGTGGGCGCGGGCCGCCGGGTCGTGGGTGTCCAGGTCGCCGAGCGCCCAGCCGCCGCCGTGGTAGAACACGACCAGCGGCAGGTCGTCGTGCTGCGCGATCGGCGGCCAGTAGATCCGCACGGGAATGCCGGTGATATCCCCGTAGTCGATCGTGCGTTCCTCTATTCGCATGTCGGGCAACGCTTCCGGTGGCGCCTTCAGTTGCCTCATCTGTTCGCGGGCGACCTCGACACCTTCGTCGGCGGTGAACTTGAACGGGAATGCGTCCAGCAGCGCCTGCATGGTCGGATCGATGCCGGGCTGCGCGGTCGTGGGTTCGGCCATGGCCTCACGGTAGCGCCCGCCGCGACCGCCTACTCGGGCCAGCCGTTTTTGAGGATGATCTCGACGAAGTCGTCGCGGACGAAGTCCGGATCGTAATGTGCCAGCACGTCGGCGTTGACGTTGCCGAAGGTGCTCCGTGGCCGGTGCCGGTTGCCGTCGGTGAACGCCTGCAGGATGCGGCGTTTGAAATCGGGCCTCGGGTGCGCCACGGTGACGGCGTTGCGCGCCTCTTCGGTGAGGTCGTCGCGGCCGATGCCCAGCACGTCGGTCTCGACTCCGGCGGTGACAAGCGCAATCTCGGGGTCGAGGAACTCGGGAACCTCGGGCGTGGTGTGCAGTGCGATGGACAGCCAGACCTTGCGCACAGTCGCGTCGTCGTACCCGCGGTCGCGCAAGAACTTCGCCGCCGCATTGGCCCCGTCGATCTCGAACCGGAGCATGGAGTCGCGATACTGCTGCGTGAGCCCGATGTCGTGGAACATCGCCCCTACGTACAGCAGTTCGAGATCGGGGTTGAGGCCTCGCCGGCGCCCCTGCAGCGCGCCGAACAGGAATACCCGCCGGGAGTGGTCGAAGAGCAGGTCGTCCTCGACATCTCGGACGAACTCGGTGGTGTCTCGCACCAAAGGTGTGTCTGGAATCGCGATTCCCGCGATCGTCTGTGTAGTCATGACGTCAGTGTCGGCGCGTCGGGCCCATGACCGGCAGTGTCCGTTGGGTCAACTTTCCCACAGAAAGCGACATATGGTGGAGACATGCCCGCTGATCGCGTCGTCGTGTTCGTGGTGTTCGACGGTATGAAGCTACTCGACGTCGCCGGCCCCGCCGAGGTGTTCGCGGAGGCGAACCGGTTCGGGGCGTGCTACCAGGTGCTCATGGCGTCGGTTGACGGTCAGGACGTGGTGACGTCGGTCGGCACGCGGTTGGCCGTCTCGACGTCGATCGGCTCGGTCTCGAGGGCCGACACCGTGGTGGTTTCCGGCGGTGACGATCTGGTCGGTCACCCGATCGACCCCCGACTCGTAGCGGCGGTGGCGGACTTGCGGCCGCGTACCCGCCGGATGGCGTCGATCTGCACGGGGTCGTTCATCTTGGCGCAGACCGGGATGCTCGACGGCCACCGTGCGACCACCCACTGGCGGCACACCGGCCTACTGTCTCGTGCCTTTCCGCGGATCACCGTGGAACCGGATGCAATCTTCGTGTGCGACGGCGACATCTTCACGTCGGCCGGGGTGTCGGCGGGCATCGACCTCGCGCTTGCGCTGGTCGAAGACGACCATGGTGCGGACGTCGTTCGTGATGTGGCCCGATCGCTGGTCGTCTACCTGAAGCGGGCGGGCGGCCAGTCGCAGTTCTCGGCGCTGGTTGAATCGCCGCCGCCGGAGCGTTCTCAGCTGCGTGCGCTCACCGAGGCCATCGCCGCCGATCCCGGAGCGAACCACACCGTGAAAACGCTTGCGGCGCAGGCATCTGTGAGTACCCGGCAACTGACCCGGCTGTTTCAGAGCGAACTCAGCACGACGCCGGCCCGCTATGTCGAGATGATACGAATCGATGCTGCCCGTTCGGCGCTCGACGCAGGCCGCTCGGTTACGGACTCGGCACGACTTGCCGGGTTCGGAAGCGCCGAGACGTTGCGACGGGTGTTCGTCAGTCAGCTCGGCATCTCGCCCAAGGCGTATCGCGACCGGTTCAAGTCCACCGGTGCGGTGGCGTCATGAAGTCGTGTGCAGCGCCTCGCGCAGCGCCGACAATCCGCGCTCCATCGCGTCTGTAGCGGCGGGCACCACACCCGCATAGCCGAGATAACCGTGGATCAGGGTCTCTGCGTTGTGCAGCTCCGCGGGCACACCCGCCGCCGCAAGCAGTTCGGCGTAGCGGGCACCGTCGTCGCGCAGCGGGTCATGGCCCGCAACGGCGATGTACGCCGGAGGCAGGCCCGCCAGGTTCTTGGCTCGGGCAGGAGCCAGCGTCGCAGGCATGTCCGAGAGATCCAAATCGCCCACATACCACCGGGAAAGCCCTCTGACCGCTTTGCCGCCGAGCAGCGGCGCGTCCAAGTTCTCCGTGAACGACGGAAGCTTTGTGTCCCACGTCGTCGCCGGATACCACAGCAACTGGAACCGGATCGGCGGCCCGCCTGCGTCGCGCGCCAGTTGCGCCACCACCGCCGCGAGGTTGCCGCCCGCCGAGTCTCCCGCGACGGCCAGGCGGTCCGGGTCGGCGCCCAGCTCGCGCGCGTGCGCAGCCACCCATTGCGTTGCGGCCCAGGCATCTTCGACCGCGGCAGGGTACGGATGCTCCGGTGCGAGCCGGTAGTCCACCGACACCACCAACGCCCCCGCCCCGACCGCGTGATTGCGCGCCTCCCCGTCGTAGGTGTCGAGGTCGCCGACCGACCATCCACCGCCGTGCAGGAAGACGATGACGGGCAGCGTCGCCTCGTCGTCTGTCGGCGGCCAGTACACCCGGAGCGGGATCGTGCCCGCGGGGCCATCGATGGTCCGATCCTCGGTACGCACGTCGGGATGGACCGGCCTGCGCGGCAGGTCGCGGAACCGTTGCCGCGACGCCTCGACGCCACCGTCGGTTGTCAACTCAAACGGAACGGCCTCCAGTACGGCCTGCAAAGTAGCGTCCACAGCTGGTCGCGTCGTGGTCTCTTCGGTCACTGGCCCACCGTAGCCCGAGCTCATTCAGCGACCGGTCCTGTCGATTGTCCGGTTCTCCCGGTGTCGGCGGACACGGTCTCGGCCGCAGTAATGCCGGCAGGTGGCGCAGGCATTCCTGCGCCACCTCATCGCCGTCGGTCATCGACTGGACCAATCGCTTTGCGTGTCCGTACCTTCAGCAGAGTGACTTCTCTGACGGCTGAGGTCGACAGCATCGACTTCGACCGCAGACTCTTCTCGGCTGTGCGTTCGGTTGTTTCTCCGAGGCCGCCCGAAGGCCCAGTCCAGGCCCAAACCGAATCGTACGAAAGGATACCGACAAGTACGACAAGTAGCGGATGCGATCCGACGTTGAGCTTGCCCTACCTGACCGCCAAAGCCTTTCGCCTACTTGGGGAATGACGATGGCGTCGACGGCGGGCTCTTCCTCGCCAACGGACATGGGGACACCGTACGCAGACTCGCGAACCAGGCTGCTGTGGGTGGCCGCTGCGATCGTCGGCACCGGTTACGGCGTGTTGCTTATTGTCACGGCGCTGCGGTTGCCGTCGAACTCACCGGTCGGTTCACGCTTCAGCCCGCGGTCAAGGCGTTGACGGCCGTGCTTTTGGCCGTCGCGGCGCTGACCCACCCGATCGCACGTGAACGCCGATGGCTGATCGCGGCCCTGCTGTTCTCGGCGGCCGGGGATTTCCTGCTGGCAATGCCGTGGTGGGAAACGTCGTTCGTGCTGGGCCTGGCCGCTTTCCTGGTCGCCCATCTGTGCTTCCTGGCGCCGCTGGTCTCGCGGTCCGGGCCGCGACTCGCGGCTGCCGCGGTCATGGTCGCGGCCTGCGTCGTGCTGCTGGTGTGGTTCTGGCCCCGACTGCTCGCCGAGGGCATGACCGTGCCGGTGACGCTCTACATCGCGGTGCTCGGCGCGATGGTGTGCGCCGCGCTGCTGGCCCGGCTTCCGACGCCATGGACCGCGCTGGGCGCGGTGTGCTTCGCGGTGTCCGACGGGATGATCGGGATCGACAAGTTCGTACTGGCGCCAACGCACACCGAGGCCTTGGCCGTGCCGATCTGGTGGGCGTATGCCACGTCGCTGGTGCTCATCACGGCCGGTTTTTTCTTCGGCCGCACGTCTGTGTCCTCTGCTAGACCTGCTGCGTGACCACGATTCGCCAGCAGGCAGAACACGAGCCGATCGCTCGTGTTCTGCCGATGCTGACGGTGCCGCACCTGGACCGCGAATTCGACTACCTGGTGTCGGCCGAGCAGTCCGACGACGCCCAGCCCGGTGTGCGGGTGAGGGTGCGCTTCCACGGCAGGCTCGTTGACGCGTTCGTTCTCGAAAGGCGTTCGGACACAGACCATGTCGGCAAGCTGGGCGCGCTGGACCGGGTCGTGTCGGCCGAGCCGGTGCTGACCACCGACGTGCGGCGGCTCGTCGACGCGGTCGCCGCCCGCTATGCGGGCACCCGCGCCGACGTGCTGCGGCTCGCCGTCCCGCCGCGCCATGCCAACGTCGAAAAGCAAGCCACCCCCGAGCCGGCGCCGCTTGCCGTCAAGCCCGTCGACGCGGCAGCCTGGTCCGCCTACGGGCGCGGCGAGCAGTTCCTCGCTGCTCTTGGCGACGGCCGTGCCGCGCGCGCGGTCTGGCAGGCCTTGCCAGGGGAGCAGTGGACCGACCGGCTGGCCGAAGCCGCGGCGGTCACGGTGAACTCCGGCCGCGGCGCGTTGGCGATTTTGCCCGACCAGCGCGACGTCGATGCGTTGTACGCCAGCGCAATTCGGCTCGTCGACGAAGAGAGAGTGGTCGCCTTGTCCGCCGGGCTGGGCCCCGCACAGCGCTACCGCCGCTGGCTGTCGGTGTTGCGCGGCAGCGCGCGCGTGGTCATCGGCACCCGCAGCGCCGTGTTCGCGCCCATCGCCGACATCGGCCTGGTCATGGTGTGGGACGACGGCGACGACACCCTCGCTGAACCCCGCGCCCCCTATCCGCACGCCCGTGAGGTGGCGATGCTTCGCGCCCACCAGCTGCGGTGCGCGGCGTTGATCGGCGGCTATGCCCGCACCGCCGAGGCACACGCCTTGGTGCGCAGCAGGTGGGCGCACGACCTCGTCGCGCCCCGTCCCGTCGTGCGCACCCGGTCGGCACGCGTCGTCGCACTCGATGACAGCGGCCACGAGCAGGAGCGCGACCCCGCCGCGCGCACTGCCAGGCTGCCGTCGCTGGCGCTGCGGGCGGCGCGGACGGCGCTGCAGGCCGGATTTCCGGTGCTGGTTCAGGTGCCGCGGCGCGGTTACGTGCCCGCGCTGGCGTGTGCCCGTTGCCGCACCGTCGCGCGATGCAGGCGCTGCACCGGCCCGCTGTCGCTGCCGGACCGCGACACCTCAGCGGCGGTCTGCCGATGGTGTGGCCGCGAGGAGCCGGCGCTGCGCTGCGCGCGCTGTGGGGCCGATGCGGTGCGCGCCGTGGTCATCGGCGCCCGTCGCACCGCCGAGGAACTCGGCAAGGCGTTCCCCGGCACGCCGGTGATCAGGTCCGGCGGGGACGCGATGGTTTCCGCGGTGCCCTGCGAACCGGCCGTTGTCGTCGCGACACCGGGTGCCGAACCCGTCGCCGACGGCGGCTACGGCGCGGCGCTGTTGCTGGACGCATGGGCCCTACTCGGTCGCCAGGATCTGCGCGCCGCCGAGGACACCCTGCGGCGTTGGATGGCCGCGGCGGCGCTGGTGCGGTCTCGCGGTGACGGCGGCACGGTCGCGGTGGTGGCCGAGTCGGCGATCCCGACCGTGCAGTCGCTGATCCGGTGGGATCCGGTGGGGCATGCCGACGCCGAACTCGACGCTCGTGCGGAGGTCGGCCTGCCGCCCGCTGTGCACATCGCCGCGGTCGACGGCACGCCTGCGGCCGTGGGTGCCCTGCTCGACACCGCAGAACTGCCCGAAACGGCACAGCTGCTTGGGCCCGTGGACCTGCCCACCGGTGCCCGCAGGCCGCCCGGTGCCGCGGCCGACAGCCCGGTCAATCGGATGCTGGTGCGAGTGCCCCGCGACGGCGGGTTGGCGCTTGCAGCCGCACTGCGACGCGCCACCGGCGTGCTCAGCGCCCGGCACGATCAAGAGCCAACTCGTGTGCAAATCGACCCGATACACATAGGGTAATCCGGACGCGGCGACTCGCGCCGATCAGGAGGTGGCCATGTGGCGGGTGATCCGCTGGCTGATCCCGTTGGCGCTCATCACCTTTGGCTTGTTGTGGCCGGTGGTGTTCCGCGGCGGCTCGGCGGCCGCCGACGTTTCGGATCCGGTGGTCTTCAGCAATTACAAGGCGGACTTCGTGGTCAATAGCGAAGGCCGGCTCGACGCGGTCGAGACGATCACCGCCGAATTCCCCAGCGGCCGCCACGGCATCTTCCGGTATTGGGACGTCGCCAATCAGAACAGCCCACGGGTGCGGCAAAAGCCGGAGATCACCTCGATCCTGCTCGACGGCGAGCCGGTGTCGTACCAAATGCTGTGGGAGGACGGCGAACGCTTCCGGGTGGCCAAGATCGGTGACCCGGACCAATACCTCAGCTATGGCACCCACGTCTTCGCGCTCCGGTACAGCATCGCCGGCGTGCTCGACCCCGGCACCACCGGAACCGACAAGGCCTTCGCCACCACGAAGGGCGCTCCCTCGACGGCCCCGTCGGTGTTCTTCTGGAACGTCATCGCCCCATCGTGGAACAACCGGATCGAGAACGTCGACGTCTCGGTGACCCTGCCGGGCGACGTCCCCGGCGCGCAGTGCTCCGTCGGCTACGGCAAGGGCCGGGAATGCCGCGCCCTGAGCGTCGAAGGAAACTCGGTCACTCTGTCCGCGACCTACCTTCCGCCGCGCACACCGGTCACCGTTCGCGCCGGAGTCGACGTGCCGACACCGCCGCGGATCAGCCTGCCGTGGCCCTATACCTGGGACCGCATCCTGGGCCAGTCGGTGACCGGCGTGGTTTGGATCGCAGGCCTGACAATCGTTTTCGGGCTCGGCGCATACCTGTGGTACCGCACCACCGTCGAACCGTCCCCCGGATTTCCGCTCCAGTACGCGCCGCCGCCGGGCCTGGGGCCGGTGCAGACGGAGTACATCCGGACCGAGAGCGTCCCGAAGGACGGGCTGACGGCCACCCTGTTCTATCTCGCCGAACGCCGCCTGATCGACCTGCGACAGGTCAATGACAAACAGTGGAACATCCGCAGTATCGCTGAACGCAGCGCCTGGGCCGACGTTGATCCCGTCAGCGTCGCGGTCGGCTCGGCACTGAGGGTGATGAACGCGGGCAGCGAGTTCGAGGCCAAACACACCGCGAAATCCGGCCAGAAATTGAACAAAGCCAAGACTGACATGGCCAAGGCCGTCGAGAAGTGGGCTCTCGACAACGGGCTGATGGTCAAGCGCAAGAAGGAAATGTGGGTGCGAGCCGCCAACGCGATCGCGTTCCTGTTGATGCTGTGCGGTTTCTTCCGCTGGGGCTTCCCCACCACGATGTGGGCCCTGCCGTTCGCGGCGTTCTTCCTGTTGTCGGTCCGGTCGTGGGGCGACGGCGTCGGCACCAGACGCACCGAGGCCGGCCGCGAATTGTGGTCGCGCGCAGGCGGATTCCACCGCCTACTGGCAACCGATTCGGCCGAGACGCGGTTCGACTTCTCGGCCCGCAAGGACCTCTACACCGCATATGTCCCGTTCGCTGTCGCGGCCGGAGCAGCCGCGCTGTGGGCGAAGAAGTATCAGACATCGGTGGGAGCGCCTGCGCCGCGACCTGATTGGTACAACTCGTCGTCGACCACCTCGTGGGGCTATGTCGGCGGCTCCGGTGGGCCGAGTTTCGACGGCTTCGAGTCGGCGTTGTCGTCGTCGATCGGCGCCTACACCGCGTCCCAGTCGTCGTCGTCTTCCAGCTCCGGAGGCGGCGGCTTCAGTGGTGGCGGCGGTGGCGGCGGCGGAGGCGGAGGTGGGGGAGGCGGATCATGGTGAGATTCCTATTGATACTCGTATTGGTGCTGGCGGTGCTGGTGCTGGTCGGATTCGTGATGGGCTACAACAAGATCCGCGCCGCCGACGTCCGTGTGGCCGAGGCGCTGTCCGGCATCGATGTGGAGCTGACCCGTCGCGCGTCGCTGATCCCCAGCCTCGTGCACACGGTGCAGACGTTCGCCGCGCACGAGAAGGGCATCCTCGACCATGTCACGAACGCCCGTGCGGCGCTGACCTCGGCGACCGCGGGCAAATCGGTGGCGCAGCGCAGTGCGGCCGAGAAGGACCTCGACACCGCGCTCGCGCCCCTGTTGGCGCTCGGCCAGAGCTACCCACAGCTGAACTCGTCGAACAATTTCTTGAACCTGCAGGACAATCTCGCCGACACCGAGAACAAGCTGGCGTTCGCCCGGCAGTACTACAACGACTCGGTGGCCACGCTGAACCGCCTGATCACGACCATCCCGTGGATGTTCGTCGCGCCCATGACGGGGGTGTCCGAGCGGGAGTACTACCAGACGTCGTGCTAAGCCTCCCTACACTGGCGCGGTGCGCATCGTCTTCGCCGGCACCCCCGAGCCCGCGCTGCCGTCGCTGCGCAGGCTGATCGATTCGCCGCGCCACGATGTGGTCGCAGTGCTGACCCGTCCTGACGCCGCGGCGGGGCGGCGTGCCAAGCCCGCGCCGTCCCCGGTGGCCCGGCTGGCCCTCGAGCACGGCATCCCGTTACTGCGGCCGACACGGCCGAACTCCGACGAGTTCATCGCCGAACTCACGGAGCTGGCACCGGATGCCTGTGGTGTGGTCGCCTATGGCGCGCTGCTGTCCGAGCGTCTGCTCGCGGTACCCAGCAACGGATGGGTCAACTTGCACTTCTCGCTGCTGCCCGCGTGGCGCGGGGCGGCGCCGGTTCAGGCGGCGATCGCGGCCGGTGACGCCGTGACAGGTGCGACGACGTTTCAGATCGAACTTGCGCTGGACTCGGGCCCGGTCTACGGCGTGGTGACGGAGACGATCCGGACGACCGACACAGCGGGGGATCTGCTTGAGCGACTTGCTGTTTCGGGAGCGGCGCTGCTGGAGACCACGCTCGACGGCATCGCCGACGGCTCGCTTACCGCGGTGCCGCAGCCCGCAGACGGCGTCACCGTTGCACCCAAGGTCACCGTCGAGGACGCGCGGGTGCGGTGGGACCTGCCCGCGCACGTGGTCGATCGGCGCATTCGGGCCGTCACGCCGAACCCAGGAGCGTGGACGATGATCGGCGATCTGCGGGTGAAGCTCGGGCCGATCATTGTCGAGGAAACGTCAGACGACCTGGCGCCCGGCGTGATACGTGTTGAGCGCAAGGGTGTCCACATTGGCACGAGCTCGCAGCCGGTGCGGCTCGGCCAGATCCAGGCACCGGGCAAGAAGCCGATGAACGCAGCCGACTGGGCCCGCGGTGCCCATCTCGACGAATCCGCGCGCGCCGAATGACCGAGCGTCCCAGGAACAAACGGCCACGGCGCAAACCGCTCGATCCCGCCCGCCGCGCGGCCTTCGACGTGTTGCGTGCGGTCTCGGAGCGAGACGCGTACGCCAACCTCGCGCTGCCCGCACTGCTGCGCGAACGCGGAATCACCGGGCGGGACGCGGCGTTCGCCACCGAACTCACCTACGGCACCTGCCGCACCCGCGGCCTCCTCGACGCGATCATCGGCGCTGCCGCCGGTCGACCGCCGGAGAAGATCGACCCCGTGCTGCTGGATCTGCTGCGGCTGGGTGCCTACCAGATGCTGCGCACCCGGGTTGAACACCACGCCGCGGTGTCCACCACCGTCGAGCAGGCTGGTATCGAATTCGATTCAGCGCGAGCCGGTTTCGTCAACGGCGTGCTGCGCACCATCGCGGGCCGCGACGAACAGTCCTGGGTCGAGGAGCTGGCCCCGCCCGCCGACAGCGATCCGGTCGGGCACGCCGCTTTCGTGCATGCGCATCCGCGCTGGGTCGCGCAGGCGTTCGCAGACGCCCTCGGCGCGAACGCCGGGCAGCTGGACGCGCTACTGGCCAGCGACGACGAACGCCCGTCGGTGCATCTCGCCGCACGACCCGGTGTGCTGACCGCCGACGAGCTGGCCGCGCAGGTCGGCGGCACGGTCGGCCGCTACTCGCCGTACGCCGTCTACTTGCCCGGCGGCGACCCCGGTCGGCTCGAGGCGGTCCGTGAGGGTGCCGCGCTGGTACAGGACGAGGGCAGCCAGCTGGTGGCGCGGGCACTGACCCTGGCCGAGGTGGACGGCCCCGACACCGGCCGATGGCTCGACCTGTGTTCCGGCCCGGGCGGGAAAACGGCGTTGCTGGCAGCACTAGATGGTGGCGCGCGGGTCACTGCGGTCGAGCCCGCCGCCAAGCGCGCCGACATGGTCGAGCAGAACACCCGCGGCCTTCCCGTTGAGGTCCTACGTGTCGACGGCCGCGAGCCCGGCCTCGAACCGGGATTCGACCGGGTGCTCGTCGACGCGCCGTGCACCGGGCTCGGTGCGCTGCGGCGCAGGCCGGAGGCCCGGTGGCGGCGCCAACCCGCCGATGTCCCGACGCTGGCCAGGCTGCAGCGCGAGCTGCTGGCCTCGGCGATCCGGCTGACCCGCCCGGGTGGGGTGGTGCTCTACGCGACGTGTTCGCCGCATCTGGCCGAGACCGTCGGCATCGTCGCCGACGCACTGCGCCGTCACCCGATCACGGCGCTGGACACCCGGCCGTTGTTCGACCCCGTTGACGATCTCGGTGACGGGCCGTACGTGCAGCTCTGGCCACACCGGCACGGAACCGATGCGATGTTCGCCGCAGCCCTGCAAGTAGGGTGAGCGCCATGGCTGGACCGCTCATCGCGCCGTCGATCCTGGCCGCCGACTTCGCCGAGCTCGGTGACGAAGCTGCGGCGGTCACCGGCGCCGACTGGCTGCATGTCGACGTGATGGACAACCACTTCGTGCCCAACCTGACGATTGGGCTCCCGGTCGTCGAGGCGCTGCTCAAGAGGACCGACATCCCGATGGACTGCCATCTGATGATCGACAATCCGGATCGCTGGGCGCCGCCGTACGCCGAGGCCGGCGCGTACAACGTGACGTTTCATGCCGAGGCCACCGAAAACCCGGTCGGGGTGGCGCGCGACATCCGGGCCGCGGGAGCCAAAGCCGGGCTGTCCGTCAAGCCGGGTACGCCGATCGAGCCCTACCTCGAGATCCTGCGCGAGTTCGACACCATGCTGATCATGTCCGTCGAACCCGGTTTCGGCGGGCAGAAATTCATCCCCGAGGTGCTGTCGAAGGTCGGGATCGTGCGCCGGCTCGTCGACTCCGGCGAACTGACGATCGTGGTCGAGATCGACGGCGGCATCAACGAAGACACCATCGAAGAGGCGGCCCTGGCCGGGGTGGACTGCTTCGTCGCGGGTTCGGCGGTGTACAGCGCCGCGGATCCTGCCGCCGCGGTGGAATCGCTACGCAGACAGGCCGCCTCGGCGTCCAAGCACCTGCGGCTATGAATCTCGACGCCGCAATGCGGTTGGCCATCGAAAAGGCCGACCTGATCAAGGGCAGCACTTATCCGAATCCGCCTGTGGGTGCGGTCATCTTGGACCGCGACGGCGGGATCGCGGGCGTCGGCGCAACGGAGCCGCCCGGTGGCCCGCATGCCGAGGTCGTGGCGTTGCGCAGGGCGGGGAAGCGCGCCGTCGGTGGCACCGCGCTCGTGACGCTGGAGCCGTGCAACCATTACGGCAGGACCCCGCCGTGCGTGGATGCCCTTGTCGCGGCCGGTGTTTCGCGAGTTTGCTACGCCGTCGCCGACCCTAATCCAGAAGCCGCAGGCGGGGCCGCGCGGCTGGCCGAATCCGGCGTCACGGTCGAGGCCGGGGTGCTGAGCGATGCGGTCGCGGGTGGGCCGCTTCGTGAGTGGCTGCACAAGCAGCGGACCGGGTTGCCGCATGTCACATGGAAATTCGCGACCAGCGTCGACGGTCGCAGCGCGGCCGCCGACGGCACCAGCCAGTGGATCACCAGCGAGGCCGCTCGGGCCGACGTCCATCGCCGCCGCGCCACCGCGGACGCCATAATCGTCGGCACCGGAACGGTGTTCGTCGACGACCCGGCACTGACGGCCCGGCTGCCCGACGGCACCCTGGCCGAGCGTCAGCCGCTGCGCGTCGTCGTCGGTGAACGCGAAATATCCTCTGAGGCAAGAGTTCTCAACGACGATTCACGGACGATGGTGATCCGCACCCGCGACCCCCACGAGGTGATCAAGGCGCTGTCTGACCGCACCGACGTGCTGCTGGAGGGTGGGCCGACGTTGGCAGGCGCGTTTCTGCGGGCCGGCGTTATCGACCGGATCATTGCCTACGTCGCGCCGATCCTCCTTGGCGGGCCGATCACGGCTGTCGACGACGTGGGCGTGCTGTCCATCGCGCACGCGCAGCGCTGGCGGTTCGACGGAATCGAGCCGATCGGGCCGGACGTGCTGTTCAGTCTTGTGCCGGCGTAGCGGCCTCGGCTTCGTCGATTTCCAACGGACGGTGCTCGATCAGGTCGCGCACTCCGCCGAGGCCGAGCCGCTCACGAAAGGCCTGCACGGTGTAGCCGACGACGGTCGCATCGCAGCGTGCCCTCACCGTGGCCGCGCGCGGCAGGTGAAACAGCGGGCCGATCTCACCGAAGTAATCGCCGCGTGCGGCCACCTTCAGCAATTCCTCACCGCCGCCTGCCAATTCGCGCACGATCTCGAGCTCACCCTGCGTTACGACGTAGATGAGATCGCCCATCGTGCCCTGTTCGAACAGCACGTCGCCCGCCGACACGTGCACCGTCTCGGGGGGCCGGTCTATCGAGGTGAAATCCGGAACGAGGTCGACGACGCGATCGGCCAACGGCAGAATCCGGCTGTCGTGGGTCGCGACGACCACCATCCGATCACCCGACGCGAGTTCACGGATCAGCCGCAGCACCTCCTCGACCTGAATGAAGTCCAGGTGCGCGGTCGGCTCGTCGGCCAGCACGAGCGGCGGATCAAGAGCGATCGCCCGCGCGACCGCGACGCGCTGTTGCTGGCCGCCGCTCAGATCACCGGGGCGATGCGACACCCGGTCTTCCAGACCGACCCGGGACAGCAGTTGTTCGGCCTTCTTGTGCGCGGCGCGGCGCGACATGCCCGCCGAGAGCATCGGCACCATCACGTTCTCTGCTGCGGTGAGGCTGGGCACGAGGTTGAACGCCTGGAACACGATGCCCACCGTCTCCCGGCGGTAGGTCGACAGTCCGCGGGCGTCGAGCGAAGTGACGTCGACGTCACCGAACTTTATAGCGCCACCGCTCGGTCGGAGGATGCCACCGAGGCACGACAGCAGTGTCGTCTTGCCGCACCCGCTGGGGCCCATCAGGATCACGAGCGAACCGGCCGCCACGTCGAGGTTGAATTTCTCGATCGGGCGGACGGTATCTCTGCCGCTGGCGTACTCGACGGTCAGGTTCTGAATGGACAGGTCGCCCATGGCTCAGGGACCTCCGAACGCCAGCGCGGGATCGACCGACACCGCGCGGCGCAGTCCTGCGGCGCTGGCGATCAAGCCGATGACGACCGCGATCACGGGGAGGGCGATGAAGGCCTCCACCGGGACGATCACCTGCATCGGGAACAGCGGTCCCAGCAGCCGGGAGAGCCCGGCACCGACCAGCGCGGCACACAGCGCGACCACGATCGCCTGCAGCGCCAGCCCGCCCAGGATGGAGCCGGTCGGCACGCCAATGGCCTTGAACACCGCGAAGTCTCGCAGCCGCTCCAGAGCGGAGAGATAGACGACGGAGCCGACAATCAACGCCGCGACGATCCACAGCATGACCGCCACGATCGTGATCGAATTCACCGCCACCTTCAGCGGCCGGAGCAGGTCGGCGACCGCGCCCGCTCTGTCGATGGCGCGATAGCCGTCGGGCACCTGCTCGAGAGTTCCGCGTATACCGATCGACGCGACAAGGGGTTCGCCGGCGTACACCAGTTGCTGGGCGCCCTGCGTGGTGAGAAACACGTTGGGCAGGTTGGCCAGAGCGGTGGAATTCTCCACGATGCCGACGATGTGCAGTCTGCGCGAAGCGATTTCGACGTCGTCGCCAATCCGGCGTCCGAGCGTGCTTGACACCGCGACCTCGTCCGGCGTCGACGGCGGGCGGCCCTCCGAGACCGCGGGCATGCCGGGCCCATGCTCCGGCGCGCCGAATATGTCCACGTTCCGTGTGGCATCACCCAGCGTGGCCGTGCCACCGGCATACGCAAGCGGAGCCGCCGCGACCACTCCAGGAGTCGACGCGATCCGCGACAGGGCAGCGGGCGCGAACGGCGTCGCCCCGACGAACGGGCCGGACGCGCCGGCCTTGACGAGGAACAGATCCACTCCGAGCGCATCGACGGTCTTGTCGGCCTCGACCCGGAACCCGTGCGCTAGCCCCGTGAGGACAAGCGTCATCGCGAAGATGATGGACGTGGAAAGGATCGCGATGGCGAAGCGCCGTTTGCGCCACTGCATGTCGCGCAGGGCGGCGATCAGCATGTCCGCGAGATTACCGACGCCTTAACATTCGCGGGCCGAGTTCGGCCTATGACTTGTCGTTGGCTGACTTGTCTTTGGCGAATGCGCCCACCATTGCCTTGGAGAAGGCTGGCAGGTCGTCGGGCTTGCGGCTCGACACCAACGTGTTTGGCCCGCGCGAGCATTCGACGACCTCCTTGTCGACCCGCCTCGATCAACGTCCCGGCGCGTGGCAGATCACCGCGACCGGCTTGCCTGCGTAGAAGAAGCTCCTGCCGAGTTCGACCTGCTCGACGCCTTCGGGCGCCACCAGGAACGCAATAGTCTTGCCGTTCAGTGAAGTTGCCATGAATTTTTGCCCTTCAAATGTTGTCTTCAGCACGCGTACCCGGCGCGGCGAGCAACTATTCGGGGTGCTCCCGTCGGTACACTTGTCCCAGAGCGCTTTCACCGACGAGAGTTGCGCGCCTGGTGAGCACTAACAAAGGAAAACGAGCGTGACTGCACTGCAGGACTGGCTCAGTATTCGACCCGTGGATCCCAAGGGCCTGAAGGCCATCATCTGCGATGCGTTGCGGAGCCTGACCGGCGACGAGCCGGCAAAGGCCCAAGAACCCCAGCTGATCCGCAGGGGCGTGGAGCGCTGCTGAGCGCTCAGGGCGCGCGGTGGCGGCCGGGCGGCGGCTGCAGCGGGATCCGCTCGGTCTGGTCCGGTGGCGGTCCGTTCGAGATCGCCTGAGTGGGGAGTTCGAACGCCCGCGTCGGCGTTTCCATGCGTGTGGTCGGCGTGTCATCAGCCTCAGTGGTGGGAGCGGGTTCGTCGGCGTGCTCGTGCCTGCCGCTGATAAGCAGGCCGAGCAGGGCGCCGATCACGCAGACGATCGCGGTGATGCCGAAGATCTCCCCGTACTGCATGACGTAGGCCGTGCGGACGCGGGCCGCCTGCGCCATGAGCCGCTCGGTCAGGGTGTTCCCGGTGGCGCTGGGCAGGCTGGCCAGGTGCTGATTGAAGCGGTAGAGACCCCACGCGCTCAGCGACGCGATACCGATCAGCATGCCGATCATCCTGGCCACCACCACCGACGCCGAGGCGATCCCATGCTGGGATGCGGGGACGACCCGCAGTGTCGCCGACGTCAGCGGAGCGATCACAAGGCCAAGACCCAGGCCGGCGATCGCGAGGTCGGTGTCGAGCGTGGGTAGGGTGAACAGGCCCAGGTGGTGGCGGGCCGTGAGCACGTCGACGGTCCATTTGGAGATCAGCCAGTAGCCGCCCGCGGCGATCACCAACCCAACGAACGCCACGATCCGATCGCCGATCTTGGTTGCGATCCAGCCGCCCAGCAGCGCGCCGATCGGGAGGGCGATCAGAAACCGCACCAGCAGGCCTGCGGCCCCGTTCTTGTCGAGAGCGAGCACGCCCTGGCCGAACAACTCGACGTTGACCAGCGTCACCATCAACGCCGCTCCGGCTGTCAGGGAGGCGCCCAGCGCCGCCAGGAATGGCCGGAAGTGCACACCCGCGGGTTCGATCAGCCGGGTCTTGGCGAATCGCTCCCAGACGAAGAACGCGATGGCCGCGACGAGAGCGCCCACGAGCAGGGGCAGCCCGTAGCTCGGCAACACCTGCTTGCCGTCCGGCGCGGGGTTGTACAGGCCCCAGGTGGCCAGGCCCAGAGCGATCGCCAGCAGCACGCCGCCGACCACGTCGACCTTCTCCGGGTGCTCGCTCTTCAGCTTCGACGGCAGGCTGAAATGGATCATCACCATCGCGATCGCGGCCAGCGGCACGTTGATCCAGAACACGTCGCGCCAGGTGTTCAGCGCCCACACCACCGCGATGCCGTACAGCGGACCGAGCACGCTGCCCAACTCCTGCGCGGCGCCGATGCCGCCCAGCACGGCGGCGCGGTTGCGCGCGGACCACAGGTCGGCAGCGAGCGCCAGCGTCACCGGCAGCAGTGCGCCACTGGCGGTGCCCTGGATCGCGCGCCCGATGATGAGCGGCAGCAGGTCATTCGAAAGGGCGGTGACCACCGAGCCGATCGCGAAGCCGGCCAGGCTGACCTGAAGCACGAACTTGCGGCCGAACCGGTCCGAGGCCCGGCCCAGCAGCGGCATGGCAGCGATATAGCCCAGCAGATACCAGGTGACGATCGGGGTGACCCGCTGGATCTGATTGATCCCGATCCCTACGTCTCTCATGATGTCGGTCATGATCGTGACCACGACGTAGGTGTCGAGGGCACCCAGCAGCACCGCGAGGCTGCCGGCGCTGATCGCGACTCCGCGCGACGCGCGCATCAGATCAGACCGTGGGCTTGGTGACGGAAACCGACTTGCCCCAGTCCGAGCAGGTCATCGTGATGGTGTTGCCGGGCGACGGTTCCAGCTTCGACTGGACCAGTTCGTGGTTACCGTCCTCACGGATCCATGCGGTGCCGGGGACCGGTCCGGTTGCCTTGATTGATGGTGCGACCTTGTTGACGGCGTCGGCGCTTACCGTCCCGGTGATGCGGACGGTGTCGACGCCGTTGATGGTCTCGCGCCCGTCGGCCTTGGGGTCGGAGAAGTTGGCCAGTACGTTGGCCAGCCCGGCGTCGGGATTCAGCAGGACCGACACGTCGTAGATGTCGGCGGCCGGGCCGAAGTCCTGGAAGCTGCCCTTGGTGAGCGCACCGAACAGGTCGCCGTCGGCGACCACGAAGTCGACCCCCTCGAGCCGCTGGCCCAAGAAGACGATGTTGGCCGTGCCCTGAGCGGCGACAGCAGGCTTGTTGGTCAGATCACCTTCGAGCGATTCGATCGGCATGTTCTGGATCTGGCCTTGCACCGCCAGCTTGAGGTGCACGCTCGACTGGGACTTGGTGGTCTCGCTGGACTCTTTGAGCAGTGTGGCAGCGTCCGGCAGTTCCTTGGACGCACCCTCCGACTTCGAGGAGCACCCAGCGAAAAGGGCGATAGCGGCGGCAAGGGCGGCGAAGATGGCCAGGAGGCGCGTCTGCATGACTGCATCGTAGAGGGTCTGCCGGTGTGGACGCGTTGCGCGTGCTGCCGGTACAGGGGGCCGCCGACCGGCATTTCTCGCGGGCTCGATGGCCACGTTCTTCGGCGAGACGCAGCTGGCTGGTTAGTCTGGCGGCGTGTTCACGGGAATCGTCGAAGAACTGGGCGAGGTCGTCAGCAAGGAGGAGCGTGGCGACTCGGCCCGTCTGGTCATCCGCGGGCCCGTCGTCACGTCCGACGCCGGACACGGCGACTCGATCGCGGTGAACGGGGTCTGCCTGACCGTGGTCGAGGTCCTGCCCGACGGTGTGTTCAGCGCGGACGTGATGGGCGAAACACTGCACCGCTCGAGCCTGCGCAGCATCGGCGTGGGCAGTCAGGTCAACCTCGAGCGCGCCGCCGCGGTCAACAGCCGCCTCGGCGGACACATCGTGCAGGGGCACGTCGACGGAACCGGGCATGTGATCGCGCGAACACCATCCGAACACTGGGAAGTCGTGCGGATCGCGCTGCCGACGGCGTTGTCCCGGTATGTCGTCGAGAAGGGTTCGATCACCGTAGACGGTGTGTCCCTTACGGTTTCGGGCCTGGGCCACGATTGGTTCGAGGTGTCGTTGATCCCGACGACACTGGACCTCACCACTCTCGGCAAGGCGGAGGTCGGGACACGCGTCAACCTCGAGGTCGACATCATCGCCAAATATGTTGAACGGCTGATGGATCACAAAACCTGATCTACCTGCGTGTTCGGCGGCAAATCCGGGTTACTGAACTGGTACGGAGCTATCGGTCTAACATATCTGGCACGGCTGCAGTGCCCAGCAGGACGCCGGCGGCGCGGTCAAGCTGAGCCGTTGTCAATCTCATAGATCGGTCTCCTTTCACCCACTGAAAGTGGGCATCAGTGGAAGCTGTCGAATCTTGAAGTCGGGCAGGGTTTCCCCGCCGGTGACTGACCGCGTGGGCGATCCGCGCCCCGGGGGAAGCAATCTGGTGATCCACCCCCGCCGGGGGTGCGCAGGTCGGTAGATACCCCCGCCGGGGGGTGAAGCAATCTGTCCGTGCCCCCCGCCGGGGGTGAAGCGATGTGGCCTGCCCCCGCCGGGGGTTACGCGGCCTCGTCGGCGAGATACCTATATAAAGTCGCTCGGCTGACGCCCAGGTACTTGGCCACATCCCGTGCGGTATGTCCGTCGGCTCTCATCCGTCGTGCGGTCTCGACGTGGGCCGGATCGGCGACCTTGGTGCGTCGCCCGAACTTGGTGCCATTGGCCCGGGAGACCGCCCGCTTGAGGGCAGTGCGTTCCTTGACCAGTTCGCGCTCGAACTCGGCCATGCTGGCCAGTACTCCGATCACCATGCGCCCCGCCGCGGTGGACGAGTCGATGCCGTCGGTGGTGGAGATCAGGGTGACGCCAGCATCGGTTAGCGCCTTGACCGTCTCCAGGATGTGTAACGTGTTGCGGCCCAGCCGGTCGAGCTTCCAGACCACCACGGTGTCGCCCTCGCGGACGTACTGCATCAGCGCGGCAAGGCCGGGACGGTCGTCCTTCGCGCCAGACATGGTGTCGGAGAACGTCTTGGTGACGCCGGCTGCGGCAAGGGCGGTGTTCTGTTGATCCAGGGTCTGGGCAACGGTGCTGACTCGCGTGTATCCCACCCGCGTCCCGCTGTTCGAAGCTGATTCCATGTCCAAACCCCCTGTCTTACAAGCGGTTAAGCGCTCCGGGCGAGACTTTTATTCCCTTGGTTGAACGTCAAGACCTGTTCGCAGCAACGTCAAGGCCTGTTCGCAGCGCGGACCGCCGGGCGATATGACAGACAGCTCTGCCCACCAGTGACACGATATTGAGGTGAGCGACGGATCGAGGTGAGCGACGGTGGCAATGCCGGAGCGCT
>Ga0207693_10000594_pt1 | contig 32405 bp, 35 predicted proteins | sample LARL81metaG_FD_184347 | JGI IMG/M metagenome (GOLD analysis project Ga0207693, IMG submission 184347) | Corn, switchgrass and miscanthus rhizosphere microbial communities from Kellogg Biological Station, Michigan, USA - LAR L8-1 metaG... | ecosystem: Host-associated > Plants > Roots >... | reverse complement strand
CTTGGTCTACCGCATGCTCCGCTACGGGATGAAGTACGTCGACAAAGGAGCGGCGACCTACCAGGCGCAGCACCAGCAATTACAGATCAAGCAGCTCAAAATGGAAAGCCGCAACCCTGGGATACCAACTCATCGGAGTTCCAGCGGCTTAAAAAGCACGAGTTTCTGGGGAGGAGAAATTCGTTCTGAGGGCCGCTTCACCGAATTCGTCGGCGACAGCCCTCCTCTGCAAAAAGTTCTTGACCAGGTGGCCACCGTAGCTCCAAGCAATGCCACCGTCTTGGTCTTGGGTGAGACCGGCACCGGTAAAGAACTAGTCGCCCGCGCGGTTCATCGCATGAGCCGCCGGCGCGAAGCCCCCTTCATCAAGTTGAACTGTGCTGCCATTCCTACCGGGCTGCTGGAGAGCGAGCTGTTTGGCCACGAGAGGGGCGCTTTTACCGGCGCCGTCAGCCAGAAGGTCGGACGTATGGAATTGGCGAACGGCGGCACCCTATTTCTCGACGAAGTGGGCGAAATTCCCCTCGATCTACAGCCCAAGCTTCTGCGCGTTCTTCAAGATCAGGAGTTCGAACGCCTGGGCAGTAACCGCACCATCAAGGTGGACTTGAGGCTAATCGCGGCGACGAATCGCGATCTGCCTCAGCGGATGGCTCAGAATGAGTTTCGTAGCGACCTTTTCTACCGTCTGAGTGTGTTTCCCATTCGCATGCCGCCCCTGCGCGAACGCCGGGAAGACATCCCGCAACTCGTCCGGTATTACGTTCGAAAGTTTGCTCTGCGCATGGAGCGTCATATCGAAACCATCCCCAAAGAGACGATCAAGGCCTTGATGGAGTGGCCCTGGCCGGGCAACGTTCGCGAACTCGAGAATTTGATGGAGCGATCGGTCATTCTCAGCACGGCAGCGCTTTGCACGTCCCTCTGTCGGAACTGCGCCCTGAGCCCCGGCCTGCCGTTGCGCTATCGGATGGCCCTGATAACACCCTGGAGAACGCGGAGCGTCAACACATCATCCGTGTGCTTGCTGAAACCGGAGGCGTTCTTTCGGGGCCTGATGGCGCTGCCACTCGCCTCGGACTGAAGCGCACCACGCTGCAATCCAAAATGCAGCGGCTGAAGATTACGCGTAAGGATTACCTCGGATCCTGACGCGACCATATCAGATCTCCCAACTGCCTCGACCTGTTTGCGGACATCGCTGAGTTATGCAACCAGACCGATGTTTGCCGCACAGTCAAAAACTGACGACTAATCGGCAGTTTGCCGATGTGGCGACCTTTTCCAGGAACAGTCGGTTGTTTCCACTTTCGGAACTCGCTCCAAACAGGGAAGTTCCTGCGTTGCGTGCCGCTCCCATTTTCGGAACGTCACGTGCACAGTCTCTGACTTGCACTGCTTCTGGCCGCTCAACAAACGTCTCAGGCGCAGAGCGGCCCCGTTCTACTCGAATGAAACTGTCGGCATAGCAGCCGGCCTTATGGAGCCATTGAAGTGTTAGTCAGTAAAGCTCTTGTCGTTAATTCAACCCCTTCTGGGAGCCTCCCTGACACAGCCGTCCCCGCCCTGAAGAATCATCGCGGCTTAGGAGATCATTCCGGACTGTCTACCGGGTGGAGTTCATCACGAATGGAGGTCGAATCAGCGCATGAAAACCCAAGTGTTGATGCGGACCTCGCTCCGCTACCACTTACGCAGGAGATCGATCCTTTCTACCTGTTCGCCTGCCATCTTGAGTGGGAGGGGTCCGAAGAGCCGAGCGCGGCCTGGGAATTGATCGCGGCTTCTCGCAGTTCCCATGAAGAAACCCGGGCGCACGCCCGCGCTCTACTCGCCAGTTCGCGCCACATCAGTTCCACGAGTGGCGGTTCAGGATGCGTCATGAAGGTAAGACGGCCTGCTCCCACGGAGACAAATATGAAAGTACCCTACGACCTTGACATCATCGACAATTGCGCTGAGTGTACTCAATCCAGCCCGGGCTTCTTTTGCAGCTTGTCCGCGTCTGGCCTGGAGGCGCTCAATGAGATCAGCCACAAGAGCGTGCTTCCAGCCGGCGCCATACTCTTCGTGGAAGGCCAGAGTCCGCGTGGGATGTTCGTCCTCTGCTCAGGGAAAGTGAACCTTTCCACCGCGTCGCGCGAAGGCAAAATCCTGATTCTCAAGACCGCCGAGGCCGGGGAAGTGCTCGGACTGAGTGCTGCGATTTCAGGCGCAGGTTACGAATCCACGGCCGAAACAGCCACCCCGTGCCAGCTCAACTATATCGATCGCAAGCACTTCCTCGAGGTCATGCAGACGCATACCGAGGTTGGAATGCACACCGCACAGTGTTTAAGCCGTGACTACCGATCGGCTTACCGGGACATTCACGATCTCGTGCTTACTCGCTCCTCTGCCGGCAAGCTGGCCAGACTCTTGCTCTCATATTCGCCGGCTCAGGCCGAGGATGATTTGGAAACGCGTTTCCGCTCTGTCATGACTCACGAAGAGATGGCGCAGCGCATTGGGGCATCCCGAGAAACCGTGACCCGGCTTTTAGGGGACCTAAAGAAGAAGCAATTGATTCGTCTAGAGGGAGCGACGCTGGTGATCCGTGACCGAACCGCTTTAGAGGCATTGGCGACGTAGCCCTCCCCCCGCGGAGGACGACGCCGGGTTGCGCTCGTCCTCCGTGCTTTTCTGCAGGCTGCTCCGCCGGCTTCATTTTGGCGGGGCGAATGGACTTGATTCGAAATGTATTCAGGAACGTTGATCGCTGATTTGGTCGGCATCGTGGACCGGGCCCTCAGTCGCACGAAGCTTATGAACAAACGTCATGCGGATGCGACCGGTCACAGCGCGCAGCTGCACCCTAACATTTGCCATTGCACGCCCGACAGTCTAGAGCCCGAACAATTCCCGCAGTCGCTTGGTCTGTGCACGGCTGACTGGAATCTCAGTCTGCTTCTTGTCATCCATGCGCAACTGGTACGAGCTCTTGAACCACGGAACAACTTCGCGGATGCGGTTGATATTTACCAGGTAGGAGCGGTGCGCCCTCCAGAAAAGATTCGCGTCTAGACTGTCCAGCAGTTCCTCCAGGGTCCGGCAGTTGGATTGTCCCTCCATCCCCGCCACTCCTCCGGTCACCACCGTGATCACGCCGTCTTCAATCCACGCGTAGCAGATATCCTTCTGGTCCACCAGAAACATGCGCCCGACAGCCTTCAGCAGAACTTTAGAAGCTGGCTGCTTCTGCGATTCAATCATCCGCACCAGCGTCTCGATCTTCTCGGCCGGCAGACCGTCCGCGTCCTGTTTGGCGCGCGCCTTCTGAATGGCCTGCGCCACTCGCTTCTTGTCGAACGGCTTCAGCAGATAATCGATCGCGTTCACTTCGAACGCCTTCACGGCATACTGATCAAACGCAGTAGCGAATACGATCTTGGGAAGTGGAATCTTCTTGTCGAGCAGCTTCTTGATCACTCCGAAGCCATCGAGTCCGGGCATCTGCACGTCGAGGAAAACCAGGTCCGGATTGTGTTCCTTGATCAGGTTCACTGCTTCCAGTCCGTTCTTCCCCTGGGCCACAACATTCACATCGTCGGCATTCTTTAGCAGGTAGGCAAGTTCGTCGCGGGCCAGTTGCTCGTCGTCCACGATCACTGCGGATAGGGGCATCGTTGCTCCGGAAATCAGGCTGCTAGATCGAGTATAGTGACCTGAATTTTCCAGCGCAACGAAGCGATTTTCTCGGTGCCCCTGTGTCCCGTGTGGTTAGAAATTTCTCCTACTGTGGCCGCTGCATCATGCTGCCCATGTCCATCTTGGTATACCCGGCAGGAATTTCGAACAGGCTCGCGGGCTGCGGTCCTTCCTGGATGTTTCGCATTTCACCGCCATTGTTCTTGCCCTGCCATTTCACCGGAAACCGCAGCTTCGAATCCAGCCACACAGAACTCGTCTCGCCGCTCGCATTGGTTCCCTCATACTTCACCGTGTTGCGGCCATTTACAGTCTCACTGCCCACTTTGTGACAGGTACCGCCTTTGTTCCTCTCTAGTTTGAGCCAATCGGAGCAGGCATTATCCACGTTGCCGCTCTTGAAGAACGCGAACATTCCCCGGTTCTCCATCATCTTGGAGGGCATTTCCATATACATGTGCTGCTTTGCCATCAGGACAACCCAACTCTCCTTGCTGAGATCGAAGATTACCGCACCGCCGCCACGCGATTCGCTGTCGTCCTTCGCGTCGAAACGCATCTTGTCTTTTCCGAAGTAGACCTTGGTAGGTCCCTTGTCCCCTCTCTCGTTGTTTACAACGTCGGCAGAAAACTCGGTCTGCGCGAACGCAAAATTGGCAAGGATCAACAACACAACGAAACCAGAAATTCGAATCATCAGTCGAAGCACAGGGATCTCCTTGTTAGTATGGCGCCGGATGGCGCACCGCGAATGCGCCTAGTGGCCGTTTCGCCCCTGCGGCTTCGCAAAATCTTGCGCAATCCATTTGGACAGGAAAGTGCTCTCGTGTTTCGCGAACCCCAACTTCCGATATATTTCCAGCGCCGCGGTGTTCTGCCGTACGACCTCAAGATGAAGCGTACGCACTCCCGCCGTTCTCGCCTGCTCTTCCAAAAACTCCATCGTCTTGCGGCCCCAGCCGCGCCTGCGATATTCCTCCAGCAGATAAAGTTCGTCGACGAACGCGTCCCGCCCCAGCCACTCCAGGCTGTAGCCGAAGCAGAGCACGACGTAGCCAACCGGACCGGCGCCGTCGAGAATCAGCCACGCGCGCCCGAGGCCAGGGTCTCGCAATAAATCCAACAGGGCTACAAGTGCCTTTTGCTCCTCGAAGCCATGCCCGTCGAATGCATAATATTCCCGCATGAAACGCAGCAGTGTGCCGGCATCCGACTCGACCGCCAACCGGAATTGTGGATCGTCACTCATGTGGAAGAGCGGCGCTTGAGCGCCGCGAAAAGTGTCCGGAACTCACCGGACTTTAGTCCCTGAGACAGCCTTCACACTACGTTCTCCAGCGCAAGCGCCATTCCCATTCCGCCGCTCACGCACAAGGTAGCCACGCCGCGCTTGGTATTGCGTTTCAGCATCTCGTGCAGAAGCGTGACGGTGATGCGCGTTCCCGTACATCCGATGGGATGCCCGATCGCAATCGCCCCACCATTCACATTCAGTCGCTCGCGATTCATGTTGAGTGTGCGGTCGCAGGCCAGGACTTGCGCCGCGAAGGCTTCATTCAATTCGATCACGCCGAAGTCTTGCAGGCGCAGGTTATGTTTGTCTTCGAGTTTTCGCAGAGCCGGGACAGGCCCAATTCCCATGGTTCGCGGATCGACGCCTGCCGAGGCCACCGCCACAATCCGCGCCAGAGGCTTCAGATTGTTCTGCTTCACGAAATGCTCATTGGCCACAACGACCGCGGCGGCCCCATCCGTGATTCCGGAGGAATTTCCCGCCGTGATGGTTCCCGTCTTCGAGAACACAGGAGAAAGTTTGCCAAGCTTCTCCATACTGGCATCGGCAAATGGATGCTCGTCGCGCGCAAACGTCGTCGCGCCTTTTTTGCCCTCGATGGTCACGGGAACGATCTCGGCATCGAACCGCCCGGCGGCAATGGCGCGTGCGGCCCGAGTCTGGGAGAGCAGGGCAAACTCGTCTTGCTCCTCGCGGGAAATCTTGTACTGCTCGGCCAGCACCTCGGCGGTTTCGCCCATCACCATCTTCGCCAGTGGACAGAAGAATCCGTCGCGGTACATGCCGTCGACCATTTCCTGATTGCCCAACCGGTATCCCCAACGTGCCCCGTCAAGATAGTAAGGAACCCGCGACATCGATTCCGTGCCGCCCGCCAGAATGCAACTCGAATCGCCAATCAGAATGGATTGATAGGCCAGCGCAAGCGATTTCAGCCCCGACGCGCAGGCCTTGTTGACCGTGAAGCCGGGAACCTCCTGAGGCACGCCGCTGCGGACGGAAATCTGCCGCGCCACGTTCGGCCCCCCACCAGCCTGACGCGCGCAGCCGAAGATAGTCTCTTCCACCTGCGCCGCCTCGATCCCGGCTCGCTCTAACGCGGCTTTCGCCGCGACCACGCCCATGTCGGCTGCGGTCAAGGAAGCCATAGTGCCGCCAAACTTCCCGATTGGTGTCCGCACCGCCGACAGAATATAGATAGCCTGCAAGCCCGCACCTCCAAACCTTCGAGTCTACCTCGGCAACGTATGATTTTGGCAAGGCCCGCATTAACTAACCTGCAGGAACGAGGCTGGGCGAGGCCACGTTCCTTCCGATAGCCTCTGACTCCCCTTGCCATTCCGCCTAACCTCCGGCATAATAAGAGTTTGCCTCGATCTTCCCGGACTCTTCCGGAACAAGGATAAAGACCTGTGTTAATGATTCGACTGGCGCGCCGAGGTGCGCGCAAACAACCGCACTACCGCATTGTGGTGATTGAGAAGGCGCGCGCCCGCAACGGCCGGCCGGTGGAAGTGGTCGGGACCTATAATCCCCGCACCAATCCCGCCAGCGTCGAGTTGAAGCGCGATCGCGTCGAGTACTGGGTGTCGAAGGGCGCTCAGATGTCGGAGCGCGTGAACAAGCTGTTCACCAAGACTCCGGCTCCGGTTGCTGCCGGCTCCGCCGCTTAAGACTCACGATTGGGAAGGGCGCGACCCTTCGGCTGCGCTCAGGGCAAGCTTTTGAGTCGTGCCGCAAAAGCCGCCATCAGTCGTGGCTTTAGCCGCTGGGGGCTTGGATTCTGGTTCTCTCAATCGCATCGATTTTACTGTGAGATTGCTGACTTATGAATGAGCCTGCTGGAGATGTGCGCGCTCTTGTTGAGCTGATTGCAAAATCGCTGGTCGACACTCCCGAAGAAGTCTTCGTCGAGAAGTTTGACGACGATGTCATCGAACTGGAAGTCGCTGAAAGCGATGTCGGCAAGGTGATCGGGCGCCAGGGACGCACGGCTCGTGCCTTGCGCGCTCTGCTGAGCGCGGCCGGCCATCGAGCCCACAAGCGCTACACGCTCGAAATCATCGAGTAGCGTGGACCGTGAGTTCTGAATCCAAGGGCGAATTCATCACCTTGGCTCGCGTGGTGAAGACGCAGGGCCGTCATGGTGAGGTCGCTGCCGAGACGCATAGCGATGTGCCTGGACGATTTGCCGAAGGCATGAAGCTGTTCGCGCTGCCTAAAGCAGAAGAGGCGCGTCGCGAATTGGAAGTTGAAGATTTGTGGCCGCACAAGGGCTTGGTCGTTCTGAAGTTTCGCGGCATCGATTCAATGTCGGACGCAGAACTTCTAGTTGGATCGGAATTGCAGCTCCCGAGTACGGAACGCGCGAGCTTGGAACCGGGCTGGAATTACGTGAGCGATCTGATCGGCTGTACAGTTCTCGATCATGTGCAAGAGATCGGCCGAATCGAAGATGTACAGTTCGGAGCCGGCGAAGCGCCGCTGCTGATTGTTGCCAACAGAGCAGGCAAGAAGTTTGATGTACCGTTCGCCGAAGCGTACTTGGACGGCGTCGACATTGCGCAGCGCCAAGTGCGCATGAGCCTTCCCGAGGGCATGCTGGAGATCAATGCCCCAGTGACGGCAGAAGAGAAGCAGGAGCTGCAGAAGAGAAAGCACTGAGTTCCTCTGTGACCTCAGTGCCCTCTGTGGTGAAAAGGTTTGGGTTCTGGTCCAGATGAAAGCCGATATTCTCACGATCTTCCCCGGCTTTTTCAGCGGACCGTTGGACCACGGGATTACCCGCCGCGCCTGTGAAATGGGCCTGGCGAAAATCGAAGTCCACGATTTGCGGCAGTTCACGCACGACCGGCACCGCACCGTGGATGACCGCCCCTTCGGCGGCGGCGAGGGCATGGTGCTCAAGCCGGAACCGCTCTTTGAATGTTTGGAGTCGTTGCATTTGGCGAATCGCGAAGACCGCCTCGCCGGACGCGCCAAGCAGTCGGTGATTCTGCTTTCCGCACAGGGCCAGCGCTTTACGCAGCAGGTGGCTGCGGAGCTGGCGGCACTGGAACGCATCGTTCTGGTTTGCGGACGCTATGAGGGTGTGGACGAACGCGTGGCCGATTTTCTCGCCGATCGTGAGCTTTCGATCGGCGACTATGTGCTCAGTGGCGGTGAGTTGGGCGCTGCCGTAATCATTGAAGCGGTTACACGGTTGCTTCCGGGTGCGGTTGGCAACGAAGCGTCGACGCGGCAGGAGTCTTTCACCGCGCACGTCGCAACCGCAGCGTCCGGCGGCGCAGATTCGACCTGTGGCTCCGGCGGATTGCTGGACTATCCGCACTACACGCGTCCCGCAGACTTTCGTGGGATGCCGGTTCCGGAAGTCCTGCTGAACGGGAACCATGAGGAAATCCGCCGCTGGCGCCGGCAGCGAGCGCTGGAAAAAACGCTTCGCAACCGCCCAGACTTGTTAGAAGGTGTGGGACTGAGCGACGAAGACGCAAAGATTTTGGCGCGGATCAAGTCAGGCCGCGAGTAGTAAGCAGGTGTTGGGTCTTTGGTGTCCAGTCTTGGATTCGAGCCTAGCACCCAAGACCTAAGACTAGATTTGAAACGAAGGAAGAAACGACAATGTCAAATTTAATAATCGAAAAACTGCTGGCCAAGTCTCAACGCACTGACCTCCCGGGATTCCGTCCTGGCGACACGGTTCGCGTCCACGTAAAGATTAAGGAAGGCGACAAGGAACGCGTGCAGGCGTTCGAAGGCGTGGTTATCAAGCGGGACAACGGTCCGCAGGCCAGCTTCACCGTGCGCAAAATCAGTTTTGGCCAGGGCGTGGAGCGCATTTTCCCGGTCCACTCCAAGGTCATCGACCGGGTCGAACTGCTGCGCTCGTCCAAAGTTCGCCGCGCCCGCTTGTTCTACCTCCGCGGCCTGCGGGGCAAAGCCGCACGCCTGCGCGACGTCGAGAAGTCGTAGCCTTCTTCAGGCGCTGGCGTTAAGGAACTTTTGCGTCTGGATCTTGCCTTTGAAGGATTGTCTTTGAAGATCGAGAGGAGAGCGCCTGCTCTCCTCTGTTTCATTCCTGCAAAGCTAGGCGTGCGAAGCAGGCTTACGCGGTCGATGCGACTGGCGACACGGCGAAGCCTTCCGAGTGGTTCTTTCTCCCCTGCTCCGCTTCGTATTCTTTTCGCGTCCCCACAAAAAATTCGATCTTTCCACCCGTTGGGATTCCGTCGCCAGTCGTAAAGATCAAGTGCGAATATCCCCATATACCGCCGTCGCTGGAATTCTGGAATGTCGGTTGGGGATTCGTGAGCAGCGTCGATGTGACCAGTTTACCGTCTCGCGGTACGGTTACAACGAATGCGTCGCCCCGCTTCTCGAGCGGGGGTGCTTCCTTGACTCCCATTTCCAACAGAAAGTCTCCCGTAAAGCCGGAAGGAACTTCCACGACGACCTTCGATGCGGGGCCTTTCTTCGAACATCCCGTGACCACCATCAGAACAACAATACAAATCAGCACTAGGCAGGGCTTGCGATTCATCCTTTCACCTCTTGCATTGTTGGCGGAGAACTTCGTGGAACTGATCGGCGCCCAACTGGCACACGCGCCACAATTTCAGTGCCGGCGGCGCTCGATCGAACTTTCAGTGTGCCTCCAATTTCGCGGATGCGCTCGGTCATGCCTGCCAGGCCAACTCCACCTCCTGAACCATCTTCCCGCAAGCTTTGCAGGACTACGGGAGACATGCCATGGCCGTAGTCGGTCACTCGCAGGATTGCTTCGTTGCCCGAGGTGTGCAGACTGACCTCCGCGCGCGTTGCCCCGGAATGCCGGTGCACATTGGTCAGGCTCTCCTGCAGCACGCGAAATAATACCAGTTCGGTCGCTTCTGGCAACCGGATGTCTCCGTCGAGAATATCGAGATGGACACTGATGCCGCTGCGTTTTCCGAATCCCTCCACGAACCAGCGCGAAGCCGAGTTCAGACCGGCCTCATCCAGAAGCGGGGGATGCAAGAGGTGAGAGATGGTTCTCGTCTCGGCGATCGAGTCGTCGAGCATTTTGAGGCAATCAGCGAGCGTCCGGTCGAGCGGATGCTTCGCCTGCAACATCGACATTGCCATTTTCATTGCGGCCAGGTGCTGTCCTACGGAATCGTGCAATTCGCGCGCAAACTTGCGCCGCTCGGCATCCTGCAGGGTTAACAACCGTGCGCTGAGGGCGCGTTGCGCACTCTCGGCCCGGCCGCGTGCTTTCACCTGCTCCGTCAAGAATTGGTGATGTAAGAGGAACAGGACCAAGGCCAAGAAGAGGCTCGTAATCAGAATGCCTTCTATGATTGTGGATGAAGTGCTGACTCGCTTCTGACGCTGAGTGAGCAGTTGTTCTTCCGCATCATTCATAGCTTGCACAATAGAATCCGTCTCTGCCGCCGTAGATACGATTTGCCGATTAATCGCCGCTTGGGCCAGAAGAGTCGATTCTCCACTTCTCTTCAAGCGGATCGCTTCATCCATGAGAGCAATGCGCCGCTCGGTCAACTCCGCAAGTCTTCGGCCGTTGACCTGTTGCTGCGCGTTGTCCGTAATCAGGCGTTGAATCGAATTTACCGTCGCCCTTACCTGGCCCACTACATCCGCCTGCTGCCCGAGCAGCGCAGGGTCCCCCGAATCGACATATTCGGCCCGCAGTCGGCCTGCCCGGGCGGTCGTCATCGCAAATCGAGCCAGGGCGCTTTGAACGTCGCGAGTGTGGTGGACCCATTCTTCGCTGGTGCGTAAGCGGGTGAAAGCCAGGTAGGCGGAACAACTGCTGAGAAGGAGAAAGACGATTGCTGCAACTAAAGCCGCATTTACCTTTCCACTTAAAGTCATTCCCGGCGCGAGGACCCTGCTCGATTGTAAATCAAGAGGTTGCGTAATGTGCGCCAAGACTGAATCGTGCGGCCGCCGTCGAGACGTGGGCTTCGGGCGCCAGATTTGGCTTTGGACTATCCTGCGACGACGGCCATTGGCTCTGTAACCACTTCCACTTCCACGAAGTCTTCCATCTTCATCGTTCGCAGCTTTCCCAGGACGTAGGTCAGCAGGGGGCGGTCGCCCCGGCGGATTTCCTGAAACTCCACGCCCATCCCAAGATTATCGGTCAGATATTTCACCTGCGCCTTGAGCGCTACGCTGATGTCGAGAATGTTCAGCGTCAGGCGGAAGTCAGTACCGGGCCGCATCCGATCCGCGGCTGAAATGCGGGCGCCATATTCCGAAAGCTCTTGCACTTTGCCCGCTACCCGCTGGATGCCGTCGGTGACCTCAGCTTGGCCTTGCACAGAGAAACGTGGACGACGGCGACGGTTAATATCTGAGCGGGCGAGGGTGGGCGCGGTCGCCCGGCGTTGGGAACCGTCGAGAATCACAGGCTGGTATTGCTCCTCCATTTGTCGCAACTCTTCGTCCCAGGGCGGCCTGCCCTCTACGCATTGCACCGCGAACTGACCGCGCAAAGAGGAATCAGGATGCCCCGCCCAAATTACCTGGCAGATGGCCTTGTGACGCCCACGCTCCATGAGCACCAGATCGCCAACATTGACGCTGCGCGAACTGAGGAGCCGCGCGCCATGCGGATGGATGTCATAGGTACACGCCATCTCCGTGTTAGTCCGTCCTGGCTGCCCGACGAGACTCCATCGAATTGGGAGCGCCACATGCAGAATTTTGCCGGTGAGCAGTCCGTTCTCTGTCGACGTGTTGGGCTTGATGTCCAAGATGTTTGCCAGCTTGAAGCGATCTGAGGTGACGTTACCAGTACATGTCCGACCGGACAATGTACGTGAGTAATCCGGCCGAAGGTTACTAGGTGCTATTACCAACGTGGAAAGGAGAGGGCCGGATGGTGCCATGGCCGCGAAACGTGTTTGGGCACATGCGACTTGCAGGAATTTGTGCTCTCGACGAAGATGGTGGACACATCGCCCGTCTGCTGTGATGGAGTCATCAGGGAAATCGCCGGTACGAGAGTTGTCGCCCTCCGCAGCCAAGCTGCGGCTGCTGAAGAAGCTTCGCTGCACCATGCGCTATGAAAAACAGGCATGGGCGTCGGGTGCGCATCTGGTGGCGGGCGTCGATGAAGTGGGACGCGGCTCTCTGTTCGGATGCGTGGTCGCAGCGGCAGTGATCCTGGATCCCGGCTACCGTATACGCGGGCTGCGCGATTCGAAACTGCTGCTGCGCGAGCGCCGCGAAATTCTTGCCGAGCGCATTCGCGAACACGCGGTCGCGTGGTCCGTCGCAGCGGTGGATGCTGCGCGCATCGATCAGATCAATATTTATCAAGCCTCGCGAGTGGCCATGCGGGAAGCGGTGATGCTCCTTGCGCCTGCGGCAGATTACCTGTTAATCGATGCTGTGCGCATCGACTGCGATCTGGCGCAGGTTCCCATCATCCATGGCGACGCACTCTCGGCTTCGATTGCGGCTGCATCGATCCTGGCAAAAGTAGAACGCGACCGGATGATGCGTGAATGGGACGCTGTCTTTCCGGGATACGGTTTGGCTTCGCACAAGGGCTACAGCACTCCCAAGCATCTGGCAGCGCTGCGCGAGTTCGGGCCGACCCCGCTGCATCGCCAATCGTTTGCGCCGGTGTGGCAGAATCCTGTGCCGCAGGAGGTATTCAGATTTATGGAAGAAGACGTCCCCATGGAAGAACTGGCGCAGAATGTGTGACTTAGCGAGACTCCCGGCGAGATTTTCACAGTGTTCCCATAGGAACACTTTTATTACGATTGTGTACGTACAAAAATATAATTATAGTGAGTCATATGGCACACAAGAAACGAGTTACCAAGACGAGGAAGCAGGCGGCAAGCGGCAAATCTGCGAACCGCGGCAAGCGGCGTAAGAGCCTGAGCCTGTCGGCATCAGTCGAATCATCCAAGCGGCCGAGCGTGTCGATGAGTGAAGTGCTGGAATACTACAAGCCAATCAAAAAGCCGGTGACTTTGCGGCTGGATGCCGACGTACTTGCCTGGTTCCGGAGGGACGGAAGGCGGTATCAAACGCGAATCAACAGCGCGTTGCGGAGCATGATGGAGCGCGAGATAAAAAAAGGCTAGGGAATTCGTCTAGCTAGCATCGCGGAGATCCTCAGAATCGTCGTCCTCACTCAAGAAGGCCAATAAGGCGTGGGCCTGGGAAACCAGTTCCGAAGCCACCTGCTGTTTTGACACCACGGCGTGAATGCCACCGACGCGAGCGAGCCGCTCCACTTCGTTGCCTTCCTCGACGGTAAATAGAATGATCCGCGCAGCCGGCAGAATTTCCATCAGCTGAGGCGCGGCATCGAGTCCGGTCATGAGGGGCATGGAGAGGTCGAGAATAATGAGATCGGGCTTGAGAGTTGCAGCTTTGTGCAGTGCCTCAACTCCGTTTTCAGCTTCTCCGGAAACCTCAAATTCAGGTTCCAATTCGAACACCTGCCGAACCATCGAACGAACGGCAAAGTTATCATCGACGATAAGGACACGCTTCTTACGCATAGGCACCCGTTATGAAAGGCGTTAAGATGCGCAAAAATGGCCGGCTGGCTATCGCTTATTTATTCCAAAGCAGGATAACCGAGCTTTTCCCGTTGAATGCCGCGCAGAGTACGTACTGCATCGGCAATGGCTTGCTGCTCCAAACTATCAGGAGCGCTACCAGCCAGGGCTTGGGATCGGAGGAAGAGGGCCGCTTCCGCGGCATCCACGCGTTGTCGCAGGGTGTTCGGATCCCCGTCAACGAGCGCCGCCTCGAACTCGCGCTGCCAGTGTGGGTACTTCATCGTGATCGGTATTGTCTCCTGTTCAGTCATCGGTTTTCTCTGAAACTCCAAGAACTTCGCGCCCCGCTTTCCTTCGACTCAGGGGAGAGCCGGAAGGACAGACTGCATCGAGCGGCTGAATTTGTTGCGTTGATCACCCAGGTTTCTTGGATGATCGAAGCAAGTGTCGGATGAAAACTCTTTCACGTCTCCGCGCGGTCTATCTCCCATTAATCGGAAGCTCGCCCAGGCGGGGCAGAAGGTGCCCGAGCGAAATTCCGTGGCCCAACACTTTAATCACTAGAGTGTCGTTCGCGGGCAGAATCAGTTGACGGTCAAGACAAGAGTGCTGCTGTCTCCTCCGCTGGTGCAGCCAACGTCTCCCGAATTTCCGCTGGGTGTGCGTACTAAAACCTTCACGGAGCCGGGAGCGGAGATGACATCGGTCGAGATCTTTACGGTCAGCTTTTGATCGCTAACGATGGTAGCGGCGAGAGGGACGTTGTTAATGACTACTTGAGTGGCAGAAACAAAGTGATTTCCATTCACGATGAGGGTAGTTCCCGACTGCACTTGAGTGAAAGTGATGGAACTCGGCGAGAGCGAACCGATCTGGGGCACAGGCCTGGCGCTACCACACAGTGGGTTCAGCGTGTTGTTGCAGCCGAGAGATCCAAGCGCGAGGAACCCAGTGAGGCAAAGACCGGCGAGAGGCACAGCATGAGCGCGGAACGACATGGGAGACACTCCTTTTTCAATGAATCCCCGTCTAGGTCGGGCAGGGTCTGAGCACGGGGTCGAACCACGGTTTCCCCGGAGGATGCAGTCGGAGGGCCAATGCGGGTTCGAGTGCTTGAAGTTTTCGAAGGTGCTTCGTTTTTAGATGGTTAGGGGCACGCCGCGAATTTAGAGCCGCATGCGCAGATGGCGCGCTGGTGGCCGAGTTTCACCAAGGTGGTGGTATTTGGCCAGAGATGAGGATGGGCTTAATACCGATGGGTTGAGCGAGGGAATAGCAGGGCTTGTTTTAGGTGCGTCTGCGGGGGCGCTCGCTTCGCTTCGCGGCACGGTAAGGGCGGGCGTCCCCACATGGGCATCGCATGCCTACGGTGCAGCGGCAGATGTCTGCGTCAGGCTGGCATTTAACTTGTCTAAAAGTTGCGTGTTGTTGGACAAGGCGCGCTGCAGGATTTCTGCTTGTTGTTTCGCCGTTGGCCAGTCTTGCGCTTCGACCGCCTCGGTGAGTCCGGGCAGTTCGAGGTGAGCATAGGTGAAGCGGGCGCCGTACAGAATGTGTTTGAACCAGGGGCGGCCGGGGATACCGTCGGGGTTCAGCCAGTTGCGTTCGACCTGCATCATGCCATGATTCAGAGTGAGGGCGAGCTTGGAGTCGACTGTCCCTGACTTCAGTTTGCTCTTGAGAGATTCATTCAGCTGTTTTCCTGCAGCTTCGAAGTTGTCGATCTCTGTTCGTACCGCCGTTAGATCGAGCTGGCTCATGTCCTTACCCTTTGCAAGTTCGTTTACGAACTGTCGGACATTGCTCGCATAGCTGGCGAAGTCGAAAGGGAGCAGGTCGGCGTTCGCGAGGCGCAGCGCGGTCACGCCCCACAGTTGGCTCATGAGCGTGTGGTATTTGTAGCCGGGATCGCCGAAGTGGTTCATCCAGTAGAAGTCGTCGTACGCCGAGTGGTAGACGCCGTAGTCCCCGTCGAACTGCAGGCCGATGACAGGCATGCCGACGAAGTTGAGAAAGACCGTGTGATCGGAGCCGCTGCCGATGCGGGTGTCGGCGAGATTTTCGTCAACGACGCCGGAGTCGTTCATCTGGCCGGATTGCGTCCCTTCAGCTTTCTCTCGGGCCACAGAGGCTTTCCATGCGTCATACAAACTTTTACCGGAAGGATCCTGCACAGTGTGTGTCGTTTCGGCGAGCATGGGCGCGAGCGAAGCGACGGCTTGACCATGGAAATTGGGCCCGGATGTAGCTTCGTCGACATTGATGTAGGCAACGGCTTTGGCGCGGAGTTCCTCGGCGAACTGCTCTCCCCACTCCGTGGAACCGGTGAGGCCAACCTCTTCGCCGTCCCAACTGCAGACTACGAGTGTGCGACGGGGACGCATGCCTTCTTTCGCGAGTTTGCCAAGTGAGCGGGTGAGTTCCATCATCGACGCCGTGCCGCTCGAGGGATCGACGCCACCGAAGACCCAGGCGTCGCGGTGATTGCCCATCACAATCCATTCGTCAGGCAGCTCTGAGCCGTGGATGCGGCCTTCGACGACGTAGTAGGGCTGGGTGCCATTGTCCATCTCGATCTTGAGATGGACTTTCACGCGCTCGCCGCCGAGGTGATATTGAATTGGCAGGCCCCCCTGCCAGTCTTGCGGAGCGAGAGGGCCGTCAAGATTTTCGAGTAGAGGCTTCGCATCGTGCCAGGACAGCGGCAGCGCCATAATCTTAGGCGCGGAGATGGCTTCTTCAATGAGAATACGCTTCGCGCCGGGAACCGAGGCCCATCCCGGCGTGAGCGGATCGCCGGGCACCATGAAGTCATAGGTGATGGCGCCGCGCTGGATGTGATACTCGGGACCCCAGGGGCCACCGGGACCGACCTTGCCTTTTTTGTATCCGTCTTCTTGCGGATCGCTGTAGATCACTATTGCGGCCGCGCCTTCGCGTTGTGCGGTGAGCGCCTTGAATCCGCGATAGCTGTAAGGATTTGAGTAGCGGACGAGGACGATCTTGCCTTTGACGCTGATGCCGTTCTTGCGCAGCAGATCGTAGTCTTCGGGATTGCCGCTGTGGGCGTAGACAACGGGGGCAGTGACATCGCCAGAGATCGACATACCCAGCCACGCACCGCTGATTGAGGGATTCTTCAAGTCGGGATCCCCGGTAAGCGGCGTTTCGCGCAGAGTGGCCTGGTAGCGCGTGGGCGCGATCATTTCCAACGATGCGCTCTTAGGATTCGTTCCGTAGATGTCGTAGCGGTGAATGACGACGTCTTCGAGTCCCTGCTTGCGCCATTCGGCGGCGATGTAGTCGGCGAGTTCGTTGTTGCGCTTGGATCCTGCAACGTGAGGCTCGGCGGTGAAGACGCGATGCTGCCGGCGTTCTTCCTCGGGCGAAGGAATCGACTTGAATTTGGATTCGATTTCGGTTTCGCTGGTGGAGTGGGCGGGAGTGAAGCCGAGGATGGAAGTCTGGGCGTGGGCGAGGCTCAACAGAGCGAGTGCGATCAGAAATAGGAATACGGCTGAATGTTTGGGGATCATTGTCATTTGCCTTGTCGGGCGCACACATGCTAACAGGGTGATACCACATCTTTAGCTCATTCTGAACGGCGGCGAACCTGGCGTGAAGGACCCTACGTAGGCAGAAGGCATGATGCTATGGACGGGATTGCCATTGGTGCCCGCGCTGTCGGCGATCCGGTCGACACCCTTGCCGCTGCTCGCGAATCGTAAGGTCCCTCGGAGGCCCTCCTCACGATGACATCGCTGTGATCTATCCTGCTTTCCGATCCGCCGCTTTACGATCGACTGCTTTATGATCCGGTTGATAACAGTGGCGTTGGTACCACCCGTAGCTGAGGTCTCTCCATTTCGGATTGGCTGATTCGACGAGGCTGACCTTTTCTTCTCTGCGCCAGGCTTTCATCTCTTTTTCCCGACGAATCGCAGTGAGTACGTCTCCATGACGCTCGAAGTAGACGAGGTTCGTCACGTTGTATTTCGCGGTGAATCCGCCAAGTGCGTGCGTCTTGTGCTGGAAGACTCGCTGCTCGATACTGCTCGTCATTCCGATGTACAGAACACGCCGCTGGCTACTCAGAATATAGACGTAGTAAATCTTGGGCATGAATCAAGGATGCATGTTCGCGCGGTCAGAGTCGAGGACGAGTTCACGTTCGGGGACGCTATTTGAGCCAAATCGGGAAGTTCAGAGAAAGTTCAGAGACTGTCATTCTGAACGGCGACAAAGTCGGCGTGAAGGACCTTACGTGGGCAGAAGGATTAACGCGGTGGACTGGATTGCCATTGGTGCTCGCGCTATCGGCGAGCCCGTCGACGCCCTTGCCGCTGCTGGCGGATCGTACGGTCCCTCGGAGGGCTGGCGCCCTCCTCAGGATGACAGCTCTGGTGAGATTGATAGTTGCTATTTCGCCTTCAGGATTTCGGTTAGCAAGTCTGGTTTGGATTCGTCGCGCACCAGGTGGGGATATTTTTCGCCACCGGTGTAGTTGATGATGTAGGTCTTGTAGTAGTCGGTGTTCTCGACCAGCAGTTCCATCTGCCCGTTGCCATTCTTGGCAGACTTCAGAGCGTCGCGCAGGACGTCGGCGGAATAGCGTCGTCCGTTGACGGCGACCAGTTTCATCCCGGGGCCGATGCCCGCCTTCGCCGAAGGCATTCCCTCAATCGTGTCGGTAATGGTGCCATCGTCGCGCAGTTCGAGGCCGAGCGAATAGGTCGCGTCGACGAAATGGAACATGCCGGAGGCGCCGCTCTCCATCTCGGAGGGAGTCTCAGTGTAGGTCACTTTCCATCCGCTGCCTTCGATGCCGCCGAGGGGAGCGCCGGGGCCGTGATTGGTGAGGCGCTCGGTCCAGAAGCCGCGCCAGTCGTAAGGCGTCACCTGGTTCAGGGTGTTAACGACGTCGTCGAAAGTGTAGGTCTTCACCATGGGAGCGCTGCTGGGAGCGCCGTGGAAGAGTTTGCAGAAATCGTCGATCGACTTTGCGCCCTTGGTTTGCTGGCGGATGATGACGTCGACCCATAACCAGTTCAGGGTGTCTTCCGCATAGAAGTCGGTGCCGCGGCGAATCGAGTGCCAGGCTTCCGGCGAGAAATAAAGTTGGGGGGCGGCGTCGGCGGTGTCTTGCAAGTTGCGCCACTCGCGGCCGGGAAGATGATCGAGAGCGGCGGCGGTGAGGGCGAGGTCGTCGCGATCCTGGTCGGCGGTGAGCAATCCGCTGCGAGCGGTGAGCACGAAGCCAAGATAGTTCGTGAGGCCTTCGTAAACCCAAAGCAGATCGTCTTGCATGGTCTCCTGGTAGTCGGGCGTTGCGAGGCCGGCGGGGCGGCGGTACTTTCCGTTCCACGAGTGGACATACTCGTGGGGCAGCAGACTAGCCGACTCTTTGCGCGCGGTGTCATCCACCAGCGAGCGCTCGTCGACGCGGCTGTCGTCGGATTCATGGTGCTCGAGGCCGAAATGTGCGACGTGATCGCTGAGCGTGTAGAGGAAGTGGTAGTCGCGATAGTGATGCGCTCCGAAAAGCTTCTGAGCCTGATCGACGAGACTCTTGTAGTGGTCCCAAACTTCCGGCGGAGGATTGAGAGCGGCGGCGCTGTCGGCGGCGATGTCCATTTCGGTGAGAGGATCCGAGGCAAGCGGCACGACCTTCAGGAATTCTCCGGTGATAACGGGGGAATCGACCAGCGTGGTGAGGGAGACCGTGGCGAAGTTGATTTCGTTGCCGCTTTGGCTGGTAATGGGTAGCGGCGTGCCGAACTTCCAGCCCGCGGGGAGTTTGAGGCTGGCGGAATAGTTAATGTCGTCGGATTTGTAGCCCGCGGGGTAGAGCAGAACCTGGTTCCAACTGATGATGGCGAGTTTGTCGGTGGCGGAAGATCCGGCGGAGAATCCGCCTTCGAAGGTGGCGGGGGAGAGGAAGTCGAGTTCGGCGGCGACTTCCGTCGTGCCGGAGGGGACTTCAACGTGAAGGGTGAATCCGTCTTTGAGATCGCGGCGCCATTTGAGGGTCTTGCCCGCGGTGGAGAACTTGAGTCCGGCGAGGTCGACGACCGGGCCGTCGGGAGCGTGTTCGCCGGGAATCCACTTAGGATAGTAGAGGGTGAGGTCGCCGGCAGTGGCAGGGATCTTCAGGGATGCGTGGAAGATTTTGCGCGGGGCCGTGGAGGCGTCTACGGCGATGGTGACGGTGGGTGCGGTTGCACACCACGAAGAAGTGGACAGAATTACGAGGCAAACTACTCCCAAGGCTTTTGAGAGTTTCATTCTTTCAAGGCCCCCATGTGTGATGACGTGAATCCCAGTTTGTACGGCGGAATTTATGACTATAACAGTCGAGGAGTGGGGCGGTACAGCGAAGCGCACAGGCGTGCAGCATGGAGGTTCTCGCGATCGCCTTTGACATCCGACACGCTTCCTCGCAAGTTCCTTCGTCCGCCTGAAGAGCGGCTACGCTCTCGACGATGCCCGATTAAGTTCGAAACGATCAAGCTGTATCACTGCAGGTTTCGACGTGCGCTGATATCATTCCGCTGGATGTCGCGGCGCGGAAAATTTATCACATTTGAGGGGCTCGACGGGACGGGCAAGAGCACGCAGCTGCGGAAGCTCGCTGCGGTGGTGCGCGCAGCCGGATACAAAGTGATCGAGACGCGGGAGCCGGGCGGGACGTTGACGGGGGAGAAGATCCGCAAGGTGGCGTTAGATTCGGGCACATCGGGGCTGTCGGCGATGGCCGAGATGGCGCTGATGTTTGCTTCACGGGCGCAGCACATTGCAGAGGTCATTGAACCGGCTCTGGCCGCGGGTAGCATCGTATTGTGCGACCGATTTACCGATTCGACGGAGGCTTACCAGGGAAGCGGGCGCAAGTTAGGGAGTAACCCGGTGCGCGAGTTGCATCGGGTGTTGTGCGGGAATCTGCAGCCGGACTTGACGATTTTGCTGGATTCGGACGCGGGTGCGAGTGTGAGCCGGGCGCGACGGCGGAACAAGCGAGCATCGAAGGGCACGAATCGCGCGCATGGCGATGAGAACCGGTTCGAACAGGAGACGCGTGCTTTCTTTACCCGCGTGCACGAAGGTTATCTCGCGATTGCGGCACGGGAGCACGGACGGGTTGCAGTGGTCGATGCCCGCGGGACGCCGGGGCAGACGCATCAGAAGATTGTGGAAGTGGTACGGAGAAAGTTGAAGTTATAAGGTCGATTCACCACGGAGGACACAGGGGGACACAGAGAAAACGAAGGCAGCTCGACTTTATCGGACGTTCGCTCCTCGATTCAGGACGTTTCTTGATTTTCCCTGTGTTCTCTGTGGTTAAGTAGTGCTATGTCGTTTTCTGATTTTTACGGCAACGCGGAAAACATTCATCGCTTGCGCGACATGCTGGCGCGCGATCGCTTTCCACATGCGGTGGTGCTTGTGGGCGGGCAGGGGTCAGGAAAGTACACGCTGGCATTGATGCTGGCGCAGGTGCTGAACTGCCTGGCACCTACGACGACCGATGGGCTTCCCGACTTCTGTGGGAAGTGCGCCAACTGCATTCGCATCGCACAAGCTGGCGATCTCGATGCTCGGTTCGCCGAGGCTGTCGACGCCCGGGAGAATCTGCGGGAGACCGACAAGAAAGAGACTCGGCTGTTTGTGCAGACGCATCCCGATGTGCTGGTCATTCCGCCGGATCCTCCGCAGATGATGATCAAGGTCGATCAAGTGCGGCGGGTCATTGAGACGATCTACTACCGTCCCGCGGAGGGTAAGGAGCGGGTTTACATCTTTACGGACTCGGCGTTTATGAAGGAGGCGGCGAACTCGCTGCTCAAGGTGCTCGAGGAGCCGCCGGAGTTTGCCACGATCTTTCTGCTGACGGAGAATCCCGGGGAACTGCTGCCGACCATCCGGTCGCGGTCGATGGTGTTTCAACTGGGGGCGTTGCCTGCTGAGGAGATTGAGAGGTATCTGGCGAAGCATCGTCCGGATTGGAAGGCGGGCGAGCGAGCGTTGGTGGCCCGGTTGTGTGAGGGGGCCGTCGGACGAGCACGGAGTTTCGATCTGGCGGCTTATGTCGCGGCTCGCGGACATGCGCTGGCAATTCTGAAGTCCGCTTTACAGCGTGGAGAGCATAGCGAATTGTTCAAGGTGACCGAGTCGTACCGGCCCGGAGCGGAGGGGCGGGGGAAGACTGAGCAGTTGATTCGTACTCTTTATTCGCTATTGAGGGATCTGGCGTCGATCGAGGCGGGGGCGCCGGGGCTGGTGCGCAATACCGACATCGCGTCTGAGTTGAAGAGGATGGCGGAGTCGGCGGACTTCGAGTGGATTACCGCAGCATCCGACCGGCTGGCTGACGTGGAGCGGGGGATGCGGCGGAATCTGTTGCGGTCGCTCTCATTGGATGCGTTTGCGGCGGCGCTCGAGAAAGCCTAGATGCGTCAATGAGAGGTTCTTTCGCCCCGCTGGGGCTCGCTCCTTTCGTTATTACTACTTCCCACAGCTTGCGCTGTGGACTGCATTCTTTCGCCACTGCGTGGCTTGACGAGCAATGCGGCTGCCCTACAGTAACCTGGCAACCGGTTACTTTTGATTGCAGGGTTACAACCATCGAGTGTTCGTAATTGGCATATCTTTCAATTAGTTACCAAGATTACTCCGGTGGTTCAACTCCCTTAGGATAGATTGCCCGACCTTTTCCGCCCGCCTATAATCGTCCTACTCTGGTTCAGAATTCTCCGTCAGGTTCCGGGTGGGCATGGAGAGGGGTTGGTCCGTCTGAGCGCTCTCCAAGCGACAGATCGTCGAAAGGGAAACGCCCGGATATGCGAAAGCGTCTGAAAATCGCAGTCATGCTGACAGCCACGACGGCCATCGCGACCTCCTTCTCTCTCGCTCCGCCCAGCGTCTGGGCAGCTGAGGGCGATAGTACTCGGCAGGGCATCACTACCACGGAAGAGCATGGGCGCAAGGTGTATGTGAACGACGATGTCCCGGCCCAAAAGCGTGCGGCCCCGGCTCCGCAATCGAAGCGTTCGTCGCTGGTGTATTGGAGCAGCAAGGAAAGTCGTTGGAAGCCCGTTCCTTCCGCGAATACCGCTTCGATGCAAGCGGCGCGGTCGGCCGCCGCCGAGGTTACCCAATATTTTGGTCATGATTCCGTACAGTCAGCGAATGCGAAGATCGTGGCCGCGAACGCGCGGGGACACCAGGCATCGCAGGAAGAGATTGATTCGTCGATCGTGATGGCGGCTGCGCGGCACAATGTGGATCCCAACCTGGTGCGCGCGGTGGTCAAGGTGGAATCGAATTTCAATTCCAACGCAGTTTCGCGCAAGGGCGCCATGGGACTGATGCAACTCATGCCGCAAACCGCGCGGTCGTTGAATGTGAAGAATCCGTTCGACCCCGATCAGAACGTGGATGCGGGCGTGCGGCACCTGAAACATCTGCTGGAAAACTATGGCGGCGACGTGAATTTGACCCTGGCCGCCTACAACGCAGGGGCAGGAGCGGTGGCGCGCAGTTCGGGCGTCCCGCACTTTGCCGAGACCCAGAACTATGTGCGGAGAATTACCAACCTGTATTACGGGGGATTTGATCTGACTCCTTCCGGTGTATCGCACGATCCCGTGCGGGTTCAACGAGATGCGCGGGGCGTTCTTTACATCAGCAACACGGAGTAAGATTCGAGCATCTGTTTGAGTAGCTGTATTTGAAAACTCTCAGGTACCAGGGCATTTCAACTGCAACGTTGGATCGAGACAGTAACGGACCGACGCCTTGAACATGAAATCGAGCCAGCGTTGCTTGCGCTGGGGAGCGCTGCTTGTGTTGATGGCGCTGCCCGGAGTGATGGCGCACGCCCGGGTGCATCACAGTGACTCCTGGGCTCGAGAGCGCTTTGCCGCGGCGGAGCGCATGCGGGAAGCAATGAACGGACGGCCTCCCAACGAGCGCACTCGGCACGACTACCAGCGGGTGATCAACGCCTATCGCGACGTCTATTTTGGTGCTCCCACCTCGAGCAAGGCTGACCCGAGCGTGGTGGCCGTGGCGGAGACGCTGGTCGAAATGGGCCGGCGCTTTGACGACGACAAGATTCTGAATGAGGCCATTGCGCAGTACAAGTTCCTGCGCCGGGAATATCCGGGCAGCAAGTACCGTTGCGACGCGCTGTTCACGGTCGGCGAGATTTACAAAGACGATATGAACGACCCCGAGCAGGCCCGGAGCGTGTTTCAAGAGTTTGTGCACCGCTATCCGAATAACCGACTGGCGGAGGACGCTCAGCAGGCCGTCGCGGATTTGGACCGACAAGCGGCAGCCGAGAAGAAGGCTGAGGCCCGCAAGAAGTCTGGTAAAGAGACAACTGATAAGGGAAAAACAACCAATCAGTCTCCGGCTGATGATGTCGATGCAAATGCCGACAGCGACGCCAGCCCGAGTTCCTCCGGACAGGAGGCGATCGGCTCTTCAGAATCGCGGTCCGGAAAGTTGGCGCGCGTGACCGGAATCCGGCATTGGTCCACGCCGGATTACACGCGTGTCGCCATTGACCTGGAGAGTGGGATCAAGTTTGGCTCGCAGCGCATCGCCAGTCCGGACCGAATCTTCTTTGACTTACGCGGCACCAAGCTCGCATCCACGTTGGTGGGTAAGAGTTTCGACGTGGATGATGGGTTTCTGAAGAAGATTCGAGTCGCCCAGTTTAAGCCCGGGCGCACGCGGGTGGTCTTGGAAGTGGACGATCTGTCGGACTACGAAGCCTTCCTGCTCCCGAACCCTTACCGGTTGATTATCGATATCCACGGCAAGGACGCCAAGACGCCATCACGGGCAAAAGAAGAGGTGGAGGCGGACACGGCAACCGCCGACGTGGAAGCTCCACCCAGGCCGGGAACGAAAGCCGAATCAAATGAGGTCGCCAAGCGCGTTCCGCCGTCTGAGTTGAAGGCGGACATGAAGGCGCTGGCCGGCAAGCCGGTCACCAAGTCGGAACAGATTCACGATCAGAAAGTTCCTTACAAGGATGTCCCGGAGAGCACAAAAACTCCGGCTGTGGACTCGAAGACGTCGATTGTGAAGAAGGTCGTGGTGGAAGCCGATGACGATGATGTCGATGATGCACCACCGGTGAAAGTTGCGAAGCTCGACCATCCGGCGGGGCGCACGCGATCGTCAGCCACCTCTGCGGCACCTGCCAAGAAGGACGACACTGCGGACGCGGAATCGGCTCCCGCGGACACTCCCGCCACCAGTTCGAACTCTGGAAGCCATGCCCGAGGGAAGTCCTCATCCCGTCTGAGCAAGAAACAAGTGGCCGACCTTGGGATGCGCGAGGCCAAGCCGACAGCCAGTGGCGACCGCTCGCTGATTCGTGCATTGGGTCTAAAGATCGGCAGAATCGTGATTGATCCGGGTCATGGCGGACATGATACGGGAACCATCGGGCCCAACGGGCTCGAAGAAAAGGATCTGGTGCTGGAAGTCGGCCGCCGCCTTGGGAAATTGCTGGAGACGAGGTTGGGGGCGGAAGTCGTCTACACGCGCAAGGACGATACGTTCATCCCGCTGGAGACGCGCACCGCCATCGCTAACCAGCAGCGTGCGGATCTTTTCATTTCGATTCATGCCAACTCGAGCCACGATTCCGCCGCGCGCGGCGTGGAAACTTACTACTTGAATTTCACGTCTTCTCCGGAAGCCCTGGAAGTAGCGGCGCGGGAAAATGCGGTCTCCGAGAAGTCCATTTACGAACTCCAGGACTTGGTAAAGAAGATCGCGATGAAGGAGAAGATCGAAGAGTCCCGCGAATTCGCGGGAGATGTGCAGGAATCACTACACACAGGGCTCGCTGCGAAGACGCCAGCCATCCGCAACCGGGGAGTGAAGAAAGCACCCTTCATTGTGCTCATCGGAGCCAACATGCCATCGATTCTGGCGGAGATTTCCTTTGTCAGCAATCCGGCGGACGAGCATCGCCTGGTCACAAGTGAGTACCGCCAACGGATTGCGGATTCGTTGTATCGCGGAATCGCGAAATATGTGGATGGATTAAGTGGAGTAAAAGTGGCCAGCAAGCTCGACAAAGCTGCTGGCCAATAAATTCGTTCTTAAGCCCGAGTAGGGTCCCGGCCTACTGAATCGCGCTGCCCACCTGCGAGAACACGTTGCCGGCGTTGGACCCGATCAGACGAACGGTACCCACGACAATCACGAGGATGACCGCCAGCATCACGGAATATTCGGCGATGTCTTGCCCTTCTTCGTCCGACCAAAGATTGCGAAATGAATAGTGGCTCATAAAGCTGTCCTTTTCTCCTATAAAGACCCTGAGGCCTGCGAGGCTGCCGGCTGTGAAGCCTGGCGTTTGAAATCGGGGACACTCAGTCCCCATGCTTCACTGTCGTGCGTTACAGCCTGCAGTCCAACCTGAAACTCGGAGGTTCCCTTCATTTTCTTGGTCCATACCACGCGGAACTGTATTTTTCGCTGGCGATAAAAAATTGTAATTTCGTCCAGCAAATTCAGTTCGCGACGGACCGATCCTAAACGGGCTCCCTGCGCGGTCACGTCCAGCGTGTGCACCAGATCCTCGAAGGGTCTTCCTGCGCTATCTCTCCCCTTCACTCGTACCGGAAGAACTGCTTTGGTGCGATCGCCCCGTCTCTGTTTCGTGTCCGCACTGCCCACTGACATTCGGTCACCCACAGACAGTTTGCCTCTAAGTTGCGGTAGTGTGAATGGCCCCGACGGGTAGGGTAAGGCACGTCGGTAACCAGTCGATCGAATGAGCGAATTGCCGCCGGATGAAGGGCTTGCAGTCCCGTGAAACCTTTCCCGGCCCGCTGTGGTCTAATTACTAGCAGTAGCTCTCAATTCCCGGGGCCATCCATGAGCTTTTCCCGTTCGTTCCGTGTGGTGATCTCTCTCGCCGGCCTGTTGAGCGTTGCAATGGGGGCGAGTAAACCCGCGTCTCAACCCCCGACTCGCTCCGCAGAACGTGCCCCCAGCTTGCTTCCCCAACAGTTTGGTGGCTGGCAGATGCAGGGCTCTCCGCAAACCGGCACCGATCCAGGGGTGGCAGATCCCACGAATGCTGCTGTGCTCAAGGAGTACCGGTTCTCCGATGTTGTTTCGTCCACCTATACGCGGGACGATGGCCGCACTTTGAAGATCCGGGCCGCGCGCTTTGCCGACGCCTCTGGCGCGTTCGGTGCGTATACGTTTTATCTGCAACCCGGGATGGCGAAAGAACAGATCGATGATCAGGGAGCGTCGGCGGGTGAACGAGTGCTTTTCTACCGCGGTAATGTTCTGGTAGATGCATTGTTCAGTAAGCAATCGGCCATGTCGGTAGCTCAGTTGCGCGAACTTGCCGGAGCATTGCCTCGCCCCAACGGCAATACCGGAAACTTGCCGAGTTTTATCGAATTCATGCCGCACCGCGGATATGTGGCAAATACGCAAAAGTATGTGATGGGGCCAGCAGCGTTGGCGGCGCAGGCAGGCCCGATTCCAGCGGACTTGGTGGACTTCGATGCCAGTTCAGAGGTCAGCCTCGGCCACTACAACACATCAAGCGGGGAAGCCACATTGATCTTGATCTCATATCCCACACCCCAACTGGCCGCAGAGCATCTGCGACGTATTGAGGCTGCTCGCCAAAGTACACAAGCGCCAACAGGCGCTCCGAGTGATGGGAACTCTGGCTCGTTTTTTTCCAAGCGAACGGGACCAATCATCGCTATCGCAACCGGGCCGGTGTCAGCGAGCGATGCGAAATCTCTATTGGGGATGGTTAATTGGGAAGCTAGTGTTACCTGGAACCAGCAGACCGAAAATGGGCAGGTGCGCGACCTGTATATGTTGATTCTCAACATCGTCATTCTTTGCGGAATTCTTGCTGGGCTGGCGGTGGTGGCAGGGGTTGCATTCGGCGGAGTGCGCATTTTGATGAAACGCTATTACCCCGATAAGGTATTTGATCGGCCGGAGCACATGGAATTCATCTCCCTTCATCTGACGGAAACGGTGGTCAAGGGGGCCTCTACGACCGGCAGCGAGGGTCCGCACGCCGCGTCGCAAAACCCGTCCTAGGGTCTGCGAATGCCGGGTAAGTCCCTTTAAATAGATCGGCTTAGGACTCTGAAAGAGGGGTTTTGTCTCAATTTGGCACACTCGAGCGCAGTATTGATTGATTCTGTAACTGATTGAAAACAAAGACATTTATTTCATAAAAATCCCTTGACACCCCCGTTTTTGGACTCATAAGATTTGCGCAGAAAGTTTTGACGGATTTTCAAGCTCCGTTGGAACTATTCTCCCTTGAAGAAGAGGCTACCCTGTTGCCGGGTGGCCTCTTCGTTTCTCTGTTTCATTTCTTCGTTTTCGATCAAGTGTGGTTCGAGGTGGGGCGGTTCCGATGGAACCCGTTCCGGATTTTCTACGTATCATCTGTTGTTGGTATTTTGTGTCAAGACGTGTAGGGAATGGTTCGCAGGGAGGAATTCATGTTCTGCGATGGCTGCGGCACCGTAGTTCATCCGGGTCAGGCTTTTTGCAGCAAGTGCGGTAAGGAGATCGTCGGACCGATCTCGTTCATGCAGCCGCGTCCTGGCCGGGTGCAGGAGCACATTCGATTTCTTGGATTGTTGTGGCTGGCGTTCTCGGCGTTCAACACTATCGGCGGCGCAGTTCTGTACGTCGTGGCGAACACGCTTCTGGTTCACCGGTATACGCCCGGGCAAGAAAGCGGGCCGCCAGGATTTCTCACACCGCTGTTGAGCACGGTTGCGGTCTTGTTGCTGGCCAAAGCCGCCCTCGGGTTCCTTGCCGGCTGGGGATTATTGCAGCGGGAACAATGGGCTCGCGTGCTAACTCTCGTCCTGGGCTTCGTTTCTCTGTTCACCAACATTCCGTTCGGAACCGCGCTCGGTATTTACACGATGTGGGTACTGCTACCAGCGGATTCGGAGCGGGAGTACGAAACGCTAGTGGAAGCGCGGGCTGCGTGACGTGCTTGGATGGCATCTTAGCTTTACGCTTTTCGGCCTCCCATTTAGAATCGATGAGAGGCCGACGTAGCTCAGCTGGTAGAGCAGCCGATTCGTAATCGGCAGGTCAGCGGTTCAAGTCCGCTCGTCGGCTCCATCCTCTTTGTTTTCAGTTGCTCACTGCACCACCTCATCCGATTTCGTAACATCTCGTAACAACTGATCGGCTACCGCCGTCAGAGGTTCACGGAAGTTCTCGATTTCGGGATGATCGTAAACATTGAGCGTGATCTGCACATCCGAGTGCCCAAGGATTTTCGACACTACTTTCGGAGACACGCCGCTTCGTAGCAAGCCCGTCGTGAGGGTGTGCCTGAAATCGTGCCATCCTCCAAGTGCAATACCGAGTGCCTCGGCCACAGGTCGAACGTAACGCTTCAGCGCGTTCCCCGGATTGACAGGTGTGTTCTCGCGGGACCGAAACACCCACTCCTGTCCTCCTAGCGAACGCATTCGCTTTAGAAGCATTGCGGGAATCGGCAGACTTCGGTTGGAACCTTCCGTTTTGGTCGTGTCGGCTTTGCCTTCATGGATTCTTCGGCAAATGTGGAGCACGTCACCCTCGAAATCTGACCATTTGATCCCGATGGCCTCGCCAATCCTGAGGCCAGTAACGGCCAAGAACAGCACAAGGGTCGCGTAAGGTTCCTGTAACGTAGGACCGTCGCGTCCCGGAGGCACCATGTCCTACGAAGAAACTTGGCTACCACCCTGCGCTGTCTGTAAAGAATCTGTGAATCTCGAAGAAAGCAGAACCGATGAACTCGGTCAAGCGGTCCACGAAAATTGTTACGTCTGGACTGTCGAATTGAAGAAGCCGCGAAGAGTCATAGGCCAAATGGACGCGGTCCACGAGTGCCATCGCCTTTCTCCGGTGAGGCATCTTACCGATGACGCTCATAGACGGGTATTGAGCGAAATCACGATTTGCTGATCCATTTTGTTGTTTAACTTTGCCCTAGCTATTGCCGTGCAGAATCGTGCCTAGCTTTAACGGACAAGGTCTGCGTAATGTTGCAGTTTTAAAATTCACAGGACTGGCAATCGGGTTAGTCCTGTGGGAACCTGTCCATGGCAGACAAACCAAGAAAATACGTGGTCCATAAGGACGCCAATGGAAATGCGGTTGCCGTTCGCTGCACTCACTGTGGAGGACTATTCCAGTTAGAGGACACTCGCGAGGGTAGGCGAGCCGAAAAAGCATTTGAAACGCACGAGTGTAAGAAAGAGGGGGCAAGCCAAGCTGCTGCTCGGATCGTGAGAGAAAGCTACTGAGGCCAAGGACTAGTTATCCAACCTGTGGTCCCCGTTTAGGACACCCAAATTAAAGCCGACTTTTGCGGCTTTGCACAAAAACTGAGTAGTTCATCCCCAGTTTGACAACCTATCGAGAATAGTTGACATTCCTTTTGGCGCGGAACTGCGGTGACCGCGTCGGTGCCAGTCCGTCCGCCGTTGGGTTTGATTTGCCGATGATTCGATTCAGGTCCGTTCCGAAGCCCTGTTGACAGATGCAGAACGGTGCTCTTCTTTGTTGTCGCAGGTCGTCAAAGTTCGATCAATCTTCCACACCTCACACACTTCTCCGCCTTGTCCGCCGGGATGATAACGTCTGTCCAAGGTTCGCAATGGTAGTTGAGGATCACCAGCACCAGTTTTCCACCACAGGCTCCGCATGTTCTTCCCTCAATTGGTTCGGGGGCTGGAGGGAACTTCCATTTTTCTCGCTCAAGCCTGTCCTCCTCCTGTCCTCTGGTCTTTCGAGGCGGGTTCCATTCGTTGGCCGTGCCTACGAATGTACTGGGGTCGGGCCTACTCTGGCGGTTGAAGGTGAGATTCAGTAAGACAAGATCGCGATCCGGCTGCTCTCCCCGGAAACGGCTGATGAACTTTCTGAACCAGTTCTCCACGGATACTTTTCTTCCTTGGATCAAATTGAAACGACCCTTTTGATCCGTGAGACGTTTTCGCGAGACGACTTTGAGCCAGATGTAGGGCGAAATCCACTTGAATAGTCAGAAGGACATGACGAAAGTAACTCTCCTTCGTCCCGGTCGAATCGTATAAAGTGAGCATCAGAATCGAGCCTCGGTGGAGGGAGAGAAAAGTGATTTGTACTGTTTGCCGAAAAGCGGAAGCTATCGGCTACGAGTATCATCTTTTCCTTGACGAACCCCTGCGGGAAATGTGCGATGCCTGTGCCCTCGACAAAATAGGCCCCGCCAGCGTGTTTGAGATTTTCGTTCCACAATCTGCGGACATCGTAGATTGTTATGGCCCAAACGGTGGGACCAAGGTTCTCTAGGGCCCATGAGTTCCTTGCTTCGAATCATCGAACGTCTGTAGCCAATCCATCCGCGCTTGGTTGGCCCCTTTGATCGTTGGAATCCGTTCCGAGTTGGCGGAGCAAATTATCAGTCACGGCCCTTGCGATCAGATGGCCACCCCCGAATAATCGCCAGAATGGGCAGGACAAGTGGCACTAGCAGAAGCAAAGACTGACGCCTGTACTTGCGAAACATTCTGTTCTTCTCGGGCATTTCGTCGGCTATTTCATGAGAGGCAGTCCCGTGTCGCACTAAGCTAATCGCATGGAACAGCAGGGGTACGTAGTTGACCCCAATGCAAACGAGGTACACGCCAAAGACTCTTCCGCTGTAGGAGTGGCTTCGGACAAGGGTGAGAACACCAAGGCAGAGTGATCCGACCACACCAATCGAGAACTCCGCAAGGATGAAGCGAGAACCTAGAAATGCAATGTCCACTGCGGCCAGTCTGCGAATGTTAATCACGACACGACCCCGAATCAGATGGTATCTGATGGTTACAGGCGTCGGTCGCCAAGGTATGACGTGCGCAATATAGCACCAGGGATCCAGGAAGTCCCGCTTTGCTGCGAGCGTCCCTGAACTGTTTTGCAACAGTAGTGAGGTGCCCATTCTTTGCCCTCGGAGAAGGGAACAGCCAACCCTCACGTTTGTCCGAACAGCGAACCATCAACAGCTCTTGCATTCGTTCGCTGATCGGTACATGCCGGCGTGCTGCTTTGGTCTTTCCGTTCGGATTGAATATCAAACGCTGATTCCAGTTGATGTTCTCAATCCTAATGCGAAAGACCTCCTCAGGGCGCATCCCTGTGTCCTGAATCATGAGGCGGGTTGTGCGCTTGGACTCCTTCGGTTTTCTCGACGTAATATTGGACCGCCCGCTGACTTCCCCGAAGCCCGTTTGAACGAAGCTTTAGCGGCAGACGCTTTCGCGTGTTCGGTGTCAGCGGTTGTTTGTGAGCGGATAAGGTTGGGTCATAAGGAGATCACCTATGACCCACCTTCGCAAAATGATGCTCGAAGAACTCGAGCGTCGTAATTACGCTCAGAGTACCATCGACTGCTACATCCAGACGATCGAGGATTTTGCGCGTCACTTTCACCGGTCTCCGGATCAGCTCACTTCGGGGCACATTCGCGAGTACCAAGCATATTTGTTCCGTGTGAAAAAGCTGGCTGCATCCACCGTGACGCAACGACTGGCGGCTCTGCGGTTCTTCTACACGCAGACCATCAAGAAAGCCTGGAGCGTGGCCGATACACCGTATCCGAAGAAGACGCGAACCCTGCCCAGTATCCTGAGCCCGGAAGAAGTGGCTCGCCTTATCGACTCGTCCCAGACTCGGTTTCATCGCATGGTATTGATGACGCTCTATGGCACGGGGGTACGGCGCGCAGAGTTGGCGCGCCTGGCCCATCCACCAAGCTCAGGGCTTCGAGCTTTCGCTCGCAAACTACAATCCAACCAACTCCGCCTGCGCTCCGGTTA
>Ga0207693_10000591_pt1 | contig 32507 bp, 25 predicted proteins | sample LARL81metaG_FD_184347 | JGI IMG/M metagenome (GOLD analysis project Ga0207693, IMG submission 184347) | Corn, switchgrass and miscanthus rhizosphere microbial communities from Kellogg Biological Station, Michigan, USA - LAR L8-1 metaG... | ecosystem: Host-associated > Plants > Roots >... | reverse complement strand
CATTCAGCACCGCGACGGGATCCCGCATCAACGGATCGCCATAGCCGCCGCCGCAGGGACTGACCGTCCTCAGCGTGTCACCCGCATGCAAGCTGAGATTGCTTATCATCGCGGGCAATTTTCGAAGATTCGAATGCGGATTGAGGACCAGGTCTCCACAACTTCCCTGCGTGCCTCCAAACAGCCCCCACGGAGCGTGCCGCTGACCGTCGCCTTCGACCGATGCGTGACCCGGCGAGAGAAACATGACTTCGCGGATCGATCCCGCGCCCCCGCGCCAGGTGCCGGCCCCACCCCCGTCCTCGCGGATCTCGTATCGTTGCACGCGCAGGGGATAGTGCGACTCGATGTCCTCGATAGGATTGTTGCGGGTATTGGCATAAAGAGTGTCGACGCAATCCAGCCCATCCTTGCCGAATCTTCCGCCGTACGAGCCTTCAGTGATGTCCATGTAGACCCAGTAGTTCCCTTGCGCCAGACCGGAGTATGCGACGACTTTGAGGTTACCGACCCCGGCACTGACCTGCCGCGGCGCGGCTTTCGCTAATGCATGCATGAGTGTGCTGGCAACAATGTTCCCAGGACAGAATCGCGCTATCGTTGGCGCGGGAAACGTCGGGTTGCAGATCGAGCCCACCGGAGCGTGGATGTGAATCGGCTTGGTCAAGCCAGAGTTCTGAGGAATGTATTCATGCGTCTCAGTATCCAGCAGAATGGAACGGAGCACGAGATACACTGCGATCGCTACCGTCCCCTCGAATGGCATGTTCACTGGCCGGTCGGAAATCTGTGGCGACGACCCCGTGAAGTCGACATGAATATCGCTGCCTACCACCTTCACGCTCACAGCAATCTTGAGATCGCGTTTGGCCGGGTCTGGATCGTTCTCAAATCCGTCAACGAATCCCTCGGCCTCATAAGTGCCATCTGGAAGCCGCTCAATCTCCCGCCGTAACATCGTTTCCGAATAGTCCATCAAGTATTGGCTGGCCGCCAGAACGTTATCCAGCCCGTAATCTCGAACCAGTTCGAGATAGCGCTCTGCGCCGGTGCGCGACGCGGAAATCTGCGCTTCCATGTCGCCGATCACCATTTCCGAGGCCCGGATATTGTCGGCAATCAGCAGCCACATTTGATCGTTTTTCATGCCCCTGTCGTACACCTTGATGGCTTTGAATTGCAGACCTTCGGCGTAGGCGTCGACGGCGTCCACAATACCGCAACTCCCCGGGACCAGCGCACCGATATCAAGATGATGGGCCGTGGTGACCGAAAACCCGATAAGCTGACTGCCATCGAACACAGGCACACAGAAAGCAATATCAGGACCATGCGACGCACCGTAGTAGGGCGAATTGTGCATGATCACGTCACCGGGACGAAATTCCTCGCCTCGTTCCTCAAAAACACGCTTGATGCCGCGCACATAACCCGGAATTGGCCCCAGTTGTAACGGCGTGCTGAACACCGATTCGCACAGTTGATCACAATCGGGATCAAGCAGCGCGGCTCCGAAATCCTCTGACTCGCGGATGATGCTGGAGTAGGACATACGCGTAAGCTTGTGCCCCATCTCGATCGCAACATTTTCCAGCGCACCCCAAATGACTTGTGCCGTAATTGCATCAATCTTGCCCGGAGTCCTGCTGAGTGGATCGTTCGTTGTCCTCATCTAGTTATTTCGCTCACTAATTCCTCCCGCTGCATCTGCCGCTCACGAGCTTCTCGAAATCACCAGGTTTCCAGATTCATCCGCACGCGCGTTCCACATCGGCGGCAGGACCGTAGTGGAGTCTTTTTGAAACAATACCGCCGGGCCTGAAATCGTCGCTCCCGCAGGAATTCGCGTGCGGTCAAAGAACTCTGTCTGCAATTTCTGTAGAGTTCCGTTGACCCGAAAGTGCGTCTGGCCCTTTTTCAACCAGGCGTCTTCCAGTTTCGTCGCGGCTGTTTGCTCAAACTTTTCCGGGAGACGTGGCATCAATCCCAGCCCCGTAATCCGCAGGCTCACGACCTCGATCGGGTTTTTTGGGAAACAGTGGTCGTATTCCGTGCGATGGCGTTCGTGGAACTCAGTCCACACCCGCTGGCAACTCTCGTCATTGAAGCTACCGTCGGGAATCGGGATGCGCAGTTCGTAGCCCTGTCCCACATATCTCAGATCCAGGCTGCGCGAAAACCGGATGCGCGTCTCTGGCAGGCCATCCTTTATTAACTGCTCGCGGGCTGCCTGCTCCAGTTCCTTCATGTCTTTATTTAACTTTGCAGCAGGCTTGTCGGTTGAGATCAGCAACTCGGTCTTCACTTGCTCATACTTCAGGTCGGTTGTCAGCAGCCCAAACGCTGACGTAATGCCGGGATAAACCGGCACGATTACTTCCGGAATTCTCAAATGATGCGCCACATCGATGGCGGTCATCGGGCCCGCTCCGCCAAATGCAATCAAGCTGAATTGCCGGGGATCGTGCCCTTTCTGCACCGTGCGCGACCGAATCGCATTTGCCATATTGCTGGCGAGAATGGTGCAGATTCCCTCCGCGGTTTCGTAAGCATTCAAACCCAGTCGCTTTGCCAATCCGGCAACCGCCTCCGCTGCCTTCTGAGGATAGATCGGCATTTCGCCACCCAGAAAATGATCCGGATCAAGACGCCCCAAAACCACATTCGCATCCGTAACTGTGGGCTCTTCTCCGCCCTTGCCGTAGCAGGCCGGTCCCGGAACCGACCCCGCACTCCGCGGCCCGACCCGGAAGGCGCCGCCCGCATCCACATAGGCGACGCTGCCGCCACCGGCCCCGATGGTGTGAACATCGATCATTGGCACCATCACTGGAAAGCCGGCAATTTTTGTATCGCGCGCCGATGCTTCGGTGATTCCGTGCGCAGTCACAATGCCGATATCAGCGCTCGTGCCGCCGACATCGAAGGTGATCAGGTTTACCCTTTTCGTGCGACGGCCCACCCACTCTCCACCCAAGACACCGCCTGCCAATCCTGACAAAAGCGAGTACACGGGTTTTTTCGCGATCGTGCGAGCCGTGGCGACGCCCCCATTTGAAGTCATAATGTGAACGTCGCCCTTCAACCCGGCCCCCTCAAGCCTCTTACTTAGTCCCAAAACAAATTGCTTCACCTTGGGTCCAAGGAATGCATTCATGCAGGCAGTGGTGAAGCGCTCGAATTCGCGAAACTGCGGCGAGACCTCCGCCGAGCCGGTAATGAACGCTCCTGGAAATTCTTCCCTGGCTATCTCGCAAACCCGCTTTTCATGTTCGGCGTTCAGGTAAGAAAAGAGGAAGCAGACGGCGATCGCTTCCACGCCATCCGCCTTGAGCTTGCGAATGCGATCCCGTGCCTCCGATTCGTCCAATGGCACCAGTATCCCACCATGAGGTGGGATTAATCGCTCCCGCACTGTCACACGATGGCGTCGGTGCACCAGAGGTTGCGTCTGCCACGGAATGTCTTGCATGATCGAGTAATTCTGCGGTCTCTGGTGCCGCCCAATATGAATGATGTCGCGATATCCCTCAGTCGTAATCATGCCGGTGCGAGCGCCTTTATGCTCGAGCATGGCATTGGTAGCGACGGTCGTTCCATGAAAAAGATAATCCACGTGCTGCGGCAGGATGCCTTCGCGAGAACACAGACTGAGTATCCCCGCTAGCACGCCTTCGGAAGGATCAGGCGCCGTAGATGGCAGCTTGTGAATCGCAAGCTTGCGCTTCTCCGTATCCGCCAGGATGATGTCTGTGAAAGTTCCTCCCACGTCGACGCCGATGAGAATCATTGCGACTCCGCGGGATTCGACAATGTGTCGTCGAGGCGCAGAATGGTTTCCAGCAAGACTTGCGTCCCTCGTGCGCAGTCTTCAGAAGTCGTAAATTCGCGTGGCGAATGACTAATGCCACCAACGCTGGGAACGAAAATCATACCGGTCGGCCCCAGCTGCGCCATCATCTGAGCATCGTGGCCAGCGCCACTGGGCAATGTCTGGAACTTGAGGCCCAGGTCGGTGCAAGAGCGGATGATTGCATCCCGCACCACCGGCGAACAGGGCACAGACTCAATCAGTGTACGATCTGAAAACTCGATCTCGACACTCGACCGGAAGGCAATCTGCTCTCCACACTCGCGAATTTGTTTGGCACTGGCCAGGATCTTCTCCCGGTCAAGGTCTCGAATTTCGATGGTGAAACCCACCTCTCCGGGAACGATGTTAGTCGCATTCGGGCTGACCACCAATTGGCCCACCGTCGCCACATGGCATCTCTTTTCCAGCGCAGCTGTTTGAACACACAGCACCAACTCCGCAGCAGCAACCAGAGCATCTTTTCGAAGCTCCATCGAGGTCGTGCCGGAGTGGTTGGCGGCGCCGGTCACGCGCACGTCGGTATAGCTGATACCGGAAATCCCCTCCACAATTCCAATTGGCACTTCAGCCTTCTCGAGCGTCCCGCCTTGTTCGATGTGAAGCTCCACGAACGCGGCAAGGTCTCCGCTGCGGCGCACGGCGCCGGACAATTGTGCGGCATCTCCACCGATGTCACGAATCGCATCCGCCAGCGTTCGCCCGTTTTCATCGACCCGCGCCAGTTCGTCCGCTTTCAGAGAACCCACCAGCGCACGGCTGCCGCACAGCGCTCCAAACCGCTGCCCCTCCTCGTTCGCAAAAACAATCAGCTCAATCGGATGAGCAGTTGTATAACAAATCTTTTCTAGGGTTGCCACACATTCAACGGCAGCCATGACACCCAGAATCCCGTCATAAAGTCCGCCGTTGCGAACCGTATCCACGTGAGATCCGAAGGCCAGAGGCGGCCGTTTCTCTCGTCCGGCGCGCCGACCCACGATGTTTCCTGCGGCATCAATGGACACGTTCAGCCCAACATTTCGCATTATTTCCATCACGACAGCACGGGCGCGAACATCTTCTTCGCTGTAGGCCAGACGCGTGGTGCCGCTACGGCTAATAAGTTGGATCCTGTCACAAAGGCTAACACTATCAATTTGTGCGGTGCGGGCAAAAGGACGGACGGGGGCCATGAGTTCGCAACGCTCCTGAGGTCGGAGCGGATTCTAAGACATGAATCTGCGTCCTCCAATCAGGCATAGTACCTAAGGTGGACGGTGCTGCCAGCGTAAGGCGATACAGGGGGTTCACCGGATTGCTTCGTGATATTTACCGGTCATAATGTTTCGCCAATATGCCGAACCCCATGAGTCTCCCTCCTGCGTTCCAGGTTTATCTTGTCCGTCCCTTCGCGCGCCCTCTGGTTCTAAACTGTATGCGGAGCGTCGCTTCACGCATTGGCGTTCTGTCCTTGTCGCTCGCGCTGGCTCTGTTCTTGCCAGTGCCGTCGCCCGCCCAGACGGCCACGGGAAGCATCATTGGAACCATTACGGACAGCACCGGCGCAGTTGTATCTGGCGCGACGGTGACGGTGAAGTCGACCTCGACCGGCACAACGCAGACCCGCACTACCACCACATCCGGCACCTATTCAATCGTGGCTCTTGATCCCGGAGACTATTCCGTTACCGTCGAGTCCGCTGGCTTTCAGGGAATCAAAGCCAGCGTTCATGTTCTCGTGGGACAAACCATCAACGGTGATTTCAGCCTCAACCCGCAGCAGGCAACAACCGAACTCACGGTGCAAGCCGGCGCGAATGAAGTGAACACCGTACAAGCCACGATTTCCGATGCCACCACTTCAAAAGAAATCGACGTGCTGCCGCTCAACGGACGAAACTTTCTCGATCTCGCTCAGATGAGTCCCGGCGTCCAAATTCAGGACGGCGGAAATTTCGATCCCACTAAGAATGGATTCACCGGAATTTCAGTACAGGGCCGGTCCGGCCGCTCCACGCGCATTGAAGTGGACGGCGTCGACATTTCCGACGAAACCGTGGGAACGACGACGTTGAATCTTTCTGAAGACTCAATCCAGGAATTTCAGGTTGCGCAATCTACTTTGGACCCGGCCACGAGTCTGACATCCACCGGAGCCGTCAACGTGATTACGCGCAGCGGCAGCAACAGCCTGCACGGCAGCGCTTTCTATCTGTTTCGAAATGACTCCACCGCAGCCAAGGTAGGACCAGTAGCAGCCCCCTTTGAGCGTGATCAGGTCGGCTTGCGTCTGGGCGGTCCCCTTGTGAAGAACAAACTCTTTTGGTTCGTGAATTACGAACATACCTTGCAGCACGGAACGGTCTTTACTGCTCCACCCGCTCCGTTTATTAATTTCAGTTCCGCTTTCCCCAATCCCTTCACCGAGACGGAAGCGACCGGCCGCGCGGATTGGAATATTTCCTCCAACTGGCGCGCCTTTTACTCCTTCCATCATGACCAGTTCAATGTGGTGACCGGTTACGGAGGCAGTGTCTTCCAGCCTTACGGAAACCGCAACCTGACCGACGTCCACACCGCCGCCGTCGACGGCACCACCGGCAACTTCACCCACAGTCTCCGCTTCGGATATCTCACTTTCCGCAATTACATCGTGGATGCTCGCGCCCAGATCAGCGGTTTACCCCAGCCTTTCCCCGGCAACCAGCAAGCCGCCATCGCCATTGGAAGCGATCCCAGATGTCTGTTCGGTGTCGATCTGCTTTGCCTTGGGCCATCATGGCTGGCGCCGCAAACCACTCTGCAACGTAATTATCAGACCCGCTATGACGGCTCTCATCTCATTGGAAGCCACACCTTGCGCTACGGTGTGGACTACGTGCAGATTCCGCAGTTCACCTTCGGAAGCTTCAGCGGATTGGGCCCGTTCCTCAATTCCAACGGAAACCCGGCTGAAATCGCGATCGCCCAGTCCGGACCCTTCCCTGGCGGAGCATCGAACCCGCTGAACTATCCCCTGGAGCAACTGGAAGTCGGCAACGGTCTGGGTTATTTCTCCGAGAAGCCCGCGCTCGGCTTCCCTCACGGCGGCTTCCACGTGCACCGCACCGGAGTTTATTTCGCCGACTTCTGGAAGGCGAAGCGAAATCTCTCGGTAACGATGTCGCTGCGCTACAACCGCGTTTCCGGACGCTCCGACAGCGACCTGCGTCCCATCCCTGAACTCAATGCCCTTTACCCCGGGCTTGGCAATCGCACCAAGCAACCGAACCTCGACTTTGCTCCGCAGGTCGGTCTGGCGTGGGACCCTTTTAAGAATGGGAAGACTTCAATTCGCGCCGGTGCGGGTCTCTTCTACGACGACATACTTTTGACTGTTACCCTCTTTGACCGCACGCTCAGAATTCCCGCCGGACTGGGGAATTCATTCATCGTCACCACGGGCGGCGTGCTGCCGGGCACAACCTTCGACGTGACTCCGCTGATCGGTCAGCCGATTGGTTCGGTGGTCGACCAGGCAGTGGCGGCGCAGCAGGCTTTCGTCGCCGCTCAGGGAGCGGCCACAGCAAACTTCAATCCCAACGGTACGCCGGGGATTATCGACCCCAACGCCTTCCTCTTTAATAGCTTCGGTGGCCTTCTGGACCCGAACTACAAAACTCCGTACTCCACCCAGGTCAATCTGGGGATTCAGCAGCAACTCACGAATACTCTTTTCCTCTCGGTAGACTTCGTTCACAACACAAACATTCACAATGTGCTCGTGCACGATGCCAACCTTGTCGGTGCAACCAAGACCTTCAACCTTGCCAACGCACAGGCGGCGGTCACCAATACCGAGTCCCAATTCGGCTGCGGCACGGTAGATTGCGCAATCGCGAACGGCGCTACCATTTCCAATTTCGCAGTCAACGGTTTGGGTAGCCCAGCCTCCGGTCTTCCCCAGCAATTCGTCGTTCCCAACAGTGGCTTCGCATTCCCCGGCCTGAATCAGAACTTTGGCCAGATGGGAATCATCAGCACCACTGGCCGCTCCGTCTACAACGCACTTCAGGTTCGTCTGAAGCAAACCATCAACACGCCCGTCCGCGGCGTCAGGTCGCTGAACTGGAACGTGAACTACAGCTTGTCGCGTTTCAACGCGATGTCATCAGACCAGGATGCATCTCTCGTCAACGTCGCCGACAACCTGGACCTGAACCGCTTTTACGGACCTACGAATCTCGACCGCACCCACATGCTGGCGCTTGCAGGGTCCACTCAATTTCGTGGCGGCCTGCAGTTGAGTTGGCTGAGCAGAATCTACTCTGCTTTGCCAGCAACCCTGACTGTGCCTGTAACCTGCGCCTGCCCGGCTGAAGTCCTCCTCACCGACCTCACGGGAGACGGCTCTGGCGGCGATGTGTTGCCCGGCACTAATCTCGGTTCATTCGGACACGGCGTCAATGCCGGTAACTTGAACGCCGTAATCGGCAACTTCGACAACCGGTCCGCAGGAACCCTCACGCCAGCCGGGCACACGCTCGTCAATGCCGGACTTTTCACCCCTACGCAGCTTCAGGAACTCGGCGCAGTTGTGCCCAGCATTCCCCTGGCGCCCAAAGGCCAGGTGGGACTTGATAACTTCATAGCCAATGATTTGCGCGTCTCGTGGCCTTTCCATATCGGACGGCTCGAAAGCCTCAACATAATCCCGAGCATTGATATCTTCAACGTAGTGAACAAAGCGAATTTCGATCCTCCCAACGGGTTGAACACGTTCACGCTGCGAGGCGCGCTCTCCGGTACGCCTGGCTCCTTGAATGGCACCACCTATTCCGAACGGACGAACCGTTACGGATTAGGCTCGGGCGTCTTTTCCCAGGGCATCGCACGCGCGATCCAGTTTGGATTGAGAGTGGAGTTCTGATCGATTGCGAACAGTGCTATCTGACGGACAGGGTGGAAAAATCTGTGAAGCCGGGTCGCCTGAAGTCTTGTTCCGGATACTCTCCCTGCTCGTCGTTGCATGCTTCAGTCTCGCCACTCGGACTGCCACTGCGACCGATACCCTCGCCTTCACCCACGTTAACGTAGTCGACGTAACCGGCGGCCCGACGCAAACCGACATGACCGTCGTCGTCGTCGGCCAGCGTCTTGTCGCGGTCGACAAGCCCGGCGACGCACGAATACCGCGTGGTGCGAAAGTCGTACCCGCGAACGGAAAATATCTGATTCCCGGCCTTTGGGACATGCACGTCCACACCGTCTTCGGTGACTGGATTCCGCCTCAGAAGAACATCACTCTACTTTTGTTTGTCGCGAACGGCATCACCGGCGTGCGCGACATGGGTGGTGACCTCGAGAAACTGAAACAGTGGCGCTCGGCCATCGCGACTCAGAAACTAATTGGACCGCGAATGATAATCGCCGGTCCCATGCTCGACGGGACCACCCCGCGATTCCCTAGTTCAGCTCCAGTCGGCGACGCGGCAGCCGGACGCAAGGTAGTAGACGACCTCGTAAAATCCGGCGTGGATTTCATCAAGATTCAGTCCCTGATTCCGCGTGATGGCTACTTCGCCGCCGTCTCCGAAGCCAAGAAGCTGCAAATCCCGATCGTGGGCCACGTACCCGACACTGTCAGGGCTTCAGAAGCTTCAAATGCGGGGCAGAATAGTATCGAACACTTCACCGGAGTCTTTGAGGGATGTTCCACCGAAGAAGACGCGCTGTTGAAAGGACCAAAAGGCCCCGGGCGCGTCGTCGCGACCTACGACGCAGCGCGTGCCACCGCGCTCATAAATCTCTTCGCGAAGAACCAGACTTGGCAGGTTCCTACCCTGGTATGGGAACGGGGACAGTGGCTGATCGACGAAGTTGACCTCAGCCACGATCCTCACACAAAATACGCGCCCGCCGCCTGGAAAGATCGAACCTGGCCGATGTTCACCAAGGACATTCTGCACGACATGGACACCGATCCCCTCCCCGTGCGTGAACGTTTCGTGCAAATGGAGCTTGAAATGACACTCGCCATGCATCGGGCGGGCGTTCCCTTCATGGCCGGAACCGATACGGCTGCTGGTGTGCATATCTTCCCCGGCTTCAGCCTGCATGATGAGTTGGGGCTGTTTGTAAAAGCCGGAATGAGCCCTCTGAAAGCGCTGCAGACCGCAACACTTAACCCGGCCAAGTTCCTGAATCAGCTCTCAGACATGGGGACGGTCGAGAAAGGCAAACTCGCCGACCTGGTTCTGCTCGATGCCAATCCGCTCGACGACATCCGCAACACTCAAAATATTCGCGGGGTAGTTCTTGCCGGCAGGTTCTTCGATCGAAGCGATCTGGACAGGATGTTACAGCAGGTGGAAACCGCCGCAACGGCCTCGCATTAGATAATCATCCTGTCTTCGTGCGGAGCACTACGGTGACAGCATCTGGTTTCTCACCGCGTATCTCACCACTTCCGCGATCGAATGCAGGTTCAGCTTGCGCATAATGTTGATGCGATGCGCCTCTGCTGTCTTGGTTGCGATGCCAAGAGCCTTCGCCACTTGCTTGTTGCTCTTGCCCTCAGCCAGCAGATGAACAACCTCGCGTTCCCTGGCAGTCAGCGAGCCCGGCTGGCTGCGGGGCCCAACTGGCTGTCGTTTGCGCTCGAGGTATCCTTCCAGAACCATCTCCGCAATCTTGGTCGTAAAAAAAGGCCTGTGTTCACTCACCGCTTCGACTGCTGCCAGCAAGTCGCGCCCGGTGTCAGTTTTCAGAACATAGCCGCGCGCGCCCGCCTCCAGAACTTCGCCAACCAATTCTTCTGATTCATGCATAGTCAGAATAAGAATTTCGGTGCGCGGAAGAATTCCGAGAATCTGACGCGTTGCTTCCAGCCCACCCAACTCGGGCATGGTCACATCGAGCATCACTACGTGAGGCTTCAGTTTCTTGGCCAGCTCGACGGCTTCGCGCCCGTTCGATGCCTCGCCGCAGACTTCCCATCCGGAATGGGCTTCCAGGATGGACTTCATCCCCCGGCGGACAACATCATGATCGTCGGCAATCAGAATCGAGAGGGCCATTATTCCAATACTCCCGGTTGCGGTTGCAGCACTCTCAAGGTCGTGCCGTGCTTGTCGGAAATGATTTCCAGCCTCCCACCCAGCTGACGAACCCGTTCCCGCATTCCCGCAACCCCTACGCCGAGTTGCTCCACCGTGGCTCCCTGCAGATTCGCGGGCATTCCCCGCCCGTCATCGCTCAGTTCGAGTACGACCTGCTCTGCATCCGCGTTCAAGCGAATGCTGGCGCTGGCGCTCCCGGAGTGCCGGTGTATGTTCGTTAATCCCTCCTGCACCACCCGAAACAGCATGGTTTCAACGTCCCGCGGCAATCTCTCAAAATCAGCGGAAACATCCAGATTCACCTTCACCCCACTGCGCTTCGCAAATCCGCGGGCATACCAGCTGATCGCGGATGCAAGCCCCATATCGTCCAGCATGGGTGGATGCAAAAGGTAAGCCAGTGTGCGCAGTTCACGCGCGCTCTCGGTAGCCAGATCCAGGCTGTCGGAGATCACCGCTTCAGCCTCCGAACCAGCCACCGCACAAAGCGCTTTAAGCCTGGTCAAATTCATGGTCAGGGCGACAAATTTCTGCGCCGTGGTGTCATGCAGTTCACGCGCGATGCGTCGCCTCTCCTCGTCCTGCAATTTCAGCAATTGACCGGAAAGCTGGCGCACTTCCATTTCCGCTTCTTTGCGCTGCGAGACATCGTGGTAGATCCCGTACACCCCGATCAGCCGTCGCTTGATGACCAGCGGGATACCATGAATCTCTACTTCCACAATGGAACCATCTTTCCTCCGCCGCTTGGTCGAAGCGTAAACCTTCTCCCCGCGGAGGACGCGTTTCCAGATGTCCACTGCCTCTGGAGTCAAATCATTGGTGGTGATCAGATCCTCCAGATTGGCATGCATGAGTTCGTCGCGACCGTATTGGAACAATCTTTCAAATGCAGGATTGCACATTTGCACATGATGCCCGGGATCGAGTACCAGGATGGCAACCGGACTATTGTCGATCAGCTCATTCAAATACATCGTGAGCTCCTCGAGCGTCATCTCCAGCTTCTGCTTGGAAGGTACCCGTCTCCTCCCCAGCCTGATCCGTGGCTTGATGCTCATAGAGGTTCCTGCTCTTGTAGACTATTGCGGCGCTGGCAGGTCTGCAAATCCTTTGTCGTGCAACGCGCAACCGATCTTGTCTTCTGGTTGACCGGGCACGGAAATACCCGTGAATCGATTGAGTCTACCTTGTCGAGCGTTTTTCGTGCATACACGACAAAAAACAGGCGCTTGGGGCTGGCCTTGGAGCAAAGCAATTGGGAGCTGTTTGGGGCGATTTCTCTCTTCAGATCGGAGAACAAACCTGATCCGCAGCGTTCGGCGAATGGGAGCGAAACGGGAGCCGATGGTGATCGTGGGCAATTGCCGCGGACAGCTTCAAGTGATTGACGGGGAGAAACTTGAGCGGCCCGAGACATAGATAACAGAATTGGTTGCGGGGGTGGATACGACCTACCGGACCCGGTGATTTTCCCACTGTTGTAGGGAAATTCTAACCCCTTACGCTGCTTACGGCCCGCGCCTACTATCCGCCAAAACGGAATTTTACCCTTGTTGTAGGGAAATCTCGTGTCGGGTTTTCGGGGGGTTTTAGGTAAATCTAGGTAAACGTGCCGGGTCTTTCTATCGCTTACCAGCTTTGTCCTGCTCCAGGAACTGCTGCGCAAGCTGATGGCGGTGGAGAAAGATTTTCAATCGGGAATACACATGAGTCCCATACATTTCCGCAAGCCAGGAGAAATCAAACACGTGGTGGTCTTGGTTTGCGACCAGTGAGCAGCGATTACATCTCCTGGTACCGAATCTCAAGCTCTTCAACGAACAGCTTTTCGATAGATTCTTCTGTCGGTCGGGAACGACTCAGTGCCTGTCGGCATTCAGATATCCAAACAAGAACAGCAACATTATTCCCATCAAAATCACTCCCACTATTCCCAACATCCAAAGGCCCTCGCGAACCGAAAATTGTTCTACCACCTTTCTTCTGCCCCTCGATGGCCATTGGTTGTGCATGAGGATGGTGGACCAAAGGTTCGCGAAGTCAAGACCAAGAGCAGTCAAGCCATTCGGGTGGCCGACTGCTCCAGGTCATCAGTGGCATAGCTAGGCATTTAGAAATGAAAGCCCAACTCCGCCGTGAGGGCACGCGGCGTGACGTAGTGGGTACCGCTGAAGGTTGATATGAAGTTGTAGAGTGCAACCCGATTGGTGATGTTGATCGCAGTGAGCTGCAGGCTCCATTTGTAGCGTTCCCCATGAAAAAGGTTGTCATCCCCCACCGCGATGTCGAAGAGATGACGAGGGGCGATGCGGGTGGGATTGTGATCGGCGTTGTTGGTTCCGGGCGCGGTGATCGATATCAGCGTCGTTCCGTATTGCGATCCAGGGCAGAGACCATTGGGGCTAATGGGCGTACCGAGGGGACTTCCCGCACTCGGCGGCGTGGCATGAACTGAGCCGCAGAAGAGTCCAGCCTGAAACTGCTGATCCGGGCTGAGACCGGAAACATCGACGACGGTGTCGGTACCGTTAGGTCCGTTGTTGCAGTCACCGCCGGCGCACGGCGCCGGTCCCGCGACCAGGCCGCCATCGTAGCGCCAGTTGAAGCCCAACCAGGGGCCACGCTGCCAGGGTTGGTACTGGAGGTGGGTAGTCTGATTAAACTTCTCGTCGTGGTCAATGCGGAAGACGCCGCCAGCCGCTGACGGGGTCGCCCCCGCTCCTCCGATCTGTGGGTCGAAGAAGCGCGAAGCCACGCTGGAGAAGACCATAAGTGCTGAGAAGCCGTGGAAATTCGGGACACTCACGCGGCCAGCGTATCCGGGAATTTTGGAATTGTGCCACTCGATGGGGAACGTGATTGGCGTGCTCCCCAGGATACTGAAGTCGTAACCGTTGTGGGTGTACTTCCAAATGTACTCGCCAGAGAAGACCACATAACGACCGAAGGCCTGCTGAAATCCGGCGTGGAATTCATTGCGCCAGCCGGGGCTGAAGGGCGTCGCACCAAACGAGTTACAACCAAGCAAGGGATTCAACACAGCAGAGCCGCATCCCGTGCTGGAGAGCACCAGGTTTTCGTTGAACGGAGTTTCCATGACACGTGCGTAAGAGATACGCAGAACCGTATTGGTCGGTTTGATGTTGTAGGCAATACCCAGGCGAGGCTCGGCTTCCTTGTGGGTGCTCAAACCGTTATAGAAATCGCCGCGCAGGCCAAGGTTGAGCGACCAGTTTCCTTTGCTGATCGTATCCTGGAGGTACAGCGCAAGTTGCTTTACATCGGTATGTCCATGAAACGGGAAGACAGTACCACCACGCGTGAGATCGAAGGGAGCTAGGGTTGTGCAGGGGGACGCAATGGGGTTGCCGTTCGCGTCCACGCAAGAGTTACCATTCGCATCGCTGAGTGAGGCAAGGAACGTGGGATCGACGACGCCGATAGTGTCATTCTCGTTTAAGAATGTCTGCTGATATGTGAGCCCCGCCTTCACGTTATGGACACCCTTTACATAGGAGATATTCGCTCGAATGCCGGCATTTGTGAGAGACCGGTCCTGGCCCACAGTTTGCGACTGGAGATCGGGCGCAAGGTCGGCGAAGGGGTTGCCGCTCGGGTAGTAGTTGTACTGATCTCGCCGTACGAAAGCCCCGAGGGTAAAGACCGTGGTCGAATTCAGCAGTCGAACCCACGAGGGCGCAATGTTGAAAGTCTTAATCTGTGAGCGTTGGTCCGCAGGACCCACGACGTTACCGTTTGGGTCGAGTCCGTTATTGTTGACAACCAGGCCTTTCCAGGCAGTGGCGTTCTGGGCATCGAAAGAATTCGGGTTCTGGAACCAGGAGCGCGTGTATCCCAGGTTCACGTGAACGGAATCCGCTTGGGATAGTTGGAAGTCCACGCGGTCAAAGATGTTCTCCTCGTTTCCCTTGGCGTGCATCACGACAAACTCAGGCGGGTCCAGGAAGCGACCGCTGTTAAGCGCATTCGCGGAAATGAAGTTGCCCCACTTGTCGCCGCCATAGGCAAAGTTAGCGCCGACGTTAGCAGTCCCGAAGGAACCGTAGGAAGTGGTCACACTGCCCGTCGGCTTTTTGACGCCCTGGCCGGAGCGGGTGGTCAGGTTAATCACAATGCTGGTTTTTTCGCCGTATTCGGCGGGCGGCGCTCCCGAGATCACCTCCATGGACTGCACGGCGTCTAATGGAACCTGGTTGGAAAATGTTTTGCTCTGCTGATCTGTGATCGGCTGGCCATCTACGGAGAATGAGTTCTCAGCATGATCGCCCAACCCGTGAAACGACCCGTTGGAATCTGCGGCTATACCGGGTGTGACTAGGGTTACGGCGGAACTCAGGGACGAGGACTGACTCTCAAGCGGGAGTCTGTCCACAATGGCCTTATCGACATCGGTGTGAAAGGTCGAATCGTTTTCGACTAGATCCGAGCCGCTTTCGACCGTCACTACGGTGGACGATCCAGCAACCTGGAGAGTGATTGTGAGACTCAAGGGTACGAGGGAACGAACATCAACATCTTGAGAATATGGAGCAAACCCCTGCCCGGTAACCGTAACGTGGTAGGGATTGAACGGGACATTAGAGATGCTGAATTTTCCCGCACTGTCCGTATTCGTAATTCGTGAGAAGGCGCTGACGGGATTATGAATTTCCACCGTCGCATTCGGAACGACTGCACCCGAAGGGTCCGAGACCGTGCCTGCGACCGATGTCGAATTTCCGCCTGATTGCGCGTAGACACCAACACCAGAAGCCAAATGGAAAATTACCAGCAAAGCTGCTAACAGCGGGTTCTTGTGGAAAGCCAGCATGATTCCTCCAAAGAGAGTCTAAGAAATTGCGGACAGGGTGCGTTTAACACGCACCTTATCAATTCGATCTTCTGAATTCGATTTCTAGACTGCAGGAGGCGGGCGAACACTGAGGGCAAATGCTACGAAGCGCTGTTTAGCAGAAACCGGTTGAGACCGAAAAGTAGATAACCGAACGAATGTGCTGTTCGGCAGAGTGGAAGTCGCTTTCGGGGAAGATGAATGCGCGGCCACACAGACCGTGCATTTCAATGCATCGGTCGTACTCGAATGATGGTGCGAAACAAACACTACCGCTGACCAGAATGTCAGCAATAAACAAAAGAGCGCTATTTGTTTCGAGATCGACCGCATAAACCGTACCCGTGGTCAGTTGGTTAGACTCTACACCGAAATCACAAACGAGCCCAATCGAAGTACCAATCCCAGCAGCCGCTAAATCCGGCGAAGGGTCAAGCACTGCGGTAACTGCCGAGCGAGGACTTGCAACACCGCCCGGTCAGGGCCGCTTGAGGCGAATCTTGCCGCTGAAAGAGCGTAGCTCAAAGCGGGACCCAATTTTGCCAGGCTTTCCCATCAGGTTGATCTGGCCCATCGTAGGTACATTGCTGACGGTGGGAAATTCCGGATCAGCTTGACTCTTTATAGAGCGCGCCTTGATCTCGACCCACGCGCTGGCAGGGATTGAGACTTCAAGGTCGCCTGTATGGCTGGTGAGCAGGTACTCTCCAACCCGGCCTGGATCGCCGTCATACGTGATTCGTCCACCTCCCGAATTCACCTCAACGAATGGTCCGGTGACATTATGCAGGTTGACGCTGCCCCGTACCGAATGGATGTCTACATGGCTGTTGCGAATGTCAGTTAAGTTAATCGGCCCACTGAGTGTTTTTACGTGCAGGTGGGCATCACTGATGTCTGTCACTTCCACCGAACCGGATGCCGCCTCGAGGACTACATCGCCGCGAAGCCCCTGCGCCCGCAAGGTTCCGTCGGACGATCGCAGCGTCACGAAGGCGGCAGCAGGGACCAGCACGGTGTAATCCACCAGATTGGTGCCCTGGCGGCTGGAGCTCGAACGAAGCTCAATGCGGTCGCCATGCTGCTCGTTCACCAGGTTAACCGCATCGGAGTGGAATATCGTCTCGACCAACACCTGGCTGCTTCCAGAAGGCTTAACAGTGATGGGGCCGTAATTATTGGTGATAGAGATCACCGCTAAAGGTCCGACGGTGCAACTGAATTCCTTCTTTTCCTGAGCAGCCGCCAGCAACGAAAGAAGAGAGAAGACGGCCACCAGCACAGTCGAGATTCTCGAGTGTTTACGTGCGTTGGTCATACGCCACACTCCCCGCGTGGGACCTGTCGGGCGGCCCCGCGCGACCCAGAAACATCCCCGTGAACAAAAGGGCTAATTCGACACCCGTAAAATTCCGATGGCAGAGCCAACATCTCGCCAGCATCCCTACACTGGACAGCCCATTCCAATAGACTGCGATACTGCGCAACCTCAGAAATATTACCTAGCCACTCAGTGCCCGAAGGTCTCGTAATCACAACCACATTCGGCACGTCGCACGGTCCAACACAACCACTTACTGTCAACTGCACTCGCTTCAGCAGTCCCCGCTTTCGCCATTCATTCTTGAGCCATTCAACGGGAACTTCAGGCCGCCCACGCGCCGTATCACCACAACAGCAGCCTCGGCAGATCGTAACCTGCCCGACCACTAGGCGCTTCGTCTTGAGTGGATAGTCCCGGTGCGTGTTCACAATGCTTAGCCGATTTCCTAAAACCCCAGTACGGGCCTTTCAATCCAAGAGTCCGTAGAGTTCATCGAATCCAAACGGTTCTTGCGACTTCCCCGAGAGAAAGACGAACCATGCGATACGGAAGCTGAGAATAGCTAGAGCTACCAGGACTACCCAAACTCGACTGTGGATTAAGTCAGTCAGATGCATGACTACAGTTCTCAGACCCCCGGCTCGCTGCAAAACCTTCGACTCATCGCCCGACTTCAGCACTCCGGGGCAACAACCTCGTGGAGTTCAGAATGAAGGTCAATTCCGAAGCCACGTGAATAAAGGCGGCAAGCAGAGGGTTCAGAAAGCCAAAGGCTGCCATTCCGACTCCTAAGCTGTCCACGACCAACGTACCCACGAAATTCTGCATGACAATGGCACGACACCGGCGCGCAACCCGTAAGGTTTCGACAAGCTTGGACAGGTCGCTTCCAATGAGGATGACATCGGCGCTCTCTCTGGCCACGTCGGTTCCCGATCCCATGGCGATTCCTACGTCGGCCTCCACCAGGGCCGGGGCGTCATTGATGCCATCGCCGACCATCGCTACCTTATGATTCTTCCCGCGTAGCCCACTGACCCATTTTGCTTTCTGCTCGGGCAGAAGTCCGCCTACCGCTTCGTCTACTCCGAGATCGTGGCCCACAGATGTCGTTACGGCTTGCGCATCTCCGCTCAACAGAACAGTTTTTAAACCCATTTGTCGCATGGCGGCAACGGCATTCTTTGCCTCCGGCCGCAAAACATCAGCAATGCGGATGGTTCCAAGAACCTGCCCACCTCGCGTAACGTATACTTCCGAAACTCCGCCCGTGCCGTTGCCGTCGATTGGCAGGAATCTCTTGAAGCCATGCGCCAATAAGAGCGCCCGGCTACCGACAAGGATTTCTTCGCCTTGATAACTCACTCTGACTCCTCTCCCCGGCGTGTAAGAGAATTCATCAGGCTCGACCAGAGTGAGAGCCAATTCGGCTGCACGTGCCATGACCGCCTTGGCAAGAGGGTGTTCGGATTTGCGTTCCGCAATGCTGGCAGCGGCTATGATCTGCCGCTCGCCGAAACCATTGGCTGAAACGATTTCACGAATTTGGGGAGCTCCGAAAGTCAGGGTGCCTGTCTTGTCCAACAGCACCGTGTCCACGGCGGCCAGTGCTTCCAGATAGAGACCGCCTTTAATGACGGCTCCCTGGTGCGCGGCGCGGCCAATTGCACCGAGAATCGCAAGAGGAGTTCCAGCAGCGATGCCGCAGGCTCCGGCCACGATTACAACCGAAATGGTTGACCTGACATTGTGAGTGATGATGAAGGTGAGAACTGCCGCCCCGATGGCGAAGTACACGAGGTAACCCGCCAGGCGATCGGCGGTTTTCTGGATCGGTGCCCGCGATTTCTCCGCCCGCTCAACGGCTTCAACTATCCTTCCGAACGTCGTGTCGCGACCGAGTTTCTGGGCAGTTATTTCCAAAGCTCCCGATTGATTCATGGTTCCGGCGTAAACGACATCCCCGGGCACCTTCTCAACCGGCATCGCCTCCCCTGTAATGGCTGCCTGTTCCACAAAGGACCTACCACCAAGCACGACGCCATCGACGGGAATATGTCCACCTGGTTTCACGACCACCGTATCGCCGACTCTAACCTGGTCAGCAGCGATCTCCACCACTTGAGCATTGCGCCTGACCATGACCTTTCGGGGAAGAAAATTGAGAAGGTCCTGGATGGCACGTCGCCCTCGCCCAACAGTGAGACCCTCGAGCACCTCGGCGGCAAGCACGAAACCTGTGATGACCAGAGCCGTGAAAAACTCTCCGATCGCCAACGCCGAAAGAAGAGCGATGGTCATCGAAAGTTCCATCGTCATCTTGCGTTCGACAATGTTCTCGAAGGCTTCCTTGAAAATCGGATATCCCCCGATCAGAGTAGCCACGATGCCGATCACGCTGATGTGCGGAAATGGCTCCCACAACCGGAACCAGACAGCGGCCGCAGCTATGGCCACAAACGCAATGCGGGCAAGTTCAGCCCACTCCATTCCGTGGTGTTCGTGCTCAGCGCCAGGGTCAGGTTCGTTCAGTTCTGGGGAATTCCGAGTCTGGCTGAGATCCGGAGGGCTGGTTGGGGACTTTTCGATGATGGGTGAAGAACTCATAGATAGATTCCCTCCGTGGTGGAAAGCGATATTCGAGGCAAGACCCGACGGTTTCGATTTCGATCACTTCGTGGTGACCTTGCACAAAACTGTGCCCTCAAAAGCGGTGCCGCTAGAACGAACCCGGAGCAATAAAACCGATCTCACTCTGCGATCCGCGCAATGAGGACTGGCAGCACGGTCAACGCTGCGATTGTGGAAAACACCACACCACCTAACATGACAGTAGCGAATCGGCCTTGTGCTCCCGAATTTGCCCCAATCAATGCCATGGGAACGACGCCCACGATTGCACACAGTCCGACGAGAGAAACCGCTCGAAATCTCGCTTGAGCTCCTCGATGACATGCATTTCGAATGTTGCCGCACAGCCTGCGAGCGTTGGCGATCTCGGAGGCAACGAGCCAAGCCTGCACGACTGCCAGCGCAGAAACAACACAGAAACCTGCTACGGCGGCGCTTTCAGCGTGCATGCCCCGAACAAAAAGGGCGAGCACGCCTCCACTAAAACCCAGAAGCACAACGGTCACGACGAAGGCCATGCGCTGCCACATGATGAACTCGTGCCAGAATGATTTATGATACATACCCCCATAGGTATATGGCAAGCTCCGGCATGATATTATTCGCTTGCGAATGAGTCATACAATCAAGAACAAACAGAAGCTGATTTTGCGGAGCAAACGCATCCGGGGGCAATTTGAGGCTCTTGAGCGGGTCCTCGACGAGGGACGCGATTGCTCGGAGGTGTTGCAGATCATCAGTGCAGCAAGAGGGGCAGTCAATAGCTTGATGACTGAGCTCTTGGAAGGCCACATCCGGCACCATGTGCTTGACCCGAAGCGGAAACCAAATTCGGAGCAGACACACGCGGCCGACGAGGTTATCGATATGGTGAAGACCTACCTTAGATAGCTGGACCCAGTCTGTACGCGGTTGCTTCCATCAGCGGCCACGACAATCTCGCGAGCTGAGATCGCCACGGATCGAGACCCCCTTCGCCCTCTAGCTCGCCAAATCTCTCTTACATTCGGCACGGACTGCTTCACTCAAATTAGAGCGCCTGCCTGTCGGGCGGACGTCGTTTGACTGGAAATGATACGGGACATCATCTGTTATCGTACCCGGATTATGATTCTCATCACGCCCCGAGCAGAACGCTAAGTCGGTCGGCGTTGGTATCGAGTCAGATTCCGCACGCGCTATACCGAATTTGCACTCGCCTTGCATCTTGCGGTAGAGTTTCGAAAGTGTTTTCAAGAATTACAATTTCGATAGTTCTCCTCACCACTCTACTGGCGGGGATAATTACCCCCACCGGCGTTTGCGCACTCATGTGTGCGCGCCATTCGCCAGCGGGGACTCGGCACCACTGCGGTGAGGATTCGGAGCAGATGTCAGGAATGCCTCACAATCACTCAGCCATACATCACTCGGGTATTGGGGACATCCGTCTCGTAGTAGTGGCGGCGCAATCTTGCGGGACAGATTGTGCCGTGGCTGAACGTCTAAACGGTTCAAGAAAAGTTGTCCACCAAGTAGCAGTTGTCCAGACAGGTGTCTTAGTCCTGGAGGCAACCTTCAAGTTTTTGACTCCGCATCTCGAAAGTGCATGGAGTTTGGATAACGGCCCGCCTTCCTTCCCCTTTGCACACACTGCCTCTTTCAGCATTCTTCGCATCTGAGTTTCCCCTTCTCCTTCTAGCAATGGTGTAAAGGCAACGACTTGGTGTCGATTGCCCTTTGCATTCCTTCGCTTGGATCCAATGTCCGTTGAGGTACTACAGGACATTTGGGTCCGCCCAATTCTTGAAGAGGACGAACCATGAAGAACAGACGTGATTTCTTTAGAAATACGCTCGGTCTCAGCGCGATTTTTGCGGCTGCGCCTCGCCTGTTTGCACTCCCGCACGAAGGTCGAACTGGCACGGACATGAAACAGATGAGACATGCTACCGAGCGCAGCAACAGTCAGATCGTTCCGGTCGAAACGCCCGATGTTCCGCAACTCCCGTGGCGCATGGACGGAGGCGTGAAGGAATTCCACTTAGTGGCCGAGCCAGTGAAACAGGAGATTGTTCCTGGACGTGTAATCGACCTGTGGGGCTATAACGGCAGTGCTCCCGGCCCAACGATTCAAGTGAATCAAGGTGATCGCATTCGCATCATAGTCGAAAACCACCTCCCCGAAGCGACATCGATGCACTGGCATGGATTCGAGGTGCCGGTCGAGATGGACGGATCGCCGGGGAGTAGCCAAGACCCGATCTTTCCGGGCGGGCGATTCGTCTATGAGTTCACGCTCCACCAGGAAGGAACTTACTTTTACCACTCGCACATGGCGATGCAAGAAATGATGGGCATGATTGGAGCGTTCATCATGCATCCCAAGGAGCCTTACAGGCCACGAGTAGATAGAGATTTCGCAATCATTCTGCAGGAATACGCCGTCCTGCCCAATATCACGGTCCCCAATTCCATGAACATGGAGTTCAACTGGCTCACCCTGAACGGAAGAGCGGCGCCTGCGACGACTCCCTTGATTGTGCGGCACGGTGAGCGTGTCCGCATACGCCTCATCAATCTCGGCATGGATCACCACCCGATTCACCTTCATGGCCATCAGTTTGTCGTCACGGGCACGGAAGGAGGACGACAGCCCGAGTCGACATGGGGCCCAGGGAACACCCTCCTTGTGGGCGTGGCGCAATCGCGCGACATCGAATTTGTCGCAAACAATCCCGGCGACTGGATGCTGCACTGCCACCTCCCTCACCACATGATGAATCAGATGTCGTCGATTGTCGGACCGATGACGCGGCGAAACGGAATGCCGGTGGGCCTCGACATGGAACGTGACATGGGGATGTTGCGGCAAGGATGCGCGACGTCCGACGAAAACGGTCCAAGCCTGGGTCGCGGAATGGGTGTCGGCTCCATGTTCGAACAACCGCTCTCAAACTCTCCGCTCAAAACGGAAAGTCCGATGGAGCACGGAAGCATGCCCGGTATGCAGCACGAAGAAATGCAAATGAGCGAACCCGCAGTCAGCAAGGATGCTAATTTCGTACCAGGCTTTCCGCAGGATGCCTTCATGGAAGGACCCATGATGGCGATGGATCAGATGGTAGACAAGCCTGAAACTCTTGGCCTGCGCCTCGGTTGGAGCGGCTTCATGGCGGGAATGATGACGTTCGTACGCGTGCTGCCTCAAGACAAATACGACCAGATCGTGGAGCTTCGAAAAAAGCGGGAAGGCAATAAGCCTATGAACATGGACATGCCGGGGATGGAGCACAAACATGAATAGCCTAAGCACTCCAATTTTCGAGGCAGTAGCACAGCTTCGTGGTGTAACCCGATCTGTACTCTACTTTTCCTGCTTTTTGTTCGTCTTTGCGATGTCAGGCCGAGCACAAACTGCGGTCTCCGAGCAGAAGACGATGACACTCGAAGACCTGCAACAGATGGCGTTACAAAACAACCCGACATTCGCGCAATCCGCCGCCAACATCCATGCAGCCGAAGGCAGGAAGAAGCAATCGGGACTTTATCCGAACCCAACGGTTGGCTACCAGGGTGAACAGATCCGAGGTGGGTCGTTTCACGGCGGCGAGCAAGGCTTTTTCGTCCAGCAGGACATCGTACTGAATGGAAGGCTGGGGCTGAATCGAACGATTTTTGATCAAGAGCTCAAGCAGGCAGAAACAGAAGCTGAGGAGCAAAGAGTGCGCGTTGTCACAAACGTACGCATGTCGTACATCCAAGCGCTGGCTGCCCAGCAGACACTGGAGTTGCGACAACACCTCAGCAAGCTGGCCGACGATGCTGTCCAGACCTCCCATCAGCTCGCGAATGTCGGCCAAGCGGACGCTCCCGACGTGCTCGAAGCGGAAGTAGAAGCGCAACAGACAGAACTCGCGGTCACCCTGGCCGAACAGGATCAGCAGCGGGTTTGGAAATCCCTGTCCGCCGTCGTGGGCAACCCGCGACTTCCTTTAATGAGGCTCGAAGGAAAACTGGAGGACACTCCGCCAGTCAATCCGGATGAACTGGTGGAGAAGATCATCAACGAGAGTCCAGCCGTAAGAATCGCCGAACTCGGAGTCAAACGAGCGGAAGCAACCTTGGCTCGCGCAAGGCGGGAATCGATTCCCGACCTGCAAATCCGGGGCGGCATGGAACAGAACGGCGAGTTGTTGTCCGAGCCCAACGGGAAACCTGTCGGATTGCAGGGCTTTGCCGATGTTGGTGTGAGAATTCCCATCTTTAACCGTAACCAGGGAAACGTTGCCACCGCTAGGGCCGATCTAGAAAGGGCGAAGCGCGAAGGGGAGCGTGTGAAGCTCGTCCTGCGGGAGCGGGCGGCAAGCGTCGTCCAAAACTACGCCTTTTCGCAAACCGCAGTCGATCGCTACAAGAACCAGATGATACCGAGGGCGCAAAAGGCATACGAGATGTATGCCAAGAAATATCAGGAGATGGCTTCAGCGTACCCACAGGTTCTGATCGCCCAGAGAACCCTGATGCAACTAGAAGTCTCCTACATCACCGCACTGAAGACGTTCGCAACCAGCTCAGTTTCTTTGCAGTCTTACTTGCTCACGGACGGTCTCGAAGCCCCTTCGCAGCCAGGCGCAATCGACCAACCAGTGCGTGAAGTGAACATTCCATTTCAAATGGGCACAAGCCCGCAGGAAAGGTGAGCGCATGAGAAAACGCACTCTCCTTCTTCTATCGATCACTGTCGCATGCATCGGGGCAGCCGCTGCGTTCGGATGGGTGACAATCCGGCGTGGTTTCAGTGCCCGCGATAATCCGTCTGCGATCGAGACACTCATTGCGACGACCGCACGCCAACTGGCTGTTCCATCCCAATACCGTCAGCTTCGCAATCCACTGTCATCCTCGTCTGACCTTCACGCCGGTATGGAGCATTTCGCCGATCATTGCGCCACGTGCCACGCCAACGATGGAGGTGGCGACACATTATTCGGCAAAGGTCTCTATCCCAAACCACCGGACATGCGCCAAAAGGAAACACAAAACAAGAGCGATGGCGAGCTCTATTACACGATTGAAAACGGCATTCGGCTAGGCGGAATGCCAGCATTTGGTGAAGAACATGCCAAAACCGGTGACATGGAGACGTGGAACCTAGTGCTCTTCGTCCGCCATCTGCCAAACCAGACTGCGGAGGAACTCCAACAAATGGAATGGCTAAATCCCAAGACTGAAATGGAGCGCCAGGAAGAAGACGAAGAACAAAACTTTTTGCGTGGAGGTAGTGCGGAATCCCCCAAGCGCAAATCTCACTAAAAGGGATTCGGGTCCGCTGGAGCACTCCAGAGGCTCGGGTGGGCTAAGCGCGGGAGTGCGATGAAGAGCAGAGCCAACACTGGAGGAAGGCGTACGATTATCGGTTCTCTTACGGTCTCAGAGTCCAGGTGGCGTCGCAGGGTTTTTGCGAATGAGCCGGATGACTGTGGTGCCCAGCACCAATAGAGAGATTGCCGAGATCACTCCGAGTGAGGCGACGCAGTAAATGCACCAGACACCCAGAACGTGGGCCTCGATGTGCGCCAGGTAAAGAGAAAAGGCGAGCCCTGGGAGGGCGGCGGCCAGAAGCGAGCGATAAGCGCGCCGCAGGGCGAGCGCACCAAGGAGAAAATACCCGGCGATGCCGATGACGGCAACCGGAATCCCGCCGAGCGTAGCGTAGGGACTGTGATTCACGATGCCGCAATCCCATCTCTCATTGATGCTGCAAGGCGACGTGTCGGTGCGGTAGTGTTCGCGCAGGGCGAGCGCAGAAACCACCATGCCGCTCAAGGCTAGAATCGCCAACAAATGCTTCATTATTCCCTGCTTCGACTTTTCTTGTCGACACCTAGTTTTCGACACCCTGGCTCGAAACCGCGCGCCGCCTAACCCTGGGCAACGCAGTGCGCCGGCTGCGTCTTTCACCAAGTCAGAGACTTGCTTAGTCCGGCTTCGTCACCGCGAGTGGTGTCAGAACTCGTGCGAACATGATTGCTTTGTGCTGGACGCAGCCTTGATTCGATCAACGAAATATTTCGTCACCGAAGGATGTCGCTCACCGTCGAGCACAAATTCCTGTCCCCGCCCCACTGTCTGAAGTGCAATTCTCTTGCCCTCTCTGCTCCATCTCTTCTCCTTCCGGTGATGCGACAAGTGCGTCAATCCACGTTCAGGATAGCGTGACTCGAACTCCTCGGGGAGCGACCACAGCGAGCGGTTTCCTCCTCCTTCTTTCGTTAGCACCACGCCTGCCGATTCAGTCGAGAACACACCTGCCTTCAACCCGGACTCGGACGACACGTAACTTTACATGTGGGTGGTCTTCCAGAAACCGAAATTCGTCGGGCGACGGAACGACGACCTTCCAAACCCTCCCAACTTCGAGCCAACCCCAAACGATGTGCCGTCTTCTGGGTCAAATGCTAGCTTACCGTTGACCTTTATAGTCTTCCGGAACCACCCGAAGAAGATGAACAGGTCGCCGACGCTAACAGCTTGTTTGATGAGGTGAGTTGCGGCACCGCCCGATTGCCCGAACGCTGCTCTCCAGCCACTTGGGCGTGGGGCCAAAGCCTCACCTCGAAGGTCTGGATCGAGATGCGCGAACTCGTGTGACCAACTCGATTTCAGTTTCTTGCTCGATTTCAATTCGTTGCAAATCTGCTGAAGTGTATGTTTTCCGAACTTAATGTCGGCGTACCGCACTTCCTGCAGTGAAGAGGGAATAGGAACAGAATAGAGGCATCCGCAAGAAAGAATCGGGCTCGCCATGACGCCCGATTCACTGTCTAGACCTTTACGGCTGATCACTAGCTTCACTCGATCGACTCCAGAGCTATGCTTGGACTGAGTGTCCATCGCCTTCCTTAGTGTTAATTACGACTTTCGCTTTTGGAACCCGATGTGCCCTTTTCGGCAACGTGCTGTCCGGACGTCTTTTTGCAGGGCTTGCGCCCTAGAGCCACCCACTCTGCCGTTGAGAGGACGAGAGGGACGTTTATTTCCCTCCGCCACAGGTAACCCATGGGCGCGGCCACTGGCGGATTCTTCCAGCGATATAGAGGAGGCTGGCCGCAAAGGTGAGATGGGCTGGATCGTATGCTTGCTGATTATTCAGAACTTGGCGGGTCCGGCGAATCACGGGCTGATCACGCGCTAGAGAATTTTGGCGATTCTCTCTATCCATATGAAAGATAAAGATATGGTAGGCACGTGGGGGCTCGAACCCCAGACCTCTACTCTGTCAAAGCCCGCTTTTCAATAACTTAGAAGCACTCGCAGAGACAAGGAAGACCGCCATCTTTCCTGCTCCGCCTTGTAAGATTGGACAGATTTATTTCCAGTCTGTTGGTCACGCCTGAGCCTCCCTTGGAATCGATCTCATGCTGATTGCGCCTCCAGAAATCCCTACCGGCAGCGGGCGGCTGCGTCGAGTGGCAGAGGATGATATCGCTGCCTTTTCGGAAATGAATGCTGACCCGCGAGTGATGGAGTTCTTTCCGCATCCTTGGTCTCTCGAAGAGAGCCATACCGCACTAGAAAGGATTGAAAAAGAGTTCACGGAGAGAGGATTCGGAATATATGCGGTGGAATGCGAGAGCGAGTTCGCCGGAATCGTCGGACTCTCAGTACCGACCTTCGAAGCCTATTTCACTCCATGCGTAGAAATACTGTGGAGGCTACTTCCCCGCTTTTGGGGAAGAGGCCTAGCATCGGAAAGCGGCTCGGCGGTTCTCCAGATGGCATTCCAAACGTTGAAAATGTCTGAGGTAGTCGCGTTTGCCGCCGCAGAAAACGCAAGATCAATCAGGGTAATGGAGCGGCTCGGCATGGAACGCGATCAACGGGCGTACTTCGACCACCCTGCTGTAACAGACATCCGATTGCAGCGGCATGTTCTGTATCGCTCCACGGCGAAACTCTTCAATATCAGGTAATGGGACCACCGGAGAGGCCATCAGAAGAAGCCTAGGATGCTCCGATCATGTGACGATCCAGCATCATAAGACAACCTGGGGGTGCGACTCCGACGCAGCCCCGGCGCTCGAATTAGGCCCTTTTCAAGCCATTCAAAAAACTAGTTTCGGGCCGCTGTCGTCTCGTGCTAATATCCGCCGATGCAATCTAGGTCCCTCACAATCGATGAGGTACCGGGACTACGAAATGGACCGCACATTCTTCGTCTCAGCGGGCCAATTATTCTAACCACGCTGGCTGAATTCCAACCCAAAGTGCTGGGAGATCAGTCGCACAACCTGATCCTTGACCTTACCAACGTGCCCTACGTGGACTCAGCAGGAATCGGTGCACTCGTCAGGGTCTATGTTCGGCACCAAAGAGACCAATACGGCCTGTCTCTGGTGGGGGTAAACGACCGGGTTCGTACGGCCCTGGAAATCGCGCACATTGGGCAATTCTTCCGGTTCTTCGATAGCTTAGAAGTCGCTCAAGCAAACCACATCTCATCGTAAACGGGGCGATTTTAGGTCAAGCATCTCGTTTTTGGTTGTCGACGACCTCACCGTGGTTCGCCGAAGTGTAATTTAGTTTTTGAAAACGAGTCTGACATCGGCGTAGTCTCCGAGGCAACCACCGGCCCTAACGCGATTGCTGAGGCTGAAAAGGTCACTCCTCGGATGTTGCGGAACGGGAAAGTACACACCTAACAGTCTGCGCACCTTTTCTGGCCTCGATTTCCTTAGGCAAGTTCACACCCCAAAAGTTGTTCTCGGGTTCCAGCAGTTCGACACCGGCCTGGACCTCGTTCGGGGAGAGCTGCCTAATCCACCCGACCCGAAACTCTTTTTTCTTCGCTCCACGTTGCAAAACTATGATCATTCCAGACTGCAACGGTGTTTGGTACGCTACGAGTCGTGCGCCTGTCGGCGTGATGTCAACTGTATGCGCCAAGCGAGTGACGGTGCCGACCGAGACCTTCACCGGCAACACTATTTTTCTGCGAAGCGATTTTCTTTTGTTCAGCATTGCCACTATTGTCCGCGAGGCAAGCTCTGAACAAAAAGTTACCCGGGTCATGCGTGGGCAGTGACTAGAGTTGATCCGAAACCTACGAGGGGCGAACATTGTTCTCGAACTCCCCAAGTGACGTCATTACCTCGGTTACTCTCCGTAATACCACCTCAGGACCGTTGTGCACCGCTGGCCTTGAGCACATACTGAATGTGCATGAGGGAATTACAAGTGCGATCAAGGCGACCAGGAATGTTAGGTTCAGGTACAGACGGCTTATCGTGGTTGCTCACAAGCACCCTAAGCCTCATCGTTATTGTTTGTTTGGTACCGGTCGCCCACCATGTCCGCGTCTCGTCTTCGAATAGCGGTCAGTTGCTTTCCTCTTTGCCTGGCAAAGCCATGTGGCAAAGCTTCTTGCGGAGTGGACGAAAGGAACCCTCATCCGTAGAAGATGCAGTTCTTGCCACGGTGCAGGTCTCGCCGTCTTTCCGGCGATAACTAGACAATCACGACGCTAGTCCTCAAAATATGCGACCGAGACCCCGGGGGAGATAACGGGAGCCCCGGCGGTTCGCACATGCATTTACTTGGACTCTGAATCAACCGCGATTCCCCATGCCTTCAGCAACCATTCCGGGACGTAGCAACGATTTCTGTTGTTCTCGCACCATTTACGTAGTTCCGAGGAAGCTGTGCACGTTTCTTTCGTAAGGCCTAACCTTTCAACTTGCATTTCAAACTCAGTGGGGGAATCAAAAACAGGCTTAGGCCGAAGCGCACCACCCCAATTCGGATTTCCGCGTTTTCGAGGCACAAAGAAAAGTTGCTACACGTATGATAACGATTCGGCGGTTACAATGTCGGGCCAGTTGCGATATTGTGAATTTGCGTGTGAGAGCTGTTTTGTTGGCTATGTAAAAAGGACCATAAGACCTATGCGCAAGCGAATACTCACGGCCACCTCCAAATCCACCCTACGAATCGAACCCGCCTGGCTCGATTTGGACAATCTGGCTACGGTCGAGGTCACGTCAGAAAACAAGGATCATCCTGTCGAGTCCGCGCTGCTATTAAGCGGTATGGGAGGATGGCGTGCCGCTCAGCCGGGATCACAGATTATCCGGCTCCTTTTCGACCAGCCGCGAAAAATAAAGCGTATATGGTTGATTTTCGAGGAGACAGAGATCGCGCGTACCCAAGAGTTTGTTCTGCGATGGTCTTCTGACTTGGGCAATTCGTTCCGAGAAATTGTTCGTCAGCAGTGGAATTTCAGTGAGCCTGACGCAATACGGGAAGCGGAGGATTACTTGGTTGATCTCTCTAATGTGACCGTATTGGAATTGGAAATCATCCCCGACAAGGACGGTGGCGATGCGCAAGCGTCGCTCGAGAGCTTACGTGTCGCCTGATGTACCGAAATCTTCGTGTGCGGGGCTAGCAGACTGCTGAAAGGCCTTACACTTCAACTGCCAGTGCGAATAAGAGGACTCGTTTATCAAGCTTAATAGTGGCGGCCCGCTATCGCCGCGTCCTCCGCCGCATAGTCAAACTGCGCCAGTGACGAATCGGCCGGCGGGGTCTCCCGCTCCCAGCGTATCGTCCGTCGGATCGCGTCCTCAATCGGTACCGGCTCCTCGTACCCCAGCTCGTGGCGAATACGTACCGAACTCGCATTCCAGTGCTGCCCTGCGTTGCCGGGTTTTAGCAAGTGGGGCGGCGTACGTTCCACCGGCAGGACCACGAACTCCCCTTTCCATCGCATCTCGCTGGCGATTTTTTGTGCCCATTCCAGTTCGCTGAACGATGGTTCCTCGCACACGTTATAGATACGTCGCTCTGCGCGATCATCTGTGGCAGCCAGCGCAATGGCTGCCGCCACGTTCTCGACGTAGCCCCGCGGCGAGCGCCAAGCGGCCAGCGGCTCGGCAAAAATGATGTGGTCTCGTCCGTCGGCGATGCGCTTCACCACGGGATAAAAACGATGTAGCGGATCGCCGGGTCCATACACCATGGGCAGCCGGAGCACCGTGCCCGGAAGTTCACGGTCGTTCATGAGGGTGCGCTCCGCCGGGATTTTGTCGTAGTCGTCCGTCACCCAGGGAAAAACCTTGCGCAAAAGCTGCATGCTCTCTGGTGGGTAAGGATGCAAACTGCGCCGCAGCTCCGACTCTTCCGTAAGCGGCACCTCCTGCAGCGGACCACTTTCCATGCCCTGCGAAACCGCTATCGCGCGGTACACGTCGATGCTGCTCAACATGACCACGCGTCGAGCCGCGCCACGGAAGATGTTCATCAGCTCTTTCGCCTGCGGACCCGAACTGATGACCAGGTCAATCACAACATCGGGAGCAAAGCGCTTCAGTTCCTGAGCGCTGGCGTTGAGTTGATGACGGTCGCCCCGAATCTCTTCCACGCCAGAAGGCGGGGCCGTCGTGCCGCGGTGAAAAACCGCCAACGTGTGCCCTTGCTGCTTCAGCACGGCCACGGCGAACCGCCCGATGAATCCATTTCCGCCGATTAGAAGAATGCGCATAAGAAAGTAAATAATCACAAGGAATCGCACCTTGTACCAGAACATTCTCTTGTTTCCACAACCGTAGCTGTTAAGAAAGAAGAGATGCATGTTGGGGAAACTCACACGTAACCTCCGGGCACTCACGGACTGCCGATGGGGGGCTCCCCCTGTTTTGATCAACTGACTAGTGAGATGCTCCCGCCGAAATTGCTCGCTCCCCCGTGACAACAGCCCCGAGGTGTTAACAACGATGCGAAGAAGGACGAGTCGCTCCTTCCAGCCGCAACCGCCTCGGTGGCGAAGGGCCACCCAGAAACCCTTGGTTCGAACGGTTACTCATCCTTTCTGGCCTTTGCCTCCCCTTACATTTGGGCAACCTGGTGCGCGCCGTGCCGAGGCCAACAATTCTTGAGATACCGCCCCAACTGCTCGGCCTTCATTGACTTGGACACGCGTCCGCCATAGCATTCTTGCGCATGATCGGCCAGACCATCTCGCACTATCGCATTGTCGAGAAGTTGGGCGGTGGGGGTATGGGCGTGGTGTACAAGGCCGAGGACATTGAGTTGGGCCGGATGGTGGCTCTCAAATTCCTCCCCGAGTTGGTCGCCAAAAACCCCACGGTCTTGGAACGGTTCCGCTGGGAAGCACGGGCCGCCTCCGGCCTCAATCATCCCAACATCTGCGTGATTTACGAAATCGGCGAGGCGCATGACCAGCGCTTTATCGCTATGGAGTATCTGGATGGCACGACTTTGCGGCAACGCATTGCCGACCACCCATTGCCATTTCCACTGTTGCTTGACTTGGGAATAGAGATCGCCGATGCGCTCGATACCGCCCATTCGCACGGCATCATTCATCGCGATATCAAGCCGGCAAATATTTTCGTCACCCAACGCGGCCACGCCAAGATTCTGGATTTCGGTCTGGCAAAGTTCACCGTGAGCGACGAACCCAGTATTAGTGGGAACACCTTCGGGGACACGCAGTCTGTGGGGAGTCCCAATCGCCCAGGACCCGCTCTGGGAACCATCTCTTACATGTCGCCGGAGCAGGCGCTGGGCCAGCCGTTGGGTTCTCGCTCGGACCTGTTTTCTTTTGGGATCGTACTCTATGAAATGGCCACGGGAGTTCTGCCCTTCCAGGGACAGACCCCGGCTGCGTTTTTCGACTCGCTGATCCATCAGACGCCGGAGTGGCCTCTGCGTTTTAATCCAGCAACCCCTCTCGAACTC
>Ga0207693_10000588_pt1 | contig 32578 bp, 31 predicted proteins | sample LARL81metaG_FD_184347 | JGI IMG/M metagenome (GOLD analysis project Ga0207693, IMG submission 184347) | Corn, switchgrass and miscanthus rhizosphere microbial communities from Kellogg Biological Station, Michigan, USA - LAR L8-1 metaG... | ecosystem: Host-associated > Plants > Roots >... | reverse complement strand
AGGCGATACCGCAGGCGGGTGCTGCTCGTCCTTTCCTCGATCGTGCTGACGCTGCTTCTATACTGGGCATCCGGCTATCTTTTTGCTTATACCGACGATGCCTATGTCACCTCCGATCTGGTCAGTGTCGCTCCCTACATCAGCGGCCGCATCGTCAGCGTAAACATCGTCGACAACCAGACAGTGAAAAAAGGCGAATTGCTGGCTACGATCGATCCGACGCCATTTCAGCTCTCGCTAAACGAAAAGCAGGCGAAAAAGACCGAAGCCGAGGCGCAGCTGGCAGTCGATCGAGATGTGATTGCCGCAACACAGGCCCACCGCGACGAGGCTGCGGCGAAGGGGCGGCTGGCGAGCGACAATGTGCGCCGGGCGACGCCAATCACAGCGGCGGGCTTTTACTCCCGTCAGGGGCTCGACACCTTGACTGCGAAGGAACAGGAAGCGAAGGCAACTTTGGCCGACGCTGAAGCCGCCATCGCAAAAGCGCAACAGACGCTGGCTCTGCACCAGGCAACAGTTGCAGCGATCAATACCGAAATAGCTTATCTGCAATGGCAGCTCGAGCAGACGAAGCTGCTCACCCCGACCGACGGCACGATCACCCAACTCACCCTGCGGGTCGGCGACCAAGCAGTGGAGAACAAACCGCTGATCGGTCTGGTCGACGCGCACGCCTGGCGGGTCTACGCGAATTACAAGGAAAGCGTGATCCGCCATATGGAACTCGGCCATACCGCCTGGGTCTGGCTGGACACCTACCCTTGGCAATTTCGTGGCGCCACGATCCAGGGCATCGCCCGCGGGATAAGCCGTGAGCAGACGGATCGCAAATTGCTGCCTTATGTCGCGCCGACGACGGACTGGATCCGCCTGGAGCGACGCTTCCCGGTGACATTGGTATTGCAGGATCTGAGCCCGGACATCACGCTCCATATGGGCGCCGACGCACGCACGATCATCTTTTACTGAAGCCGACATGCTGCGCGAACTGATCGGCGCGCTGCACACCGAATTCCGCTCGTTCGAGCTTCGTGGAGCCCGCGGCACCGCGGCTGTGGCGGCAGCGCTGTCAGTGTCGCTCGCCCTTTTGGCTGCGTTCCTGTTGCATTCCGACGAGCCCTGGTGGGCGGTGATATCCGCCTGGATGATGACCCGCTCCTCCTTGGCGGCCGCGCTGTCGCGGGGAGCGATGCGCATTATCGGCAGCGTCGTGGGTGCGGCAATCGCCGTGATTGTCATCGGCTTGTTCGTCTATGACCCGCTGCCCTTCTGCCTATGCCTGTTTGCATTGGCATTCGCTGGCCTGATCGGCTTCGCGACCTCGCGTCACGGCTATGCCTGGCTGATCGGAGCGATCACCGGCAATCTGGTGATGCTGATGGCACTCGATCAGCCGCAAATCACGTTTACGATCGCCGTGAATCGTGTTTTCGATGTGACGATCGGTACGACAGCGGCGCTGCTCGTCACCTTTCTGCTTCCTGAGGACACCGCTGTCGCCAGTCCGGCCTCAAGCCCGCCGACCCCGCCTCCCCTGCTGTTCTGGACGCGCCGCCATGCCGACGAATTCGAACGCTGGTTGCGCCAGATTTGGCCGCTGGTGGGGCACGCCTGCCGAGGCAGTCTCACCGTGATGCTATTGCCGCTTCTGTTGACCTCGCTGGCTCCGCTCGGCGCCAGCAGCATGGCAGTAACCGCGGTCGCCGTTATGGCCGTCCCGACGACCGCGATCATCGAGCCCGATGCACGGACCATCATCCAGCGCGCCATGTACCGCCTTGCGGGCTGCGCGCTCGGCGCGCTGATGGGGCTCTTCTGCCTCTACTGGGTCGGCTCCAGCCTCCTTGTCTGGCTGCTGCTGTTGATGGCGGGAACCTGGCTCAGCTCGCAAATCCAATCCGGCGCCACCGGGATTGGCTATGTCGGGACCCAGGCGGGGTTCGCGTTTCTGCTGAGCATGATCCAGGGTCAGGGGCCGCCGCTTTCCCCCACGCCGGGGCTCGACCGCTTCGCCGGAATAATGGCAGGCCTCTCGGTGCTGCTGGTCATCACGATGGCGATGTCGCTGTTCCGCCAGGCACCCTCGGCGACCGCATCGGCGAGCGGCGATTGACAACCCGTCTCTGCGACGGTGTGATCCCGGCATCGAACTCGCGCAACGGAGGGACCCTTGGCCAAATTCAGGATCGCGACGCCGACCGGCGCCAGTTTCACGACCGCCGGCGATTACGGGTACGAGATGGAGGCGCTGACCCCGATCGACGCCGAGATTTTCGAGGTGCGCCCGGGGTCCGAGGACGAGTTCGTCGCGGCCACGCGTGACGCCGACGCGCTCTACGCCAAGGGACGGCGGATCACCAAGCGGATGATCGACGGCCTCGACCGCTGCAAGATCATCGCGCTCGGCAGCGTCGGCGTCGACTCGGTTGATGTCGACGCCGCGACAGCAAAGGGAATCCCGGTCACCAATTGCCCCGACACCTTCATCGACGAAGTCGCCGACCATGCGATGACCTTGATCCTCGCCAGCTTCCGGCGCCTCATCGTGCAGGACAAGCTGGTGCGCGATGGGCGGTGGGCCGAGGGCCGGCCGATGCTGTCGAAGATCCCGCGCCTGATGGGCATGACCCTGGGGCTTGTTTCGTTCGGCCATGTTGCACGGGCGGTGGCGGCGCGAGCGAAGCCGTTTGGCCTGCACGTCATCGCCTATGACCCGTTCATCGAGGAGCTGGTCATGATCGGCCACGGCGTGGAGCCGGTCAGCCTGCCCGAACTTTTGCAACGTTCCGACATCATCTCGATGCATGCGCCAGCGACCGAGAGCGCCAACCGGCTGCTGCGCGAGGAGCATTTCCGGCAGATGAAAAAGACCGCGCTCTACATCAGCACCGGACGCGGGCCGACGACCGACGAAGCCGCGCTGATCAAGGCGCTCGACGAGGGCTGGATCGCCGGCGCCGGGCTCGACGTGCTCGAACAGGAGCCGCCGGGTGACAACAATCCGCTCCTCAAGATGGACAATGTCATCCTCACCGCCCACGTCGCCTCGGCCTCCGCCCGATTCGACCCGGCGCGGCGGCGGCGCGTCGGTCTCGAATTGTCGCTGGTGCTGGGCGGCAAATGGCCAATGTCCTGCGTCAATCCGTCGGTGCTGGCGAAGACGAACCTGCGGCGCTGGCAGCCGGTGTCGATGGAGCGCGGGCCAAATTCCTGACCCGGAGCGGAGCAGATGTCGATGGCAAGGCGGTCATTTATCGTCGGCAGCGGGGTGGCTTCGGTTGCGGCGCACTGGGATCCGGAAATCGTGCGCTACCCCGACCCGAACATCAAAACTCTCGACCCGCGCTTTACGCCGCTCGTCCTCGGCAATGCAGCGGTGGAAATGATCGCGACCGGCTGCCGGTTCACCGAAGGGCCGGTCTGGTTCGGGGATCTGCGGTGCCTCCTTTGGAGCGATATCCCGAACGACCGTATGATGAAATGGGAGGAGGAGACGGGCACGGTCAGCCTCTTCCGGAAGCCGTCGCACTACGCCAACGGCAATACGCGCGACCGCCAAGGCCGTCTGATCACCTGCGAGATGGACACGCAGCGCCTGACGCGGACTGAATACGACGGCACGATCACGGTGCTGGCCGAGACTTTCGACGGCAAGAAATTGACCGGCCCCAACGACGTCCTCGTCAAGTCCGACGGCTCGATCTGGTTCAGCGACAACGGCGCCGGGATCCGCGGCAATTATCTCGGCCACAAGGCCACAGCCGAGCTGCCTTACCGGGTCTACCGCGTCGACGGCAAGACAGGACAGACCACCGTCGCAGTCGGCGATATGGAGCGGCCCAACGGCCTCTGCTTCTCGCCAGACGAAAAGCGGCTGTACGTTGTCGACACGCCCGGCGGTACGAAGACGACGCATGTCTACGATGTCGTCGATGACGGCACGAAGCTCGCCAATGGCCGCGTCTTTTTCGATGCGACGCCGGGCTATGCCGACGGCATCCGCTGCGATAGCGAAGGCAATGTCTGGGCCGGCTTTTCCGGCGGCGAGGGGCAGGACGGCGTCGCCGTGTTTGCCCCCGACGGCAAGCTGATCGGTCGTATTCTGTTGCCCGAGCGCTGCGCCAATCTGTGCTTCGGTGGCCTGAAGCGCAACCGCCTCTTCATGGCCGCCAGTCAGTCGGTTTATTCGCTCTACGTCGAGGCGCAGGGCACCGTCGGCGGATAGCGCGCGACCAGCTAATCTTACCGCGGGCCTTTGCTCCCCTCCGCCCGCTTGCGGGGGGAGGGGGAGCTATTTGAGTCTTCGCGCGGAGCTGCGGCGCGACGCAAACGGTCGTTGATCGCGCGGCCAAGACCGTGCTCGGGGATCGGCATCACTGCAATGCCGGTAAGGTGGGGACGGTCGAGACGGCGCAGCATCGCGAAAAGGTTTGCCGCCGCTTCGACAAGATCGCCGGAACGGCTTAGCCACAACACTTCCGCGAAGCCGGGCGGCGCATCCGGGCCGAAAGCGAGCAGCGACTCGCCGGGACAGGCCTCGGTTGCGGCGAGACGGACAGGCAGATGGGGCGCGTAGTGGCTCGCCAGCATGCCGGGTGATTTCGGCGAGCCGGAACCGGCGAGGGCAACCGGCCCAAGCAGCTCGATCAGCGCTTCAAGCGGGACGGCGCCGGGGCGGAGCAGGACAGGAGGCTCTTCCGAAAGATCGAGCACGGTCGATTCGAGCCCGACCGGGCTCGGGCCATCATCGAGGATCAGCGCGACATTGTCCCCGAGATCTTCGGCGACATGCGCGGCCTCGGTCGGGCTGACCCGGCCTGAGCGATTGGCTGACGGAGCGGCAATCGGGCGGTCTGCCTCGCGCAGCAACGCCTGCGCAATGGGGTGGGCGGGCACGCGGACCGCCACCGTCTCGAAGCCGGCGCTCGCCAGCAGCGACAATCTGGCGCCGGGTAGGCGGCGCAGCACGAGGGTCAGCGGTCCCGGCCAGAACCGCGCAGCGGCGTGGTGGGCCGGCATATTGAAGGCCGCCAGCGTCTCGGCATGAGCGAGATCCCGAACATGCACGATCAGCGGATTGAAACGCGGCCGGGCCTTGGCCTCGAAGATGGCGGCAACGGCGCGGTCGTTTGTCGCATCGCCGCCGAGCCCATAGACCGTCTCGGTCGGGAACGCGACCAGCCGCCCCTCGCGCAAAAACGTGGCGGCTTGGAGGATTGCTGCTGCATCGGCGCGCGCCGTTGCGGCCCTCACCCGCGCCTCCTCCGCGCCTTGACATTTTGGGCGGCCGAAAACGACTTTAGAAAGGTTCTAAAATTCCGATGAAGCACAGCGTGGAACCCAAAGACCGTTTGACGAGCGCCGCCGGCATTCCGGTCGGCGACAACCAGAACAGCTTGACCGCCGGTCCGCGCGGCCCGCTGCTGGTGCAGGATTGGCAGCTCTTCGAGAAGCATGCGCATTTCAACCGCGAACGTATTCCCGAGCGGGTCGTGCATGCCAAAGGCTCGGGCGCCTATGGCACCTTGACGGTTACCGGCGACATCACCCGCTACACCAAGGCCAAATTGTTCGCCGGGATCGGCAAACAGACCCCGTGTTTTCTGCGCTTCTCGACCGTGGCCGGCGAGCGCGGCGCCGCTGACGCAGAGCGCGACGTCCGCGGCTTCGCGATGAAATTCTACACCGAGGAAGGCAATTGGGACCTCGTCGGCAAGAACACCCCGGTGTTCTTCGTCCGCGACCCATACAAATTCCCCGACTTCATCCGCACCCAAAAGCGCGACCCCAAGACCAATCTGCGCAGCCCGACCGCGATGTGGGATTTCTGGTCGCTCAGTCCCGAAAGCCTGCATCAGGTCACGATCCTGTTCTCCGATCGCGGTCTGCCGCGAAATTACCGCCAGATGCATGGTTTCGGCAGCCACGCCTACAGCTTCATCAATGCCGACAACCAGCGCTGCTGGGTCAAGTTTCACCTGAAGACGATGCAGGGCATCGCCAACCTGACCAACGCCGAGGCGGCCGGTCTCGTCGGGGACGACCGCGAGAGCCATCAGCGCGATCTGTTCCAGGCGATCGAGCAGGGCGACTATCCCAAATGGCGCTTCTGCGTCCAGATCATGCCCGAATCCGATGCCGACAAGACGCCCTACAACCCGTTCGATCTGACCAAGATCTGGCCGCACAAGGGGTCCGGCGACATCAGCCGGAACAGCGCGCCGGGCTGGCTGTAATCGTCGTTGCCGATGCGGTGATCGTAGCGGTCGGCGTCGCCAGACAACGGGAGCGGCGGCTCCCAGAAAGAGCAGCTGTTCGCAAATATCGCAGCGGCCATGCTGGGGGTGCCGCAAGCAATCCAGCTGCGCCAGATCCAGCACTTCACCAGGGCCGACCCTGCCTATGGCGAGGGCGTCGCGGAACAGCTGGGGTTGACCGGCAGACGAGCGGCTGCGGAATAGCCGTTGATCAATTCGCTCGCCAGGCGAAACCGGGGTATTTAGAACGAGGGAACATCGTTCAATGCCCCGGGAGGTCTCGCAATGAACGAACGCACCGCAATACCGTTCAATGTTCGACAGCCGGCTTGGCTCGACGAGTTCCGAGCCTTCATTATGCGCGGCAATGTTGTCGATCTGGCCGTCGGCATCATTATCGGGGTGGCCTTCACGGCGGTCGTCAACAGCCTGGTCAAGGACATCTTCACCCCGCTGATCGGGCTGCTCGTCGGCGGCATCGACTTCGCGAACATCTTCGTGACGTTGAAGGGCCCGTCGGAGCCGACCCTCGCCGACGCACAGAAGGCGGGCGCGGTCACCCTGAATTTCGGCGTCTTCCTGAACGCGATAATTCAGTTCCTGATCGTCAGCTTCGCAGTCTTCTGGCTGATCAAGGCGCTGACCCGCTTGCACATGCGCCAGGAACCGGCGCCTGCGGCACCATCGCGCAGCGAGGTACTGCTCGAGGAGATCCGCGACCTCCTCGCCGCCCGCCCCGGCACGAAGCCGTAGACCTGACCCCGATTTTCGCGGATATTTTTCGAAACGCAGTCACAGTCTACCGGCCCCAGGCACCAGCCAGGGACGATGTGGCGTCTCCTCGGATGTGATCACTTCCTGGTCGACATCTGGAGCCGCGACACTGCCGCTTTCGCTCGCGTCGCCGCGTCTTTTTTCAAGCTTCTTCGCCTCCTGAGCTTCCGACCATTTCCGGAATCCGCTCGTGCCACGATTTATTGAAGTCGCCATGGCCGCCCGCCTTTCGCGAAGTTCAGGATACCGATACGTGGTGACGACACAAAAGAGTGCGAAGTCGGAATTGAGCCACCGGGGGGAAACCTCCCCTAACGGATTTTGGGAGATCGGGCCATGGCAGCTTTCTTTTGCCTATTCGGCTTCCAGTTGACTGCAAAGCACCTCGCCTTTGCGAGCTGCGCCGGGGTCAAATGCGAGGAAACGCGATCGAAATTTGATAGAGCTTTGTGACGGTGTACGCCGCGCAAGGTCGTTATCGCCAGCAGGAACCAAGCACAGGCGTTGATATGGTCTTCCGGCGCATCTGGGCCGTCCGCATACATCTCCGCAAGTTTACTCTGAGCACGAGGCAACCCCTGCTCGGCGGCAGCCAGCAGCCATTTCATCGCCTCCGCTCGGTCGCCTTCGATGGCGTACCCGTTATCGTCCAGACGGCTGTCGCAGAGGACACCGAGATTAAATTGCGCGGCGGGATCGCCGCTTTCCGCGGCAAGAACAAGGTGCTTGATAGTGCTGCTTTGCATCAGCGCATCCTGACGGCCCCCCAAGGTTTATTGCTTCTTTTCTAGATGGGGCTGAAGTTGTGATCCGCAATGGCAAATAATTCAGTAGACAATCCGGGAATTATCCCCAGATCTGATTCTCGACGGGCTGACAGGCAGGCGAGTCGTGAGTGTCTGTGCATTGATAATTCCGTGCATTATGAAAGGTCTACTGATGGCAGCACCCGGTATGAGGCGCTCAGTCGAGGAACTGGCGCAGATGCTCGACGAAGCGAGCGATCCCAGGAACCCAAGAGATCCTCGATGGCGTTCCCATTAAGCAGAGGCCGACATAGTCGATCGGCCGCCGCACGCTCGTCTTGCGAGGCATCGTTCCCTCATTCCCCAGCATTTTGTGCAATCGGCGCAAATAGCGCGAGCACGATTAGCAACTTGCGGTGTTAATGCATTGGGAGGTTCAAAATGCCGATCGCGCCAGAAGGGTGGCATATGGATGCGGGCCCGCCATCGTGGGATGCAAACGCAAAGGCCTTTTCATTTTACTTATACAAGCCGGGCTGTGAACGCGTATTGTGCGTCCTCGCCATAGATGCACTGGAACATGCGGTTCAGTCCAACGCGCTTTCCGAGCCGTCGCTCAATCGAATATTTGATGCTCACCGCCTGATGATAGAACTCCGCGCTGCTCAAAAGCTGAACGCTGGACAGCTCGACTCCAATGGCTGCGTAGTACTCGGCGCCGAGGATATCTAAACGAGACTGAGCCGAAACGGCCCCTGACGTCATTATCTCGGCGCGGCAACAGGCTATTCTGCCGCGGTCCGCTTCGGCTCAGCGGCGCCGCGGGCCGCATGCCGGTCGATCTCCTTTTGGATCGCGGCACTGGCCTGGGTGATGAAATCGCCATGGTGGCTGGTGGCGAAATCGTAGCTGCCCTGGAGCAAGTCCCGGCTCCGCTGGAAATGCGGGTGTACGAAGCGCGCCATCAGCTCATAATGCTTTTTGGTTGCGTCCCAGTCGGCCCAGTTCTGCGCCAGCTCGCACAGCACGCCGAACCCCCCTGACCCGGCGATCAACCGGTCTACGTAGGCGATCGCGTCGTCGGGGGTGCCGATGCATCCGGTGCCGGTCTCGATCAGCCATTCTGTCGGGTCGGGGACATCGGGCGGGATGATCGGGAAGGTAGCCACGTCGCGGAAATAGTCGGCGAAGGCCTGCACCCCGAATTGCACGTTCTTGCGAGCCTGCTCGCGTGTCTCGGCGATGTGGAACATGCCGACGACGCGCCAATTCTTGCGGTCGGGGACATGCCCGTTGGCGCGCGCGGTCTCCTCGTAGAGCCCCCAATTGGCGGTGTGCCTTTCCATTGCCGCGGGGCTCGTGCCGCCGATCGACAGCATGCCGACGCCGTATTTGCCGGACAACAGGGAACCCGACGGCGAGCGTGCGGCGGCGACCGCAAGTTCCATCGTGGGTCGTGTGTACGGCCGCAGTTGCAATTGTGCCTCGGTCAGGTTGAACCAATCGGTCTTGCGCGTAACGGTCTCGCCATGCAACAGCCGGACGATGACATCGAACGACTCGTTCATCATCTGGCGCTGATCGCCCGGATCGATGCCGATCTTAAGCGCGTCGTGCACGAGGGCGCCGGGGCCGACGCCGAACATCGCCCGGCCGCGCGTCATGTGGTCGAGCTGCACCATGCGGTCGGCGAGCATGAACGGGTTGTGGTACGGCAACGACACGACGCCGGTGCCGAGGCGGATGTGGCGGGTCCGCTGAGCCGCAGCGGCGATGAACATTTCAGGGCAGGCGATCAGCTCGAACCCGCCGGAATGATGCTCGCCGATCCACGCCTCGTGATAATTCAGCCGGTCGAGATGCTCGAGCAATTCGAGGTCGCGCTCGATCGACAAGGTCGGGTTCTCGTCGTGATTGTGAAACGGCGCGAGAAAGATGCCGCTGCGCAGATAGAGATCGTCCATGCCGAATCCTCCGGCGGAAAGCTTGCTACAGCCGATGGTCGGGCATCGGCATATTTCCCGCAAGCGAATTTCCCCCTCCTCCGCGTTCCTGCTATCATGGCTGCCGTTATCGTGAGGAGGAGGCAAACATGTCAGAACTCGGCGCCGAGACGATGCGGGGAGTTCCGTGGCCCTCGAACGGCCTGACCGAGATCCCGTTCCGCCTCTACACCGATCCCGACCAGTATCGGCTCGAACAGGAGCGGATCTTCAAGGGCCCGACCTGGAGCTTTCTGTGTCTGACCTCCGAAATTCCCAATCCGGGGGATTACATCGCCACGACGATCGGCGAGACTGCTGTAATCGTCACGCGCGACCCGAAGGGCGAAATCAACGCGTTCGTCAATCGGTGTGCGCATCGCGGCAATCTGCTGTGCCTGGAGCGGCGCGGCAATGTCAAAGAGATCAGCTGCATCTATCACGGCTGGACATATGACCTGACCGGGAAATTGACCGGGGTCGCGTTCGAGCGCGGGGTCAAGCGGCAAGGGGGAATGCCGCCCGAGTTCCGGAAGGACGAGCACAATCTTCAGCGCTTGCGTATCGCCGAGTTCGCCGGCCTGGTGTTCGGGTCGTTCGGCGACGACGCGCCGGATCTCGAAACCTATCTCGGGCCGAAAATCGCCGGCGGGGTCCGGCGGGTACTGAACCGTCCGGCCCGCATCCTCGGGCGCAGCACCCAGGTCCTGCCGAACAACTGGAAGCTCTACGCCGAGAACGTTAAGGACACCTACCACGCCAGCATCCTGCATCTGTTCCTGACGACCTTCCGCATCAATCGGCTGAGCCAGGAAGGCGGGATCGTCATCGACGACAGCGGCGCGCATCACTTCAGCTATTCGAAGCTCGACTACGCGCTGGAGGACGCCGATTACAAGGCGGCGTCGTTGCGCTCGGACAGCGGGTTCCGTCTGAAGGACAGCTCGGTCATCGAATCGGTCGACGAATATGGCGACGGCATCTCGGTGCAGATCCTGACCGTCTTCCCGAGCATGGTGCTGCAGCAGATCCGCAACACGATCGCGGTCCGCGTCATTCGCCCGCGCGGCCTCGAAAAGACCGAGCTCGAGTGGATCCACATCGGCTTCGAGGACGACGACGATGCGATGAGCGAACGGCGCCTCAGGCAGGGCAACCTGGTTGGCGCGGCCGGCTACATATCCATGGAGGATGGCTGCATCGGCGGCCTCGTGCAGCGCGCGCTGCACTACAACGACGAGGACAGCGGGGTCGTCATGATGGGCGGCTACGATGCCGAGCCGCAGCCGTTCCGCGCCAGCGAGGCGGCGATCCGCGGCTTCTGGAAGGAATACCGCGCCCTTACCGGCAGCTGAGCCGCTCGATGAACGAGGTCGCCGTCCGGCTCGGCGTGAACGAGCTGATCGCCGCCTATGTCGATTGCATCGACGACGACCGGCTCGAAGACTGGCCCGATTTTTTTGTTGAGCAATGCCGGTACGTCGTCACCAGCCGGGCCAGTCACGAGGCCGGGTTGCAGCATGGCGTCATCTATGCCGCATCCCGAGGGATGCTGATCGACCGGATCACCGCACTCCGTCAGGCCAACATCTTCGAGCCGCACCGCTACAGACACATCGTCGGACCGATCCGCGTCGCGCAGATCGACACGACAGTGGCGCGGGTGCGTTCCAACTTCATTGCCGTGCGCATCATGCATGACGGCGAGATGAGCCTGTTCGCGGCCGGCCGGTATCTCGATCGCATCGACCTGACGAGCCAGCCCTACCGCTTCATCGAGCGGCTCGTCGTCCTCGACAGCCAGAAGATCGACACATTGCTGGTGATCCCGTTATGAGCAGCATCGACGGCGCGGCCGGATATCTGGAGGACTTCCGAGCGCGGGGTGAGGCGATCGCGGAAGCCTGCACGCGCTGCGGCGCTTGCTTTCGCGCGTGTCCGATGGTTGCGCCGGCAGGGCTCGGCGAGGCCGACGCGGCGGAGACGGCGGCAGGTATCGTCGATTTGATCACCGGGGGCGCGGGGACCGCGGCGGCGGCCCGCTGGGCCTCGGTGTGCAGCGGCAGCGGCAATTGCATTCCGGCCTGCCCCGAGGGCATCAATACGCGGTTCATGGTGCAGCTCGCCCGCGGCTTTGCCCGGGCACAGGCCGGCGACACGGCGCTCAACGCGCGCTGGCGGCAGGGATTCCAGACGATGAGCCGCGGGGTGCGTGTCCTGTCGCGGCTGCAATTGCCGCCCGAGACATTGGCCCGCGTCAGAGGACAATCCGCCGAGCAGCAGCGCCGAACCCCGCCGGAAGTGGTCTTTTATACCGGGTGCAATATTCTGAAGACCCCGCACATCGCTCTGTTGTGCCTCGACGTGCTTGATCTCCTCGGCATCGACTACGAGGTCATGGGCGGGCCCGGCCAGTGCTGCGGCGTCTATCAGTTTCGTGAAGGCGACTTCGACAACACCGCGCGTGTGTCGTACACGACGATCGACGGCCTCGCCTCTGCCGGGACGTCGACAGTGCTCTCATGGTGTCCGAGCTGCCAGGTCCAGATCGGCGAAGTGACGTTGCCGAGTTACGAAGCGCGGTTCGGTGCGCGACCCTTTGACCTGAACCCGTTTCTGGTGTTTCTCGCCGACCGCGCGGAGACTCTGGCCCAACTGATGAAACACCGCGTCGAGAAGCGCGTGGCGTTGCACGAGCGGCCGGTCTTGCCCGCGGTGCAGGCGGCAGTGCGCAAGCTGCTGGCGATCGTGCCGGGTGTCGAGCTTGTCGAGATCGACGTGCCTCGCGTCGGAACCCAGGCCAACAGCCTGGCGGCATTGCCGGCCTTCAAGCGCGAGCTCGTCGCGCGCGAGCTCGCAACCGTTGCCGATGCCGGCGTGACGACGCTCGCGACAATCTACCACGCGTGCCACCGCGAGCTTTGTGATGCCGGCGACGGGCGCAGCTTCGAGGTGGTCAATTTCATGGAAATCCTGGGCGAAGGGCTCGGTCTTCGCGCCGAGGATCTCTACAAGCGGCTGAAGATGATAAATGACATCGACGACATCATCGTCGAGACGAGCCCCCTGATCGCCGACCACGGACTCGACCTCGACACAGTCCGCGATACGCTATTGCAAGAGTTCGGGGCGCATTGACCGAGTGTCCGCCGCGGCGATGTTGACGCGCCTGATACCTACCGTCGACCGGCGAAACAATCTGCCCCCCGGGATAGGAACTGAGCGACCAACCAGTCAGCGCGCTCCCGCGTTCCGCAACACCCGCTGGGCGATGCTCCAGCGGTGCACCTCCGAAGGGCCGTCATAGATCCGGAACGGACGGACTTCGCGGAACAGGCGCGCGACGATCGTATCGTCGGTAATGCCCAGGCCGCCGAGGATCTGCATGCTGCGGTCGACGACCCGCCAGATCGCCTCCGAGCAGATGACCTTCGCCATGCTCGACTCGTGCCGGCCGCGTTCGCCGCGGTCGAGAACCCAGGCGGTGTGCCAGATGACGAGCCGGCACTGATGGATATCCATCTCGTTGTCGGCGAGCATGAAGCCGACCCCCTCGTGCTCGCCGAGCGGCTTGCCGAAGGCGGTGCGCGTCAGAGCGTAATCGGTCGCGATGTCATGCGCGCGCTGCGCGGCGCCGAGCCAGCGCATGCAGTGCGTCAGCCGCGCCGGGGCGAGCCGCACTTGCGCATAACGGAAGCCCTCCCCCACTCGCCCCAGCACCGCGCTCTCATGCACCCGCAATCCATCGAGCCGGACGACTGCATGACCCCCTGTCATGTATTGGTCGATTGTGTCCAGTATCCGCTCGATATGAATCCCGGGAGCACTCATCGGTGTCAGAAACATCGTGGCACCCGCAGGGCCACCGGTGTCGCTTTCGTTGCGCGCCATCACGATGCCGAGATCGGCGCCGACCGCTCCGGTAATCAACCATTTGCGTCCATCGATAACGAACTCGTCGCCGTCGCGGCGGGCGGTGGTCAACAGCATCGAAGGGTCCGCTCCGGCACCGGGAGCCGGTTCGGTCATCATGAAACAGGAGCGGATCTGCCCGGCCGCCATTGGTCGGAGCCACTGTTCCTTCTGGCGCTGCTCGGCGACCGCTTCGAGAAGATGCATGTTGCCTTCGTCAGGGGCGAAACAGTTGAGTGCGACCGGCCCGAGCGGCGAATATCCCGCTGCTTCGAATACGACTGCCTTACCGCGGTGATCGAGTCCAAGGCCGCCCCAATCTCGCCCAACATGTGGGCTAAGGAGACCGGCCTCGCGCCCGAGCGCGACGAGTTCTCGCCGCAACTCTTCGCTCGGCCCATGCGCGGTCTGTCGCGGATCGATCTCGAACGAAAGGATCTTATCTCGCACAAACCGTTCGGTACGCTCCTTGAGCTCGACGAGGTTGTCGGAGAGCGAAAAGTCCATAGGATTCTCCGGGTTGGCGCGAAGCGGTGCGGCCTAAATAGACATCGTCGAGCCTTCTCCCATGGCGCGTCAAGGCGGCGTCAATTTGTTGTTATTAACGCATATTAAATTGACATATATTATTATTTATGCAATTGTGTGACATCCTTCAGCTCTCGAATGAGGCCGCCGAGTTGCGCCATCGATCAAAAGCCGCGCGCCTTGGCGCAGCGATAGGAGCCGGATTGTTCAGCCCGAAATCGGAGGAAAAAGCAATGCGACGACCCGACGATTCTCAAGCTTGCATCCGCTCCGCTCTGCTGCGGCGGCGGCGCACGCTAGGGCTCACCCAGGACGATGCAGCCAGTCTGCTCGGGATGTCGAGGGTGACGTATCACCGGATCGAGACCGGGACCCGTCGCATTCGCTTCGTCGAGCTCGCGGCGATTTGTGAAGCCTTCAACTGCCATGTCGGCGAATTGGTGCAGGATGGTCAGCTCGCCAGTGCTTATGTTCATGCGGCCAAAGCAATTCTCGGCGAGGCGGCGCCCTGACCGACAAGGATCGGGGACCACTGGCCGCGAAATACGGTAGGAACGCGCCGAGTTCTAGAGCAGTGACGGGTCCGCCCGGGCTCGGTCGAATGTGAAGAAGAAGGGCATCGTCAGTCGTTGACTGCCCTCGACCCGCAGCACCGCATGCTCATGATAAAAGCCAGCAGTAAAAGCGACGAGCATGCCCCTCTTCGGCTTGATCACCGTGTCGAGAGCGGTAAAGTAAAACTCGCCCCCCCGGTAATCGTCGTTGAGGTAGACGATCCCCGAGAAATCGCGGTGCGCCATCGCGTGCGGCGACCCATCCGGGTTGGCGTTGTCTGCATGGGCCGGCATGTGAATGCCGACGGGCCAGCTCATGATTTGTAGCAGATCAGGGTAGATCGGGGCTTGCAGCCCATAGAAATCTGCAATCAGAGCGGCCGCCGAGCGCTGCGCACAGCGCATCTGCCCGGCCAGTTCGGCGTAAGCCTCAGCCATGTCCGAATACCAAATGAAACGACCATCCCAAAAGCCGGGAATGCGATTGACTATTCTCGTCGACGAGTCGCGAAAAGCCGCACACAGGCTGTCGCAGATCGTCGCATCGAGAAAGCTTTCGAGAACCAAGCAATGTCGGTCGACGAGCGGCGCCGAGTATTGCCTTTCGGTCCCGTTGCGCAACTGCCCGTCTTTAGTAATGCGGGCCCTACCCAGCTCATTGAGTCGGGTTTGGCCGCGGGGGATACTGTTGAGCCGGCTGTCGATCGCCCAGCGGCCGGCTCGCGGCGTCTCCGCCGTATTCTCGTCCGCGGGGTTCATTCGAGTGGAGTCGCGTGGCGTTTGTCGACCGGTGCCGCCAGGCGCAGCTTGTTGATGTGATTGTCGACGACAGCGCCGTCAGGATGACACCCTCTGAAGTAGTATTTTAGCCAAGGGTTTCTCACGGCTTCCGCGTCATTTGAGTGAAGGCGCTTCATGAAGTCGTTGCGCGAAACTGCGAAGGCCTCATGCTGTCGCGCCAACTCGGGGTCTTCTGCAAGGTCATGAATTTCGGGCTGACAATCCAGCACCGCCTGCTTTCTTATCGGGAAAATGAAGCAAAAGGGTTCTTCTTTTTCGAAGATGACCGTGCCCGGCTTCGTGATCTGCCAGTTCATGGTGAATGGATAGGGCAGCCAATCGCTTTCGATGATTCCGGTCAGCGGGTAAATATCTTGCTTGGGCGAGTTGAAAGAACCGGTAGCGAGCAAGTCCCACTCGTCGTCGGTGCGAAATATGTAGTCGGTATGAAACGTCACAATTCCGCTGGAAAAATGGGACCGGCAAAACGCCGAGACCGGTCGGCCGTCGGGGGTGCTTTGCAGTGAGCGCACCGTCACATCTTCGATCCGTGGGCCGCCATTCCAGTCGATAGCCAATGCAACGGGGCAAAGAACTTCCCAACCGTGGGCGTTGGCGATAGCCAAAGGCAGACAGCGATAAGCATGGCGGTCAGGAAAATCATCCATCCATTGCCGTGAAGCACGAGCCGGCGCAATCTTCGGTGGATGCTCATTGAGTGCGAAGCAATGTAATTTCATCAGATAAAAACCCTGTTGTCGGCTCTATCTTGCCGGCTCGTTCGACAATCAACATGGTTAATATCTGCGTATTATAGAACAAACCATGAATTATGTCAAGGAACAACGGCCCGGGCAATCGGCGGCGAGCCGACTATCTGTATTGCTGAGATCGCTGCTACCGCGCCGAAGACGCCCCTTCGGCCGATCACACCTGATCGCGCCGCAACGGCACGACGTTGTTCGGCCCGTCCGGAGAATCCCGTTGAAGGGCGGTGTGAACCGCTTCGGCCAAGGTTTCCAGCTTGAACGGTTTCTTGAGCAGCGTGTGATTGCCCAGATTGCCGCCGAAGCGCGACAGGTCGGCGTAACCGCTGGCGAACAACACCTTGAGGTCGGGCCGGGTGCGGCGGGCCAGGCGCAGCGTGTCCAGTCCCGACAGCCCAGGCATTACCAGATCGGCGACCATCAAGTCGCAAGGCGCGTCCCGCTCGAGGATCGCCAACGCGGCGCGCCCGCTATCCGCCTCCGTCACCGCATACCCGATCTCCTGGAGGTCCTGGGCCATGATCCAGCGGACGTCGGGGTCGTCGTCGACGACAAGGATATGAAATCCTGCGGCTGCGCGGGCCGGCCTTGCACGGCCGGCGCCGGAAGCCGTGGTCTCGATGGCGCGGGGCAGATAGATTTGCACGGTGGTTCCCTCGCGCAGGCGACTGCGAATGCACACCGTGCCACCGGATTGTCTGACGACGCCGAATACCATCGACAGACCCAACCCCGTCCCCTTTCCGACTTCCTTGGTCGTAAAGAAGGGCTCGAAGGCGCGCTCCAAGATCTCGGGACTCATTCCGGTTCCGGTGTCGCGGACCGACACCAGCACGCAGTCCTGGCCAACGACCTCTTCCGGTAATTCGCTGCTCGCCGCGCTGATGTTTGCGGTTTCGATCAGCACCATACCGCCACCCGGCATGGCGTCGCGCGCATTGAGGGCGACATTGAGGAGAGCCGTCTCGATCTGACCGGTATCGATCAAAACCGGCCAGAGTTCGCTGGCTAAATGATGGCGGATCTCGACGGTGGGGCCGATCGAGCGGCGCAGCATTTCGGTCATCTCGATGATGATCGAGTTGAGGTCGGCCGGGATCGGGTTGAGTCGCTGCTGACGAGCAAACGCGAGCAATGATTCGGTGAGCTTGGCGCCCTGGGATGCGCCCCGTTGCGCGGTGTGCAGCAGGCGCAAGCTCTTCTCGTCCGAGATCCGAGGCTCGAGCAGCGCCAAGGAACCGGAAACGGCAGTCAGCAAATTGTTGAAGTCATGGGCGACACCGCCGGTCAGCTGTCCCATTGCCTCCATCTTCTGGGCTTGCAGCAGTGCCGACTGCGCCTGCTCACGTGCGTCGATCTCGGCCTGCAGCCGTTGATTGGCGGCAGCAAGCTCCCGCGTGCGCTCGACCACCGTGCTTTCGAGCTCTTCGCGGTTCCGCGCCAGGGCAGCAGCGGCGTTGCGAAGTTCTTCACCGACCTGGTCGAGTTCACGCACTCCGCCGACCAATTGGCCAATAGGCTCCCCCTTACCTAACGCCTTGGTGGCGGCCGTAAGCGCTTCCACGGGCCGCCGGATAGCCCGAGCCATCCACCAACCCAACAGAAGGCTCAAGGCGAGGACTGCAGCACCGCCACCAAAAGCCAGCAATCCCGCGCGCCGGAGCGGAGCGTCGACAAATTCCCGCGGGAGACCAACCGCTACGGTCCAGCCCGTGATCGGCGAGCGGCGGAATGCGGCATATACGGGAATGCCCTCACTCGTGACACTGGGGAACCAGCTTTCGGCCGGCCTGCGCATTGCCTCCAACAGCGTCGGCGAAACCGATTTGCCGAGAAACCGATCCAATTCCCGATTGCGCGCGACGATGATGCCCTTGCGATCGAAAATTCCAGCTGTCCATTCGGGAGAGAGATTTTGCTCTTCCAGCAGCGACGACAAAACCTCCGGACCGAGTCCCATTGCCAATACGTAGACGACCTGGCCGTCGCGAAAGACGGGCACTCCGACGACCATGATCGGGCGCCGCAAAACCGCACCCATGATCAGATCGGAAATCTGGGGCTGACCCGTCGCAACGACGCGGTCGTGCATTTCGGTATTGGTGGCGCGAGGGAGCGGTTCGCCAAACGGCCGGTTCGTACTGAGGAGTTGCTGTCCTTTCGTGTCGTGCAGCACGATCGACGTTCCACGGATCTTCAGGGCCGCGCGCATCTGCCGATCAAAAGCCGCGAAGTCGCCGTCCTGCAGGCTGGAGGATACCGCGAGGACCTGGAGCTCCGCCTGGATTGCACTGATCTGACGGTCGACATCCCACAGCAGATTTTCTACGCTTTGCCTGACGTCCTGCTTGATCTGCGCACGCTGATGATCGACCATTCGGAGAACGGCGAAACTGGCGAGCGCGAAAAGTGGCATCGCGGTCACGACAGCCAGCATCGCAAGCCGCGCCTGAATGCCGAAGGTGCGGCGCCCCACGAACAGCTTCATGGAGGATCCCGGGCGATCATCGGGGCCGGCTGCAACCGATCGGGGTTCTGGTCGGCATTCGGTCTTGACCCTGGGTCGGCGAATAGTCGACCTGTGCCATTACGCGACCCCGATCGTCAAAAACGCGCCCGCTTTTCCGAGGGGGCCTAGGCTATCCGGACCCCCAGGAATAATGCCATCCGTTCCCAGGCCTGGTTGGCGCACGCAACGTCGTAAGCGGCGCTGCGCTCGTTGGCAAACGCATGCGCCGCGTCATAGCGGTAGATCTCGTGGCTGATGCCCGCGGCCTTTAGCGCCCTTTCCAGATCATCGACCGCCGCAGGCGTGCACCAGTCGTCCTTGTTCGCGAAATGGCCTTGCAGCGGCACACGGATCTTGGCGGGATCGGCGAACGCCTTGGGCGGGATTCCGTAAAAGCACACCCCAGCAGCAAATTCCGGGACGTGCGCGGCCGCCGCGATGGTCAATGCTCCACCCATGCAGTAGCCCATCACTGCAACCTTTCCGCTTTGCGCTTGCAGGTGTTGCGCGGCACCGCGCAAATCCTGATGCGTAGCGTCCGCGAAATCGAGGCCGGTCATCAAGTGATTGGCCTCGTCGGGCTCGGTGGTGAGGCGGCCCTTATACAGATCGGGAGCCAGCGCATTGTAGCCGGCGCGGGCAAAGCGGTCGGCCACCCCGCAGATCTGGTCGTTGAGACCCCACCACTCTTGGATCACGACGACCCCCGGCCGTCCTTGCCCGGCTGTCGACAGATAGCCTTTGGTCTTGCCCCCGTCGGGACGTCCAAACTCGATCATCGCGCCCATCGATCGTCCTCCCTAGAGATCGGATCCTCAGACTTTGGCAAATGCCGGCATGATATCCCGTGTAAACAGCTCGACCGATCGCATGGCTTCGCCATGACTGATCGTGCCGAAGGCGAAGTCGCAGACGTAGTAATTCACGCCAGTGGCTTGAATTTCGCTGGCGATGTAGTCGCCAACTTGAGCGGGAGTGCCGGCGAAAGCGTCGCCGTTCTTTTGCAGCACACCCCAATCCTCGGGCAATGCCGCCTCGAGCGGAAACGGCACGCCGTATTCGTGCCACAACAAGCCCATGTGATGCCGCCACGCCGGATAGCCGCGTCGCGCCGTGTCGAGCGCCTCGGCTTCGGTGTCGGCGATGATTATGTGGCGGTTGACACCGAGCAGCGGCAACTCATCCCGGGATCGGCCGAGCTTTTCCCATTCGGCGCGATAGCTGTCGACAATCCCACGCACCTGCTCGGGGGGTCGCCGGGTCACCGTGTTGGCGGAGTTCGCCGCCGCCCAAGGAATGCTCGCCGGGTTGCCGAGCCCATACCAAAGCTCCGGATAAGGCTTCTGAAACGGCTTCATCGCGATCGGCACATGGTCGAAATCGTAAAACTTGCCGTGATAGGTCAGCTCCCCTTCGGTCAAACCGATACGGATGGCGTCGAAGGCTTCGTGGAACCGTTCCGCCCCCGTCGCGAAATTGACGCCGTAAAAGCCGACCTCCACCGGCGAGATGCCGCGTCCGACCCCGTACATGAAGCGCCCGCCGCTCATCTGGTCGAGCATGCAGATTTCGTCGATCAGCCGCAGCGGATGATAGAGCGGCAAGAGGTAGACCATCGGGCCAAAGCGCAATTGACGAGTTCGCTGCGCGACGGCAGCGAGAAACACTCCGGGCGACGGCGCATAGCCGAGCGGGGTGTTGTGGTGCTCAGCCAAGTGATAGCCGTAAAAGCCGGCACGATCGTATGCTTCGATCAGTTTGAGCCGCGCCTCGAAATGCTCGGTAAGCGGCAGACCGCTATCGTCCAGGTGGTCAAAGATCCCAAAGCGCATCTGCCTCCTCCTTCTCTGCAAAATGGGCTTACGCCGCAGCCACCATCGCGTCGGAGATCTTCTCGGCGGTCATCAAGGTCGGGAAGTTGGTGTTGGCGCAGGGCACCGTCGGGAACAGCGAGGCGTCGACGACGCGCAACCCGCTGACGCCGCGCACGCGGCCCTGATTGTCCGTTACCGCCATCGGGTCGTCCTCCGCCCCCATGCGGCAAGTGCATGTGGCATGCCAAACTCCGATCGAGGCCTTGCGGATAAACTCTTCGAGCGCCTCGTCGTCGCGCATCAGCTCGTCGAACCGATAGCCCTCGACGATGACCTTCTCGATCATCATGCGGCGGAGCCAGGCCGGGCCGTCGAGCAATTTGGCGATCACATCCGTGATCATCTTGTTCTTGCTGTTGACGACGCCGATCTTGCGCACCCGCTCGGTGTAGCTCGCCGGGAACGGGTCGCTCGTCGCCTCGCGCAGCGCAGCGCTGATCTGCATCGCGCCGAGCCGCCGGAACGCGTCCATCAGCCGTTCGAGGTCGCGCCTGTCGGACAACAGGTTGAACTCGACGATCGGCTCAGCCCGCCAGTCGCGCGAGGCGAGCTTCACTTGGCCGGTTTCCGAAAAGGTTTTGTAGACGGCGGCGAGCAGCGAACCGATCTGCTCGCCGACCGCATGCCAGGCTGATTTGCTGACACTGGCGACAAACATGTCGCCGGGAGGCGCGTCGCCGATGCCGGAGGAATAGCGCAGCGCGAGCAGGATATGGCGCCGGGTGAGACCGTTGAGCCGCGACTCGGGCTTGATGAAAGAGGATACAGAGACCGACGGGTGATCCATCAGCTTCTGGCCGACCCCCGGCACATGCGCTACGACGTCGATCCCGAGATCGCGCAGATGGCCGGCCGGCCCGACGCCGGCGCGCAGCAGATGTGCCGGCGAGTGGATCGCGCCTGATGAGACGATCACCTCACCGCCGCGGAATTCGGTTTCCTTGCCTTCGACCAGTACCTTGACCCCGACGCAGCGCGTTCCCTCGAACAGCAGCCCTTTGACCTGGGTCAGGGCCGAGATCTTCAGATTGCTGCGCAGCCGGGTACCGGGATCGAGATACCCGATCGCCGCCGACACGCGACGGTCGTAGAGGTTCGAGATCGTGATCGGGAAATAACCGTCCTCGAACTCGCCGTTCTGGTCCTGGATGTAACAGAACCCGGCCTCCTCGAACGCTTTCGCGACCGCCTTGGCGTGGCCGTTCCACAGATCGGGGAAAATGCGGCGGACCGGGATGCGGCCGTCCTTGCCGTGCCACGGTCCGTCGAAATCCATATCGCGTTCGACTTTTTTGAAATAGGGCAATACGGCGTTCCAGTTCCACCCCACAGCACCGCGTGCCTCCCACTCGTCGTAATCGGTGGGGGCACCTCGATTGGCGAGCTGGCCGTTGATCGACGACCCGCCGCCGAGCACCCGCGCCTGCTCGTATTTGCGCAATGGCGGGCGGTCCTCCTCCGGGCGGTTGTGCGAGATGACCTCGGTGTGGACCTTCAGCTCGGTCCAGTGAAACCGCGGGTCGAAATAGGCCGTCCCGGGATAGCTGTCGAGAATTTCGGGCGGCACCTTGCCGTGCGGCGTATCCTGACCGGCCTCGCACAGCAGCACCTGGTTGCTGCTCTTCGCCGACAGCCGGTTCGCCATGACCGACCCGGCCGAACCGCCGCCGACGATGATGTAATCGTAATTCATCTCCCTTCCTCTAGGGCATATCCGCGACTTATTCGTTCAGGTGATGTAATGCAGCAGTGTCCGGCCGGGTTCAAGCCCGGCCTCCTCATGATTGCGAGCCGCCTTTGACCGAAGACCACTATTTCGAGGACTACATCCCGGGCACCGTTTTCGAATACGGGGAGATCCGGGTCGAAGAGTCCGAGATCCTCGACTTTGCCCGCCGCTTCGATCCCCAGGGCATGCATGTCGACCCCGAGAAGGCCGCGCGCGGCCGTTTTGGCGGGTTGATCGCCAGCGGCTGGCACACCGGGGCGATGGCGATGCGGCTGCTCGCCGACAATTTCCTGCCGAAAACGGCGAGCCTCGCCTCGCCCGGCATCGACGAGTTGCGTTGGCTACGCCCGGTCCGGCCGGGGGATGTGCTGCGCATCCGTGTCTCGGTGCTCGAAGCGACGCCGTCGCGCTCAAAAGCCGACCGAGGCATGGTGCGCACCCTGATCGAGGTGCTGAACCAAGACGGAGAGGTCGTCATGAGCCTAAAGCCGATGAACATCATCGCGTGCCGGAGCGGTCATTGAAGATCGGCATCGTCTCGGACGTGCACTGCAATCACGCCGGCCTGCTGCAAGCATTGGAAATACTCGGAAATGTCGACGAGCTGATCTGCCTCGGCGACAGCATCTACGAGTACCGCTTCTCGAACGAGGTCGTCGACCTGCTCAGGAAACGGGGCGCCCTCACCATCCTCGGCAACCACGAAGAGGGGTTCCTCGGCCCGCAAGGCGTCCGGGCACGGCAGCCGGAGTGGATCGATCGGTCGCTGTTAGGATGGCTTGCCGAACAGCCAAAGCGGCTCGATCTGGACCTCGGCGGGAGGAAGCTGCTCGCCGTGCACTCGACGCCGTGGGAGCCGCAAGGCGCCTACGTCTACCCGCACAGCTCTTTGTTGGCGCGGTTCGGCGAGGCTGATGCCGATTTCGTCCTGTACGGCCACACCCATCATCAGCTGGTGCGCCGCGTCGGCAAAGTGCTGGTGATCAACCCGGGCTCCGCCGGGGAGGCGCGCGACACCAGCAATGGCCGGCAATTGAGCTGCGCCGTGCTCGACACCGTGACAGAAGAAGTCGTAGTCATCGATTTCCCGGATATTCAAAATTAGGCGTCCGTCCAAAAGGGCGCCGGGAGGGAGGGGAAGGTGCGAAAAATATCGGCGTGGCTCGTCGTCGCCGCGCTGCTCAGCGCCATCGCGGCCGCCGCGCGAGCCGCAGACCTGGTCTTTCTGTCGACCCAGCTGCGCCCGATCGAGGAAGCGCAGAAAATGCGCAATCTCATCCTCAAGGATTTCCCGCGCAAGGTCGACTACGTCACCGAGCAGCCGGCGCAGCTCCCGGTGCGCATCAAGGCCGAGCAGCAAGGCGGCGCGCATACGATCGAGGTCGTGGGCGCGTTGCACGGCGAGCTGGCGCCGCTCGTGCCGCTCAACGCACTGGCGCCACTCGATGAGTTCGCCGGCAAGCTGAAGGACCGTGGCATCCCGGAGCAGCTGATGACGCTCGGCAAGGCCGTCTGGCCGGCCGGCATAGTGCGCCAGATCTACATCCCGTGGATGCAGGCGAGCTACATCATGGTCGCCAACAAGGAGGCCCTGCCCTACCTCCCTGCCGGGGCGAACATCGACGCGCTCAGCTACGACCAGCTCGCAGCCTGGGCAAGCGCGGTCCAAGAAAAAACCGGCAAGCGCCTGCTAGGCTTCCCGGCGGGGCCGCAGGGGCTGATGCACCGGTTTTTCGAGGGCTTCCTCTACCCGTCCTACACTGGCGGCGTCGTGGTGCCGTTTCGCTCGGAGGCGGCAGAAGTGATGTGGACGCAGTTCGCATCGCTGTGGAAGAGCGTCAATCCGAACTCGACCAGCTACAACTTCATGCAGGAGCCGTTGCTTTCGGGCGACGTTTGGATCGCTTTCGATCACATCGCCCGCGTGCTCGACGCGCTGCGCCAAAAGCCGGACGAGTTCGTCGCCTTCCCGGCCCCCGCCGGGCCGAAGGGACGGGGCTACATGCCGGTGCTGGCCGGCCTCGCGGTGGTGAAGGGCGCGCCCGACCCGAATGGGGCGATTGCGCTGATCGACTATCTGGCCCGGCCCGAAACGCAGATAGCCACTGCCCGGAGCGTCGGCTTCTTCCCGGTGGTAAAGGCGGATCTGCCGCCGGATCTCGACCCCGGCATAAAGCTCGGCGCCGGTGCGATCGAAAAGACCCAGTCGGCGAAGGACGCGCTGACGGCGCTGCTGCCGATCGGTCTCGGCCAGCGGGGCGGCGAGTTCGATAAGGTGTTCATGGACACTTTCCAGCTCGTCGTGCTGCGCGGCCAGAAGCCGCGCGCGGTGCTCGACCGCCAGGCGGAAACGCTAAGGCGCCTGATGACCGAGACCGGCGCCCCGTGCTGGCTGCCCGATCCACCCAGCACCGGCCCGTGCCAGGTGCAGTGACCGGTCTCCTGGCCGCGCGCGAGTGTCTCGATGAACGCCCGCTTCGTCCCCTATCTGCTGATCGCGCCGTCGCTCGCGTTTTTGGCCGTGTTGTTCTTTGTGCCGCTGGTGCAGACAATCGCGCTGGCGTTCCAGGCCGACGGCGCATCGAGCGCGGCGAATTTCGTGCGCATGGCGAGGGATCTCAACTTTACGGACGCCGTCGTCAACACCTTCGAGATCGTCGTCATTGTCGTGCCGCTGCAGCTCCTGCTGGCGCTCGCGATGGCGATGATGCTGCAGCATGTGCGCGGCGGGCGCGACATCGTGTTGTGGATCTGGTCGATCCCGCTCGGCATCTCCGATCTCGCGGCGGGTCTCGTGTGGCTCGCGATCCTGACCGACAAGGGCTACCTGAACACGGTCCTTCTCCGCCTCGGCGTGCTGAGCGGGCCGCAGAGCTGGCTCAGCTACGAGACCCCCGCGACCCTTTTCGCCGCGATCGTCGTCGCCGAGCTATGGCGGGCGACCGCGATCGTGCTGGTCATCCTCGTCGCCGGCGTGCAGCTCATTCCGAAGGAATACGGCGAAGCAGCCGACGTGTTCGGGGCCACCCCCTGGCAGCGTTTCACGCGCGTCACCCTGCCGCTGCTGCGGCCCAGCATCCAAACGGCGCTGATCCTGCGCACGGTGCTCGCCTTCGAGATGTTCGCGATCGTGCTGTCGATCGGCGGGCGCAATTTCCCGGTCCTCGTCAGCGAGGCCTTCAACTGGCAGTATAACCAACAAGATTTCGGCGTCGCCGCGGCTTATGCCATGATCGTCATGGGCGTCTCGCTCGCGGCGACCATGATCTACCTTTGGGTATTGCGCACCCCGGCGGCACAGCGATGACCCTCCGGCGCGCGGTCTTCATTGCCGGGATCGTGGTGCTCTGCGCCTGGACATTGGTGCCGATCTATCTGATCGGGCTCGGTGCGGTTGGCGGCCGCACCGTCGTCAACAGCTGGCCGAAGCCGTTTCTGCCGCCGGCGGATTTGTCCTTCGCGACGATGCGGGAATTCCTCGACATTGCCGGGGTCTGGAGCTCCGCGCTCTACAGCGTCGAGGCGGCGGTTCTGTGCATGGCGTTCTCGATCCTGCTGGGCGTGCCGGCCGGCTACGCCCTCGCGCGCTTCGTCTTCGCCGGGGCCACCGCCTACCGCCTTCTCGTCTTGCTGACGCGCGCCTTCCCGGTCGCAATCCTTGCATTGCCTCTCACCGTCGGCTTCATCCGGCTTGGGCTTTACGACACGCCTCTCGGGGTGAGTCTGATGCATACGGCGCTCGCCCTGCCCTTCGCGGTCCTGGTTTCGGCGAGCCTTTTCCAGGCAGTCCCGCGAGAGCTCGAAGAGGCTGCCTGGGTGTTCGGCTGCTCCCCCCCAGGCGCGTTTCTGCGCGTCGTGCTGCCGTTGGCGCTGCCGGGCATTGCGGCCACCGCGATCTTCGCCTTCGTGATCTCGTGGAACGAGGTGTTCGCCGCTTCCGTGCTGACCGTGCGGCACAAGACGCTCACGGCCTACCTGCTTTCTGTTCTGTCCGAGAGCCCGTTGCATGTGCAATTCGCCGGCGGCTTAGTGCTGATTATCCCCTCGGTGCTGTTCATCTTCCTCGTCCGCAAGGGCCTTTTCTCGATGTGGGGCATCGCCAACCGATGACATTGATTTCGTCATGCCCGCGAAGACGGGCATCCAGGGCCCCAGAGTTCAGCCCGGTAGCACTGGACCCCCGCTTTCGCGGCGGGTAACAGAGATGGCCGAAATCGTCATCGACAACGTCACCAAAACGTTCGGCAGCTTCGTCGCTCTCACGCGGGTGGACCTGCATGTGGCGGATGGCGAGTTTCTCGCCTTGCTCGGCCCTTCCGGCTGCGGCAAAACCACATTGCTGCGGATCATTGCCGGGCTGGAGACGCAGTCTTCCGGCAATGTGAAAATCGGTGGACGCGACGTCTCGGCGCTGCCGCCACGCAAGCGCGGGCTGGCGATGGTCTTCCAGAACTACGCGGTCTTTCCGCACATGACCGTCCGGGAGAATGTCGGCTTCGGTCTGCGCATGGGCGGGGCGGACGCTGCGCGGATCGAGCGGCAGACTGCGCGGGTCGCGGCGTTGCTGCACATCGAACCCAATCTCGATCGCTACCCAGCGCAGCTCTCGGGCGGGCAACGCCAGCGTGTCGCGGTCGCCCGCGCGCTGGCTATCGAGCCGGCGGTGCTGTTGATGGACGAGCCGCTGTCGAACCTCGATGCGCTATTACGCCTTGAGATGCGTGCCGAGTTGAAATCGGTGCTGCGCGAGGCCGGCACGACGACGATCTATGTAACGCACGACCAGACCGAGGCGATGGGCCTCGCCGATCGCATCGCCGTGCTGCACGCCGGCCGCATCCAGCAGGTCGGGCCGCCCGCCGAAGTCTATGCCTCTCCCGCGACTACCTTTGTTGGCGGCTTCGTCGGCAGCCCGCCGATGAATTTTCTGACCTTGCCGGTCGAGAACGGGCGCGTGCGGCTGGGCGCGCTGACCTTGATGTCGCCGAGGGGGTCCGAAGGCCAAATCGTGCTGGGCATACGCCCCGAAGATTTGGCGCCGGCCGAGGCGGCCGAAGGCTTTGCGTTCACGTTGCGGGTGGCCGAGCCGCTCGGCTCCCACATCATGCTGACCGGCGACACCGCCGGCGGCCAGCGGCTGAGGGTGATGGTACCGCCTGAAACTCCGGTGCATGTCGGCGCCACGATGCATCTGCGCCCCCGCCGCGGCCGGATGGTCTGGATGGACCCTGCGAGCGGCGCCGCAATAGGGCGCAGAGAGGCCGGAAATCTTGGAACTGAAGCAGCAGGCAGTTGAAGTTCTTCGTGGCAACGACTGCGGTGGCTATACCGTGCCGACCGCGACCGGCCTCTATCCGGCGCAATGGAACTGGGATTCGTGCCTGGTCGCATTGGGCCTTGCGCAGTTCGACGAACCGCGCGCCGTCGCTGAGATCGAGACACTGTTCGGCGGCCAGTGGCCGGATGGGATGGTCCCGCACATCCTGTTCCACGGCGACGACAGCACCTATTTCCCCAACGCCGCGGTCTGGCAGGCGGGACCCACGGGGCGATCGTCAGGGATCACGCAGCCGCTAGTCGCGGCCACCGTAGTGCGGCACCTCTTCGAGCGCACGTCGGACCCGGTGATCCGCGTGCGCCTCGCTGCGCTGGTGCCAAAACTGCTCGCTTGGCACCGCTGGTGCTATGCCGCACGAGACCCCTACGGCACCGGGCTGGTGTCGATCATCCATCCCTGGGAAAGCGGCATGGACAACAGCCCGCTCTGGGACAGCGCACTCGATGCAGTGGCGCCGGGACCGCCGGTCAGGCATCTGCGCAAGGACACCGGCTTTGCTGCAGCCGATCACCGGCCGACGGGTTCGGAATACGACCGCTACATCAATCTCGTCCTCGAGTATCGCGACAATGGGTATCGCACCGATCGCCTGTACGACGTCGCGCCGTTTCGGGTCGCCGACATCGGCTTCAGTGCCATCCTGCAGCGGGCAAATCAGGATTTGCGGTCTCTGCTCACGGCTGCCGGCGATATTGCCGCCGCTGCGGAAGTCGCTGCGATGGAACAAAGGACGGGAGCCGCCATCGTGCAATGTTGGCACGAGGAGGACGGGTTTTTTTACGGCCTCGATACCCGCACCGGAAGCCTGATCCGCAAGCCCGGCATTGCTGGTCTGTTACCGCTGTTCGCAGATCCCGGGGAAGCCGAGCGGCACCCGCGCTTGGTGGAGCGGTTGGAGAGCTGGCTCACTCAGGTCGCTTACGGGGTGCCGAGCTTCGAGCCGGGCCGGCCGGAGTTCGAGCCGCGGCGCTATTGGCGCGGCCCGGTGTGGCTGATCGTGAACTGGATGCTGATCGACGGGCTGCGGCACAACGGGCGCCCCGAATTGTCCGAGCGTATCCGTCGCGACAGCTTGGCATTAGTCGAGCGGGCCGGCTTTGCCGAGTATTTCAACCCGCTGACCGGGGACCCGCTGGGAGGTTCCCGGTTCTCGTGGACGGCCGCGATGTATCTTCATCTCGCTGCCGGCAGCGAATAGGCGAACTTATCACCACGGAGGCACGGAGAGCACAGAGGAAGGGATCGGCCTATCTCGGTGTCCTCTGTGCCTCGGTGGTGCATCCTTAAAACTTATCCCTTGCGGCTGAGGAAATCCTTGAAGCCTTCGCGCGGGTGGCCGGCGGCGAGCCAAGTGGCGCGCGCCTGTTCTTCGTTGTCGTAGCGCTCGCGCCAGTCCATGCCGATCTGCTCGTGCAACAGGCGCTTCAGCCCCTGCACCATGCGGACATCGTTCTTGGCGATCATCTGTCCGATCTCGATGCAGGTATCGAGCAATTTCCCTACCGGGACGACCTGGTTGAGGAGCCCAATGCGCTCCGCCTCCTCGGCATTGACGACCCTTCCGGTATAGAGCAGCTCCTTCGCCTTTGGCAGACCCACCAGCAACGGCAGTGACCAACTCGAATTTACTCGCCCGTAGCTGGCCGCCAAGAAGCGAAATGCAGTGCGCTCGCAGCCGATCCGCAGATCGAGCGTCGAGCTCAGCAACGCCGCGCCGCCATAGGCGAGTCCATTAATGGCGCCGATCAATGGTTTGGCAAGGGTGGCTATGTGCCATGTTGCGCGGCCGCGCACCTCCCCGCGGGTCGACAGCTCCTCGGCATTGAGCCCAGCCATCTCGTGAATATCGGCGCCCGCCGAAAATGCGCGGTCGCCGGCGCCGGTCAGGATCACGGCCTTGATCTCGTCATCCGCTTCGTACTGGGTCAGCGCGTCGTCGAGCTCGCGCACCAGAGGGTAGCTCAGCGCGTTGAGCTTGTCCGGGCGGTTCAATGTGATCACGGCAATGCCGTCGGCACGCTCGGTCAGAATGAATTCATAGGCCATGCTTCGTTCTCCTCCGGTGCCGCAATCGGTGAGGTAGTTCGCAGCCCGATTTGCGCGCGTTGGTTTGTGTTACGTTGATCCTGCCCACTCTAAAGTGCCAAGCCGATCTCGGGTCGTTATAGCGGGACGGTTATAAAAGCGGCGGCGGAAATAATCCACGCGCAGGAGACCTCTTCATGAACAGGTTCTGCTTGGCCGCAGGGTTGTCACTTGCGGTGCTCTTGCCGGCCGGCGCTACAGCTGCCGCCCAACACGTATTTGTGCAACCGGACAGTCTCAAATGGGCGGCTGCGCCGCCGGTACTCCCGCAGGGGGCGCAGATCGCGGTTCTTTACGGCGATCCGGGCAAAGCAGGACCATTCGTTTTCCGGCTCAAATTCCCGGCCGGCTACAAGGTGGCGGCGCACAAGCACCCGAATGACTATAACGTGACGGTGTTGTCCGGGACCATGTATTTGGGGATGGGCGACAAGTTCGATCCGGCTCGGGGGCAGGCGCTGAACGCCGGCGGTTACCTGCACTTGCCTAAGGGCACGCACCATTACGAGTGGGCCAATGAGGACACGGTGATCGAGCTGAGCGGCGTCGGACCGGTCGGAATGACCTATCTCAACCCGGCCGACGATCCGCGCAAGGCCAAGTAGGCCGGCTTTGACACCCGGCGGGGCCGCATGCTAGCGGAACCGGCCGGATGACCGGAATTTGAGGAGGAACGCGATGCGCGGGAGTCTCGACGGTGTGCGGGTGCTTGAACTGGCGCGATATCAGGCTGGACCGCGCGGCGGCATGATCCTCTCCGACCTCGGCGCCGAGGTCATCAAGATCGAAAAGCTGGGCGGCGAGGAGACGCGGCGGTCGGAGCCGCTGGTGCGGGGCCAGAGCGTTTACTTCTCCGTCTATAATCGCGGCAAGAAGAGCCTTTGCCTCGACTTGCGTACACCACGCGGTAAGGAAGTCTTCGCTGCGCTGGTGCCTACCGCGGATGTCGTGCTCGAAAACTTCCGTCCCGGCACGATGGCGCAGATGGGGTTCGGCTACGACCAGCTGCGCGCGCTGAAGCCGGACATCATCCTGACCTCGGTGTCCGGGTTCGGACAATATGGCCCCTATCGCGAACGCCCGGCCTTTGATCCGCTCGGTCAGGCGATGAGCGGGCTGATGTCGCTGACCGGCGCGCCGGTCGGAACGCCGCTCGGCGCCGCCACCTCACTGGTCGACCGTTATACCTCGCTGCATGCGACGATTGGCACACTCGCCGCTTTGCATCACCGCGACCGCACCGGCGAAGGCCAGCTGGTCGATTGCTGCCTGATGGATTCGGCGCTGACGATGGTCGAGATCCCGACGTCGTACTATCTCGCCACCGGCGAGGAGGGCGGCGAAGGCGGCCGGCCGCCGTACAAGGCGAAGGACGGCCATGTCGTCATCTCCGCCTCGGGCAGCGCGATGGCGACCCGGCTGATGCAGATCGTGACCGGCAACAAGGAGGCCGCGGCCGAGGGTTGGACCAGCCGGGTCGGCCGCGGCGATGCGCGGCGCAAGGCGGTCGAGGCGTGGTGCGCCGAGAACACCGTCGACCATATCGTCAAGACCCTGCTCGACGCCGAGATCCCGGTCGCGCCGGTCAAAACGATCCCGCAGGTGGCGGTCGACCCGCACCTCTGGGAGCGCGAGATGCTGGTCAAAATGGACGACGCCGTCGCGGGCGAAATGTACCTGCCGGGCGCCACGATCAAAATGTCGAAGACGCCCGGCCGCGTCGGCCCCGTCCCGACCCCGGGGCAGCATACCGACGAGGTCTTATCGCGGCTTCTCGGCTACGACAGCGCGACATTGGCGGGGCTGCGGCAAGAGAAGGTGATCGCCTGATCGATAGCGCGCTCCCTTGTGCCAGCGATCCCGCACGGATTGGCGCCGGCGCGCACGGGTTGGACTAATCGCGCCGGAGATGCGTTGCGCGACGAGCGCGCGCAGGTAGAGATTGTAGGCGGTGGCGTCGGTCGTCGGTTGCACGGCGGCGCGGCGCATCTCTGCCGCTTGCAATGCCGGTTCGATGACCCCGGCGACGCTGACCGCGACGCGGTCCCGCAGCTCGAAGACATCTTCCAGCGAGCCGTCGAAGCGGTCGGCCCAGAGATGCGCGCCGCTGAGGGCGTCGATCAGCTGCCCGGTGATGCGCACCCGACTGCCGGCTTTGCGCACGGAGCCTTCGAGGACATAGCGCACGCCGAGATCGCGACCGACCTGCTTCACGTCGACCGCCTGGCCCTTGTAGGTGAAACTCGAATTGCGGGCGATGACGAAGAGCCAACTGGTGGGGGAGAGTGCTGTGATGATCTCCTCGACCATGCCGTCGGCGAAGTATTCCTGTTCAGGGTCGCCGCTCACATTGGCGAAGGGCAAGACGGCGATCGACGGCTTGTCGGGAAGGGCGAGAACGGAGCCACCCTCACCCGGTTCGCTGCGCTCACCACCCTCTCCCGCAATGCGGGAGAGGGAAGGGGCCCGCGCCGAAGGCGGGGGAAGGGTGAGGGTCGGCTGAACCCGGAAGACGCGCACCGGCCTTGTGATGTTCTTGACCTGCTGCTCGCCGAGATCCTCGAAGACAAAGGGCAGCCGGTCGCGCACGTGGTCGTGAACCGTATTGGAGACGAACACTCCGCCGGCATCGGCCAGGGCTTCGATCCGTGCGGCGATGTTGACGCCGTCGCCATAGAGGTCGTCGCCCTCGACGATCACGTCGCCGAGATTGATGCCGATGCGCAGCTCGATGCGGCTG